>Ga0256404_1007611_pt1 | contig 16958 bp, 20 predicted proteins | sample RumenRJG_01DNA_FD_185990 | JGI IMG/M metagenome (GOLD analysis project Ga0256404, IMG submission 185990) | Bovine rumen microbial communities from Lethbridge, Alberta, Canada - RJG_01 | ecosystem: Host-associated > Mammals > Digestive system > Stomach > Rumen | place: Canada: Alberta | collected...
CTTTGTCGGCAAGATTGACTTGCCCGAATAACCGCCCGACCTATCCGACACAATGGCCAAGTGTCGGATAGGAACGGCAAAATTTTTTGCACTTCTATTGCTTCTTTATCACACATAAGCAAAGTGTACCGGGATATACTATGTGCTCGATCCTGTCATCAGGGTAGAATCCTCTTACCGCTTCTTCGATCGATACCTTTTCACCATTTCTGGAAGGGGCCCCGGGATTTGTAATAATGGCGCATTTTTCTGTGAGAACGGCCGGGTCTTCCACGAAACATGAATCCGGGTAATCTTCGTCTGCAGGCAGGATTGTCACATCGACCCGGCATTTCTTTAATGCTTCTATGTATGCGTCATGCTGAGCAAGTGCAAGTCCGTAATCAGGATGCCCGGGATATGCTCCTGACGAGATCCCTTCCACCATAGCCCTGCAAGGGCGCCTTACGATCGCATTTTTAAAAACCCTCATATCTAAATAATGCTCCTTTAGCTTTATTGCGCCAGAAAGTGGCAAACGGTTTCTTTCACGCCGTCACTGAATCCTGCAAGGTCATCCATGCCGATCACGCCCGTCCTGCACAAAAGGACGAGGTTAAAGATGGCCTCTGACTTGTCCATTTCGATACTAACTCCGGGATGCCTTTTGTCTTTTCTGATACGTTTTTCCAGTTCCCAGAAATGGTCTGATGCATCACCCTCACTGCTTAAGAGCTCGATGTATTCCCTGTTCAGCTTCTCGATATAGCGCGTCTGCCACATGGGAACACATTCCCTGTACAGTTTCCAGTCTTTCTTTGAGATGTCCATTGTGAACTCCTTTTTTGTGTACCTTCCGGAAAAGTTACACTGTTATGTCCTGCATCTGCCTCTGTATCCACTTCATCAGCACATCGACGATGTATTCCTGCTCTTTTTCCGTCAGTTCCTGTCCCTCAGGGATCCCATGCCACTTGTAGAGACACCCCCTGCAGCACGTCGCAGTCGCGTGCTGGGCGATGAAGACCGGATGCCCCTTTGGTGCGCCGCGCATCGGCGTCTGGCTGCCATCGTTTTTTGGCTCCGCCGGGGAAAGGCGCTGTCTTACGATCTCAGCGGCATGCTTTTTGATGGCGTCCATGCCCTTTACAGCGATATATCTCCTGTCCCCTTTCGTCAGCTGGAAGCGGCTGCGGAACTTCGAGCGCGAAAGACGTTCTGTGAGATCCTGCTTCAGCCACTCCTCGTGGGAGATCTTCTCTCCTGCCGTTATATGGACCGCTGTCTCCTGCGGACTCTCGGGAACCGCCGCATCCTCAGGAAGGACCCTCCTCAAGCGGTGCTTCAGCATCGTGTTGCGGTCGGTCACGGTCAGGTTCCGGACGGCATAGCCGAGGGCCTTCCGTGTTCCCACCATCACAAGGATCTTCTTTGCGCGTGTGATCCCGGTATAAATGAGGTTCCTCTGCAGCATCACGAAATGGTTCATGAGCACGGGCATCACAACGACAGGGTATTCCGCACCCTGCGCCTTGTGAATCGTGGCCGCATATGCCAGCACAAGCTCGTCAAGCTCGGAAACATCGTAGGTCACGGCGCGGTCGTCGAAGATGACGGTCAGCTCGCGGTCTTCCATATTCACGGAATCAATGACGCCGATGTCGCCATTGAACACTTCCTTGTCGTAGTTGTTTTTAATCTGCATGACCTTGTCGCGGGGTTTGAAGAGGAAACCGCCGCGCCTGAGTCCCTGTCCTTCCGGGTTCAGCGTCTCCTGAAGGAGCTGGTTGAGGTTAGCAGTACCGACCGTTCCGCGCTGCATGGGTGTCAGCACCTGGATCTCTGAAGAAGGAAGCCTGTAGTAGCGTGGGAGCTTTACGGACACAAGCTCAGTGATCGTCCGTGCCGCTTCTTCGGAGAGGACACCGCTGTCCTCGGGATCCAGCCCTTTACCCCGCGCCTGTTTTTCCATATCCATAAAGAAGAAATCACTGTTTCTACCGTTGGAGATGTCCGGCATCCGCCCCGCATTGATCCTGTGTGCGCTCATGATGATCCGGCTTGCCTGCGCCTGGCGGAAGATCCTCATAAGCCGCACGACAGGGAAACAGCCGGAGTCGATGATGTCCCTGAGAACATTCCCAGGCCCCACGCTGGGCAGCTGGTCGATATCCCCGACCATGATCAGCGTCATGCTGTCCGGCACAGCCTTCAGGAGATTGTACATGAGCACGATATCGATCATGGAGCATTCGTCCAGAATCAGGACATCCCCGTCGAGCGGGGTTTCCTCGTTCCTCTGGTACCCTTCCGGGGGCTTTACCTCTAGCAGCCGGTGAATGGTCTTCGCCTCCATACCGGTCGCCTCCGAGAGCCTCTTTGCTGCTCTGCCGGTAGGCGCGGCAAGAAGGATCCTGGCACCGGCTTCCCTGAAAGCAGTGATGATACCCAGGGTAGTTGTGGTCTTTCCAGTACCGGGGCCGCCGGTAAGGATGAGCACTTTGCTCCCTGCCGCCTGCAGGATCGCCTGCATCTGGATCTCGTCATACTGCATGCCGGTCCTGCGGCTGATCCTCTCAGCAAGGCCATTGGTGTTCACGCAGATCCCGTTTTTGTTGCGGTAGATCGCGTCCAGCCGCTTGGCTGTGCCCGCCTCGGAAAAAAAGAATGGCGGGAGGTAGATGGCTTTTGCCGGGGCTTCGGATGCGGAGTCATCCGCTTTTTCAGAATCCTCTTCTTCTACGGGGACCGGTTCCGTGATGACGTCCTCCGTCCGGATCATCTCGTCGAGCGTCATAGAGAGGATGTTCTCCTCTACATCCAGAAGTTCTGTCCCGGCTTTCAGGAGCATGTCCCTTGTCGCATAGCAGTGCCCGTTTTCCGACAGCCTGTTCAGAGTATACAGGATGCCGCTCCGCAAGCGGGCGTACTTCTCCCGCCCGAAGCCCATCTTTTCAGCGATCGTGTCTGCCGTTTTAAAACCGATGCCCCAGATATCCTCCGCCAGGCGGTAGGGGTTCTCCTGCACCACCTGAATGCTCTCGTTCCCGTAGGTCTTGAAGATCTTCGTGGCGTGGCTCGTCGAAACTTCGTGCTCCTGCAGAAAGAGCATGATATTCTTGATCTCCTTCTGCTCTTGCCAGCTCTTCTTAACCCTATCCACGCGCACGCGCCCGATCCCGGGCACCTCAAGGAGGCGGTCAGGGTCTTCCTCGATGACATTCAGCGTGTCGGCGCCAAACTGCTTTACGATCCTGCCCGCAAAACCGGGGCCGATCCCCTTCACGAGACCGCTCCCGAGGTATTTCTCAATTCCGTACACGGTTGCGGGCAGCGTCTCCTCGAAGGTCTCCATGGAGAACTGGCGGCCGTATTTGGCGTCGACCCGCCAGGAGCCGCCGAGGTAGAGTACGCTCCCCACATGCACGTCCGGCATGGAACCCACAACAGTCACGAGGTCCTGGTAGCCCTTTGCGCGGCATTTGATGACGGAATATCCGTTGTCCGTATTCTGGTAGGTGATGCGTTCTACGACGCAGCGGAGGTGTTCCATCAATATTTCCCCTTACACTGGTTCTTTTGCGGTTTTGAACGACAGGAAGGCGGAGGGCTCCTCCGGCCAGATGCCGCCCTCGTCGATCCCCATGGCGTAGAGCCAGTCATCATCGGCTGTTACCTGCCTTGTCAGTCCGTCCTCATTCTCAAGGGTAACGATGACCAGGTTCCTCTCTTCCTCCGTCCGCTCCTCGCAGCCGTAGTCGCCTTCCTGGATCCTCTTGACTGTCCATGCCATTTTCGGGCTTGCCTCCTCGTTTTAAAAACTGAAATTCACAGACTCACAGCCAATTCTGAAATAGCCACAAGAACAGCCTCGCCGCTTACAGACATCCTGCCATCTTCCCGTCTTTCACAGTGCAGATAGCCGCCGCGTCTTGAAGCCTGGTATGCGTCAATAGCGTCTTTCCCAAGTTCCCACATCCAGTAATCTGCAATTTGCACATGAGCCGAACCGCATACCGGATCTTCTGCGATAGATAGTTTCGGGCAAAAACTTCGTGAAACGCAGTCAACAGTATTTCCCCGAGCTGTTGCGTTTTGTATGCGTCCTTCTATTTGCATTAACGCACTCTGATCAGGAATCATTTCACGCACCTGATTTTCGGAATCAAATATGCAGATAAGATCAAGCCCCAGAACTGCTTTTACAGGACGGACGCCAAAAGCTCTCTCCATATCATCTGAAACGGGAATCTCTTTTAGTTCATATGTTGGGAAATCCATCTCGTACAAATTTTCAGTTCGTTTTACTGTCAGCACACCGCTCAGAGTGTTAAATTGTACAATCCGACTGTCCGGCTCGTAAAAATTCAGAATCACAAAAGCCGATGCCAATGTGGCGTGACCACATAGTTCCACCTCTGTGCCCGGTGTAAACCAACGGAGATGATAGCCTTCGGTTTCTTTTACTATAAAAGCAGTTTCAGAGAGATTGTTCTCCATAGCAAGTTTCATCATGGATTCTTCTGCCGCCCATTCATCCATAACACAAACCGCTGCGGGATTACCGGAAAATGGTTTATCTGTAAAAGCATCGACAATATACTGTTTCATAAAACGTACCTCATACGTATACCGATAAGTCAATCAGGCTGCTGGAAGGTTCTCTTGTCCAAGCCATTTTATCAAAAACCAAAGCAGTTATCTCCTTTCTCGTTTTCGACAGTTCGCAACACCTGAGCTTCTACATTGGCGAAGTGATCGCTAAGTATCCGAGCACTAATATCCCTAAAGCCATTATGCTGGCTGTACAGACTCCGGGAATAGTCATTTTCCTTGAGAAAAAATTGCCTGCCATTAATGAAGTCCCCACGCACCAGCCCTCAGTCAATCGCCATTGTGGGTTCGTGACTAATCGTTACGTCTGCCGGAAGTTCCACGGCTTCAAGCTTGCCACAGCCTTCGAACGTCTTATCTCCAATACGTCTCAGTCTCTTCGGGATTTTTACGGCTGACAGGTTCCTGCAGTCCGCAAAAGCCCCCTGGCCGATATCCGTTACACTCTCAGGGATTGTGATGTCCGTCAGACTGCTGCAACCACAGAACGCGAAGACACCGATCTTAGTTACGCTTTTAGGAATTGTCACACCGGTGAGAGACTCGCATTCACTGAGCATCCAGCCCGGAATGCTCGTAACGCTGTCGGGAATTGTCACGCACGTCAGGCTGTGACAGCGGCTGAACGCTCCAGCCCCGATTTCGGCCACGCTCTGCGGGATCGATATTGTCAGCAGGCTGCTGCACCTGAAAAAGGCTTCATTTTCGATGATCGTTACACTATTCGGTATCGTAACCTTATTCAGGTTAAGACACCAATTAAACGCGCTGTCTCCGATAGTTTTCACGCCATCAGGGATTGTCACACTGGTCAGTGTCCTGCAGTCTTTAAATGCATTCTGCCCGATTCTCATCACGCCTTCCGGAACAGTTATTTCGCTTCCGGTTCCAAAATAATCAAACAGTATCCCATTGACGATCACAAATCCGTCCTGGTTCGCAAGACTCCTGCATCCCGTGAATGCACAATCCCCAATATCCGTTACACTTTTCGGAACGATCATATTCATCAGGCTGCCGCATCCTAAGAAGGCGCCCCGCCCGATGCTTGTGATATTCTCGGGAAGCATGACGCCCGTCAGGCACTTACAACTCCTAAATGCATGAACTCCGATTGTTTTCACGCTTTTCGGGATAGTTACGGTGGTCAAGTCTGTACATCCCCAAAAAGCGCCGTCCCCGATGCTGGTCACCCCCTCCGGAATGTTTACGTTTTCGCCGGTACTCAGGTATTTTTTCAGTATTCCGTTCTCGATCTCAAAATCCGTCATTTCCATGGCTGTCGCCTCATTAGTTGTTTATCCTTGTCCTACCGTTATTTTCATGGCCTCATGGGATTCAGTTGGGTCCGTGATTTGCATTCTTAAGGTCATCTCACGGCTCCTCTCTAAGAAAAACTGCTTCTGTCAGGATATCAGCAGCTTCAGCCGCTACTTCTTCCGGTACGTAGATGCTGATCTCGTGGGTCGTCATGTGGCCCATGATGATCCCGATATACTGGCCGGACCCTTTCACTTTTTTATAGGAAGGGATTCCGTAATACTCCAACGTGGCAGCCACATGGTCAGCCTCGAAGGAATCGAATGTCGTGTAGATTTTTACCTCTGAAAGATCCATGTCAGCTCCCGCTAGCCGTAATCACCTTCCTGGTTAAGCTTTACATATGAACATCCCCTTACCCAGCAGATCGACAAAAACAAGTCAGACCGCACATTAAAGCCACTGGCCTGCCCACTTTTTCAGTTCTCCGGCGAGTGCAAGAGCACTGAACCGCCTGCCTTTCTTAACAACTGCGCCTCTGGCAAGCGCCTGCATATTCTGCGCCGAATCGCCAATGCCGCTTCCGCCGGATGTGCAGAACGGCACGACTGTTTTACCTGTAAAATCAGCGCTTTCCATGAACGAGTCAATGATTGACGGCTCACGATACCACCATATGGGGAATCCCACGAAGATCACGTCGTACGCGGAAACATCCGGCACCTGTGCCATTGCAGGGCGGCAGGAGGGGTCATTCATTTCCAGCGTACTGCGGCTCTTTTTATCCATCCAGTTGAGATCTGCCCTTGTGTATGGCGTCTCCGGTCTGATCTCGAAGAGATCAGCGTCTATTGCTTTCGCCAGCCGTCTGGCAACTTTTGCAGTTACACCGCTCGCACTGAAATAAGCTACCATTGCATTTTTCATACGTTTTCTCCAATCTGCAGAATCTATTTTACCAATGCACAAAGCATGACAGGAACTGCTCCGCATCCAGGGTGACGAAACTTCCCTTCTTCCTGGTATCTGATATACGGACGGTCCCGAACTCATAGTCGATCGTGACACTTGACCCATCATTACGATAGATGGTCATATGTTCTTCCGGACGGTCGAACGTGGCGAGGGGGTCGGGCATCCTGCGGATCTTCCTGACCTCCTCGTCAGTAAGTGAAACCTCCATCTTTTCGATCGCGCGAGGCGTTTTCAGGGGCGCTTTCCGGTAGGACCCGTTCAGGTTCGTCCACTTGTCGATATAAGCCGCGTTTTCCTTCATACGGGAAAGAACGTCTACGATTCCTTCCGTTTCCTCCAGGGATTTTCCTTCCGCCGCGCCTGCCACAACCGCGCGGTATTCCTCCTTTGTCACCTTAACTGACGCCAGTGACAGGTTCCGGTGCTTTCCGTCCTTGTAAGTAATGGTGCAGTCATAATTAATGTATAGATCTTTCCCGACTCTCATCTGCAGAGATCCTTTCTGAACCGCCTCAGGCATTCGTCCGTATTGGTGCTGCTTAGATAAAACAGCATCTTCCCGCGGCTTTTTATGATATCCATCGCTTTGTAATACTGTTTATGCTTGAGCGCACTCGTGTATATGAAAATATAGTTTGCTTTTTCCAGTGCAGTGATGCTTCCGATATTGTCATCCTCAACCCCGATGAACGACCACGACGGGAGAAGCCGTCGCATCCGCTTGATCCAGCGCTCCGTGCCGCCAAGGACGGCAACTTTCTTGTCCCTTATGCTCTCGACGAGCTGTTCACGTGTCTCCTCATCAAGGTCTTCTTCCGGTTTCTCGTTCCTGAGGCCGAATGCAAACTCTCTGAGGGCGATCAGCTCCGCATGCTCGATACCTGACTCTTCGAGCATGCTTTCCAGTTCTTTTTCCCTCTCATGGGACTTCTCATAAAGAACGCGCTGACGGATGACTTTCTGTTCAGATTCCGCAAGTGCCGCTTCTTTTTGTGCGAGCAGTTCTCTGAGCCGCCCGAGCTCCTCCCTTAGCGCCGCTTCATCAAGGTTCTCCTCTGGCACCTGTTCTTCATCCGGTTCTTCTTTTACCCGCAACCCTTCAACGGAGCGGAGGGCTTTCCCGGCAAGGCCATGGCTGAGTCCTTTTTCGTTTCCGGGGGCGCTCTCTTCTTCCGCTGTCCACTCACCTGACGCCTTTCTCCTATTGAAACGAAGGATTGCATCCAGCTCATCGTCTCTGGCGCGCATTACATCGCAGAGGCATTCCGCAAGATACTGCACCATGGTAAGGATCAGTATCTCATCAAAGCTCATCTTGAGTCCTGGGAAGCACATCTCGAGCGTGATAGTGAGCTCTGCCATTAACTGCGGAAGGTCGAACTTCCTGCTGTCATACGGCATCCGAACATTGGTATCATATTTCTTAAAAACATCGGTATAGATGCTTTCCGCAACCTGCAGGGTAAGGTAGTCCTCGTTGCTCTGGTACAGGTAGGGGTCGAACATCTCAGGGTATTCCGCCCGCAGCACGCCTTTCATCCGTTCGACCACTTCGCCGCGGAGCCTTCTGTATTCAGGTCCGTTAAGGTAGATGAGCTTTGTCATGCTGTCTGCGACGTTGTTCATCTGCAGGTACTGTTCATTGCACTCCTCTTCTATCTCGATCCCCATCAGTTCGCACATGATAAGGACACGTGATGCGGTGGGCTGGATCGGCGGTTCGTCCGGGGAGTCCGATATCGACCGGATCTCGTCTGCGGCGGGGCTCAGTACATCGGCATTCAGTGCCTTTTTTATCCTTTTCGTTGGGACAGGGGACAGGTTCCTGTCCCCGAAAACGTTCGTCCAGCCGGGCTCGTGCATTCGTTTTTCGATCACCATCTGTCTGTAGCTCTTAGCCCCGTCCGTTGTATGGCCGGAAGAGAGACCTTGTCTGTAACAGTCCTCGTCATGGAATTCAAGAAGGTCGAGATAGGTGAGGAGCTTGAGCCTTTTCAGTTTATTGTATTCCTGTTTGTAATAAACCTTATACAGTGAGAGCAGAAAGTTCCTGCTGTAAGTAGATCCATGCCGTGCTGAAAACAGCATCATCAGAAGGATACGGAAGAAATACGCGTCATCCCATGTGGCCTCATTCATCCTGGGATACGGGACATCCCAGAACTCCTCCGGCGCCTTTCCACCGGAAGATCTGCCTTGTGCTCCTTCCCCGTCTTCATCCCTGAAATGCCGGAGATATTCTTTGGCTATCGCAGGAAACGCCTCACGCATTTCATCGGTAATGAAGTTCCATGCAAACCACATGACAGTGCCGAAGTCATCCTCCGGTTTAGGAGGCATCAGTCCCATCCGGACAGCTACCTGTGCATTCTGGTAGATGATCCGGTTCAGCTCCTTGTCAGACAGGGTATGCGTGATACCGCTGAATTCTTCCTGGGATAGCGAGCCAGGCGTGTTCATGACAGGTACCTTCGTGTTCTCCGCGGCAATGGGAATTATCCGCGTATCGCCGTCTATGAATGGAGAAAAGGTAATTTCAGCAGCAGCCTGCTTTTTAAAGCTCTCGCCTTTGAGTTTCTTCAGCTTTCTGTTTTCTTTCCTGCCCATGGGGTGCTCCTTTGCGGAATTCAGCTTCTGACGCTGTGATACACCGTACACACAGCATCTGTAAGTTCTCCCATTATGATAACACAAAGTCTAGTGCGTGGAACTAATTGCAAAACGGGCAGGATGAGGTAGACTTCCTCTCTCCTGCCCGATATTTCTTCGTTATACAAGCGCTGCTGCTATATCTGCCAGTAACGCTACTTTGAGGTCTGAAAACCCGACGATCTTATCTACCAGCCAAAGGCGTTCCGGGTCATGTTTTCCGTCCGGATCCCACAGCATGAACCACCGAAGGTTCTTATTGTCCGCTTCCTGGAAAAACATCCTCCCTGTGCCAGTGTCGAGCCAGTTTTCTCTTATTCCGTATATCATGCAGACCCGTTCCATTATCTCCCTGGGAGGATCACATTCACCGGTTTCATAACTGGCTGCCTCCGCGGCGCTGACCTTTATGCCGTATGCGAACTGTTCCTGCGACAATCCGAATACCTGTCTGATCTTCTGTATTCTTTCACCCATCGTCGTCTTCCAAAAGGAAACGGTATCACTTACCAAACTCTTTTGCTATCTCTGCAAGTACGGCCAGCTGATAGTCTGTTAGCCTGCCTATCGCGTTCTGCAGATTTTTTCTGAATATCTCGTTTTCTTCTTTACTTGCCCGCTCTGGTGCGAACATATCTCCTTCGCCATAGATGAGCCAGTTCCGGTTTGCTTTGTGAACATGGCAAATGATGTTCAGGACATTTTCCGGTGGTTCCACTCTTCCATTCTCATAACTGGATATAGTAGATCTGTGGAGGTTGACGCTTCTGCCAAATTCTTCCTGTGTCATATGTAATTCTTTTCGAAGCTGTTTGATCCTATCTTTAATCATGCATTTATTCCTCCATATAGCATTTTACATTGCAAAAAGGCAGGTGTAAATGTCTATGGATAAGCCTATATACGCCAATTCATTGACGAAACTATGCCATCAAAATATAATGATAATGATTAGCGTTAATTGCGATAATTATTATCGTTTTCATACTGGAGGGATCAGGCGTATGCAAAATCGGGACGAGGGGATTGAAACAATATTTGCCGCTTACGCTGACATGACAGAAGAAAAAAAGCAGAAATTCACCCAGGTAACTTCTGCAATAACATCCGGATTACCATCCATGAGTGATTGTTTTAACCACCGTCTTGACGGTGCCAACCAGCTGGCAGTTGCGAAATGGACGGTCTCGATGTCCTATCTCATTCATGAGATCATAAGACAGTTCTTACTTGCAAAGGACCCTGACAGGAAAATAGAGGAAAGCGATTATCAGAGAATCCTTTCGGGAAAAGACGATATTTATCAGGATCTGTTAGTAGATGTTTTTGTATTTGTGGCAGACCTTTTGGATCACTGTACGGATCCGGAAGATGTATTATGGTATTCGCCGCAGTTTCTTGTACAGAAATACAATCAGTTCAGGAAAGCACATCCGACAGACAAGCATGCCTGCCAGTTAGATGAGACGGTATTCGATTAACATACAGAAAAAGCAACGCCTCTGAGCCATCATTATCTGGCCAGAGGCGTTTTTTCTTACCCTGAGAAAAGCCGTTTTATTTGTACGCTTTTATTATCATTTTTCAGACAACGTTATAGCTATACCGTTATCCCATATTTCTTCACTCGCCACGTCAAGCTCGTCGTTCCAGGCGATCCCATATCCGCCGCTTGTAATCTGCAGATGGAAGAATATCTCAGGGTCGTGTATCAACACCTGGAAAGCAGGAATCTCATCTATAAGCCGCTGACAGTCATAACGGCGTATCTCCCCGCTAGTGAATTCTGCTTCCAAGATATATTTATCTAGCGGTCTGACATGCTTAATCACTCCTTCCATCTTACATTCCCTCCAGATAAGCCGGCTTCGGTGTCGCTGCAGTAAAGAATCGTACGCTCTTGATCTCTTCTTTCCCAAGTTCCCAGAACGTAGCCTGTATGGAATCTCCCCTGTGTATCCAGCCATTATCCACATAATTTAAATCGAAAACAGTTTTCCAGTTTTGCGCTTTGTATTCTTGCTTATCTTCCTGTGTCAGACTGTCATATTCCATTTCCAGTCTTTTGACCTCCTCTTCGGAATCGGCAATCAGTCCGTCAAGCAGGATTATACTCCAGACATCGAAATCGGAAAGGACAACCCTGTCATCCGGGATCTCAATTTCCATGCAAACGAACCGATCTCCCTTCCATCCGTTTCTCCAACGCGCTCTTCTGAGATCCGGTTTCTTTCTGGCTCCTTCCCACATATACCAGGCCCAAACAGGATAAAATACACCCTCAGGTGGCTCTCCTATTCTGGCTTTCATAATTTAGCGCAGGAGACTCGTGACTTCAGTCATGAGAGGAATGCGCCTTTTTTGTTTGCTTATTAATTGTTTTGATATTCTCTAATAAATATACTATAATGCTATTAGAGAAAGGGATGACATATGCAGCAGACATTAACAGCAAAAATGCAGATCGTTCCACAACCTTCCGACAGACAGCTTCTGCTCGATGCCATGAAGGCTTATTCTGCTGCCTGCTCGTTTGTCTCTGCCTATGTTCATGACCACGCCATGCCTCTGAGCCAGATCCGGATACATGACGCTGTTTACCGTACCTGCCGCAGCACCTATGCACTCCCTTCCCAGATGGCTGCAAGTGTTACACGTACCGTGATCGCCGCCTATAAGTCGGTCAGGACAAACCAGAAACGGCATCGCGAACGGTTCGGCAAGAAGAAGCGCCATGCTGATATCATGCCGGAGTTCCGCGCACCGCAGCTCAGCCTGGTCTGGAACAGGGATTACTCCCTCGTGTGGAATTCTGATAAGTCGGGAAAGCTCTTCAGTGTCAATACGCTTAAGGGCCGTATCAAATGCGGTTTCCGTGCGGATGCAATGGAATGGGCCTTTTCGGACGGCGCCAAGTTTGGCACCGCGAAGCTTGTCTTTAAGCATGACAAGTTCTTTCTCCATGTGCCGGTAACTATCGAAGTTCCGGACGCGCCGGATGCCTCCGGCCATACCAGGGTTGTTGGCGTTGACCGCGGGATCCGTTTCCTTGCGACCACATATGACGGAAGAAAGACCACTTTCCATTCCGGCGCACAGGTGAAGCAGAAGCGGGCCCACTATAAACAGCTGCGCCGCCAGCTCCAGATGCGGGGGACATCTTCCGCAAGACGAAGGATCCGTACCATCGGGCAGAGAGAAAACCGTTGGATGAACGATGTGAACCATTGTATCTCTAAGGCACTCGTCTGCAGCAACCCCGAAGGTACGCTCTTTGTGCTGGAAGACCTTGCCGGCATCAGGGGAGCCACCGAACGTGTCAGGGTAAAGGACCGCTACACACAGGTGAGCTGGACCTATTATGACCTTGAGCAGAAACTTGCTTATAAAGCAAAAAATTATGGCAGCTCCCTGCTGTCCGTTGATCCTGCCTATACCAGCCAGACATGTCCCATATGCGGCCATGTTGATAAAAAGAGCAGGAAGCATGAAACACATATATTTAAATGCACTGCATGCGGATATACCAGCAATGATGACCGCATCGGAGCGATGAACCTTCAGCGGATGGGAATCGAGTACCTCCTGAAGGCTCAGGTGTCAGGAGAATGATACCGCCCGTGTCAGGCATGTCCTGATGCGGTGGGGCGCAGTCAACCGTCCCGCCAATGTGCCGCCACCCGTACCTGTACGGACTAAGCGAGCAGCCTAATGCGGAAGGCGTCGTAAGACGCTGTCTGACCGCAGGGCAGGCACAAGCCCGTGACTTGAGTCATGGGTAAGTTGACCTCTTGCACAAGCCAGTCATATTGTTCTTTGCAGTCATTAAATATGGATTTTTCGATAGTACAGCGGTAGATACCGGTCTTTTGGATTAGCTCATATACTTCTATAGGTTGGATCGTCCAAAGGATCATATTTCACCTGCCTGTAAATATCAAAACCTTTTTTTTCCTTCCAATCCTGAACATCTCCTGAGAAAAGCTCGTTTTCATATACCTTACCCAAATACACAAAAACTTCTGCCGGGATCCTCTCCCCAGAGTCTTCCAATACAGCGGAAACCGGTTCGCACTGGTACATATATCCGTTGCCTTCGAGTACGCAGATCCTATCGAAATCGCGCTGGTTCACCTCATACAACTCTCCGCGGACCCTGTAGGGTTCCTCTGTATGTTTAATCCCCGGATAGCTTCCCAGGCTGTATAAGCCGAAACCCAAAATCGAGGCTTCACCTATGTAAACAGCATCCGTCAGGAAATGACCGTGGTTATACTCTCCTGTCATCAGGCTTCCGTATACAAACAGCGTGTGCGCTTCTTTTTCCATTTTGATTATTCACAATCTCCTTCCATCTGCTTTAGAACATTTTTAAATTCTATTCATTCAACAAATCATAAAAAGTCAATTCATCAATAATCTCTATATCATTACCTTCGAGTTTTAGTTTCTCGGCTTTTTTGTGTTTTGATGATTTTTCTCCATGGAGAATGGCGTTATAATCGTTATCTCCGAGAATCAAATAATTTGTTTTCTTAGTCACGCTGTTGTCTAGAATACCTCCCAGATTAACCACTAACTGCATCGCATCCTTTCTTACCATCTTTTCAAGTTTTCCTGTAAAAACAACATGACGACCGTAGAAGAAGCCGTCTTCGTCAATTTCGACAGTAGTTGGAATTATCGTCCGAATATCAATCCCTTTCCCGCCGTGATGTTTTTCTGATGCCCAAAGGTCTTCAATACGAAGGCCCTTGTCTGCCATTGTCTTCTTAATTGTATCGTATAGTTCTTTTGTAGCAATGCAGTCTGCAATGGTCCGATGTTCATTATTTGACAATTTCAAGGATTTTGTCAGATCTGTTAATCTATGATGCTTAAATTCAGGGTATACCTTTCTAGCAAATTGCATCGTATCCATATATTTGTTATTAAGTTTAATTCCAAACCCCTCATTAAGGAATCGGATATCAAACGACGTATTATGCCCCAAGATGATATCATCCCCTAGAAAAGAAAGAACAGTATCTTTTACTTCCATAATAGATGGCATTCCGGCAACCATTTCATTTGTTATCCCTGTCAATGCCGTAATAAAAGAATCTATCTCATATTCCGGTTGGATCAGCTGTGAATACCGATCCACTATTTGATTATTCCTGACTCGAAGAATTCCAATTTCAATTACTTCATCGTAATATGCAGACAGTCCCGTGGTTTCAGTATCAAGCACACAATAGTCATCAATTATCCGTCTTGTATAATTTGTTGCGCTCATAGCTGGTCTCCTTGTAAGTTCAATTATCCCATAATACCGTTATGATTCTATAAAACAAAAACTGTATCTGCTTTTAGGCCACTGTAACTTTACCGAAGTTGCACATAAATTACGTCCTTGAACTAATTGTAGCATCCTCTTTTTCTTTTTTAATCAACTATTATGGAGAGACGGCAAAGCTGGTCTTATTTACGACCACCACAACTCCTGCGCACCATGCCATTTCGATACAACATGCAGGCATCCCTTTTCTCCACTCCATAAAGCCGGATGCAATCTTTTATACTTACGGTTGAATGACAATTCTCCCTTCTTTCCGTATATTAATTATGACAGGAGAAAATCCTGAACATATTCAGAAATCTAAGAAAGGAAAAGGTACACAACCATGACGCGCAACACTGTTTTGTCGAGCTCTTACGTTCTCTATCTGTCCCTTCTGCTCTCCGGCAGCAAGGTCCTTTTGGCGTGCGAGAATACTCCGACAAAACAATGGCGCAAATGAGCTTTATTGATAGTTCATGGATCCTAAAAGGCCGTCTGTCCGGAGAACTCCGCGCAGGCGGCCTTTTTATATGCCCGCTGTCCTGCTCCCGTATCCCAGCTGGAAGAGGAGTCCGGCTTAAACCCGGTTCAGCGAGAGTTCGAATCTCTCCGGGAGTACTGAGCGGTATCTCCGCAGTCTCGCCTTATGTCAGAGAAACTAAAACAGAATATGCCTCTGTAGCAGAACTGGAATATGCGCCGGGCTAAGAACCCGGGTCTTTTGCGGGTTCGATTCCCGCCGGAGGTACTCACGCAGGTGTGACGGAACTGGAATACGTACCCGCCTCAAAAGCGGGGTCCTGAGGGTTCAACTCCCTTCACCTGTATTTAATACTTGCCCGGGTGCATGGAAATGGTTATGCTGGCACGACCCAGAACCATGTGTCCGAAAGGACTTGCTAGTTCGAATCCCGCCCGGGTACTTTCCGCTGTGATGCCGCAACAGGTACCGGGCCGGTCTTGAAAACCGGTGATCCGTGGAAACGGGCTGGGGGTTCAAATCCCTCTCACAGCGCTCATACAATATCGGCAGATATGCAAATAGAGTGAAGCAAGCGGTCTGTAAAACCGTTGCCTTCGGGCCATGTTGGTTCAAGTCCAACTCTGCCGACTATACGCCGTAGTCCCTCAATGGTGGAGGAGCTGTCTGGAAGGCAGTGGGCCGGCAATACCGGCTTGCAGGTTCGACTCCTGTGTGCGGCGCTTATGGGGATGTGTGCTAATCGAGCAGGCAGCCTGTCCCGAAAACAGGTGATCCGAAAGGGTCTGGGGGTTCGAATCCCTCCATCCTCGCTATTAAGCCGCTTTGGCAGAATTGGCAAATGCACCTGCCCGCTAAGCAGGGGCCGGCTCGTCCGGCATCCGGGGTCGGGACCCGGGAGCGGCGCTCATTACAATAACGGCAGATATGCAAACTGGATGAAGCAAGCGGTCTGTAAAACCGTCGCCCTCGGGCTTGCAGGTTCGAGTCCTGCTCTGCCGACTATATGCCGTAGTCCCTCAAATGGTGGAGGAGCTGTCTGCTAAGCAGCTGGTCGGTTATACCGGCTTGCAGGTTCAAGTCCTGTCTGCGGCGTTCATAATATATCGGCATGTGCTGCAACTGGAAGACAGGCTGGTCTCAGAAGCCAGCGGCCAAAGGCCATTGTGGGTTCGATTCCCATCATGTCGACTTTTACTAACTTATCCATATCCACCCAAAACTTAATGCAGTCTTAATCTTCTTCTCAGGATCCTTTTAAGTTCATACGCTATCCTTTAGTTACAACGATGGAACAAACGAACAGTCCATAACTCGCCGAAAACGTTTAATACAATCACAAAATATATGGAGGTAACACTATGAGATTCATCCGCTTTATCAAAGAGACTACTTTCGTCGTAACAAGGAAAGAGAAAACTGTCATTTCGATGCCGACCATCGTGTTCGCCCTGCTTATGCTGTTCTTCTGGCAGCTACTCATTCCTGTAATGATCATCGCCCTGTTCTTTGGAGTCGGGTACTTCTTCGATGGCGCACAGGACACGGAGAAGCCCAACCGGTTCCTGGAAAAAGCCAGCGATTTTGCAGAAGATGCAAGAAGCGAGTTCACAAAAGATGATCCAGGCGCCGCAGGTTCTGAAGAGATCTGATGACACTATACCGAACCAGCACCCT
>Ga0256404_1007613_pt1 | contig 16955 bp, 18 predicted proteins | sample RumenRJG_01DNA_FD_185990 | JGI IMG/M metagenome (GOLD analysis project Ga0256404, IMG submission 185990) | Bovine rumen microbial communities from Lethbridge, Alberta, Canada - RJG_01 | ecosystem: Host-associated > Mammals > Digestive system > Stomach > Rumen | place: Canada: Alberta | collected...
AAAGGATCTGGCCGCGCACCAGACGGGCCATGCCCACCCAGTACAGCACGCCGAACACCACGAACAGGGAGATCATGTTGGTGCCCACCCGGGCCAGCACCGTGCCCTGCAGCGCGCCGCCCAGCACCTGGTTGAGCACCACGGACAGCAGCACCACCATCAGCGTGTCGGGCAGGGAGTAGATGATGTCCACGATGCGCATCATCACCATGTCCACCTTGCCGCCGAAGTAGCCCGATATGGAGCCGTACAGCAGGCCGATGACCAGCACGATCAGACTGGCGAACAGGCCCACGGCCAGCGACACCCGCGCGCCGTAGACCACGCGGATGAAGTAGTCGCGGCAGAGCTCGTCGGTGCCAAAGATGTGGGGGAAGATGCTCGCCCCCTCGTCGATGGCCTTCTGCTCCATCTTGGAATAGGTGAAGGGGGCCAGGTTCTTGGCCGTCTTGTCGCGCTTGCCGTTGACGGTGATCATCTGCTCGTAGCTGTAGGGATAGAAGAACGGCACCACGATGATGGAAACCACCAGCGCCACCAGCACGATCAGGCTGGCCACCGCCAGGGGATTGCGCCGCAGCTTGCGCATACCGTCGCGGAAGAAGGTGGTGGACTCGCGCATGGTCTCGTGCTGAGCCTTTTCCTCGTCGCTGGCCTTCTCAAACTTGCTCAAGTCGATCTGGAGGCTGAGGAGGTTTTTCTTCGGGAGCTTGTCTGCGTTATACATAGATACTCTCCTTCCTCAGTCGAAGCTGATCTTCGGGTCGATGAGCTTGTACACCAGGTCGCTTAAGAGCGTGGCGACGACCATCAGCACCGCCAGGAAGATGGTGGTGGCCATGATCATCGGATAGTCCTGGTTGTTGATGGAGCGCACGAACTCGGTGCCCAGACCGCCGATGGTGAACACCGTCTCGATGACCATGGAGCCGGTCAGTATGCCCGCCACCATGGGGCCCACATAGGTGATCACGGGAATCAGCGCGTTTCTGAGCGCGTGCTTGAAGATCACCAGCCACTCCCGCACGCCCTTGGCCCGGGCGGTGCGGATGTAGTCCTGCCCCAGCACGTCCAGCATGGAGGACTTGGTCAGGCGGGTGATGTAGCTCATGGGATAGAGCATCAGGGAGATCACGGGCAGCACATAATTGGGATTGTCGGTGGAGAACACGCCCACCCATTTGAGCTGGAGGGCAAACACAAGCAAAAGTATCGTCGCCAGTATGAAGCTCGGCACCGACACGAACAGCGTGGTCAGAAAGATGATGAGCCGGTCGGGCCATTTATTGCGGCACAGCGCGGCCACGGAGCCCAGGATCAGCCCCAGCACCACCGCGCACAGCGCCGCCATGCCGCCCAGCCGGGCCGACACAGAGAACTTTTCGCGGATGATCTGGCTGATCTCACGGCCGGTCTTGAGCGATATGCCGAAGTCGCCGTGGGCAAGATTGCTCAGGTAGATGAGGTACTGCTGCCCCACCGGCTTGTCCAGGTTGAACCGCGCCTCCAGCGCCGCCTGCACCGCCGGGTCCGGAGCCTTTTCCTTGGCGAACGGGCCGCCCGGGATGGCGTTCATGGCGAAAAAGGTGATCGCCGATATGATGAATACCGTCACCACGGCCAGCAACACACGTTTGATCGTATACTTCAGCATCCAAAACAACCTCTCTTTTGCCGGTCCGATCCCGACAATCATCCATTCAGTAATTATAGCACTCCCCATACATATTCGCAACGATTCAGCCCAATTAGTCGGATGAATTTATTGTAAATTATGCAAATTGATGGGCTTATGGCACTTATTTCACACATTTTTGCAGGATGTAGGGCATAGAGCTTATCTTGTTCGATCGAATCGCTCTATCCTGCGGATAGACGGGAATGTGGTCAAGAGAATTAGGAATTGAAATGGCCCGGCTGCGCAGGGGCGGCGATGCGCCTCCTGTTTCCCCGTTCCCCTTTTCCCTTTTCCCTGTCCCCTCTTCCCTAAAAAATATTTGTGCCGGGATTGCATTTCATTTTAACTTGTGTTATAATACAGTAAAATTTGAGTATAAGGGAGGTATTCCCTTTATCACGGAAAGGATGTGAATATATGAATATTGGAATGCGGCTGCATGATGCGCCGGGTGAATCGTTTTGGGAGCGCCTGGAATTCGCGCGGGAGTGCGGCTATAAGAACGTCTGCTTTGACCCGGAGGCGGTGCTGCCGGAGTTCACGGCGTCGGACGCGCCCAGCCGGCTGGACGTCCACGCGGCGGAGCAGGTGCGGTGCGCCTTCATATTAAAGGGGCTGCGCTGCTCGGCGGTGATCTGCGACTACGATCCCGCCGCCCCGGACGCTGAGGCGGTGTATGGGGCCTATCTGCGGTTTGCGAAATATCTGAACGCGCCACTGTCCTGCCATGGCCTGGCCCCGGACAACGCCGCCCTGCCCGTGGCCTGGGCCGCCGCCGCGGGCGTCAGCCTGGTGGTACCCCGCGCACCCCAAGCCCTGGCGGTGTTCCCCGAAGGCGTACGGCAGAGCCTGGAGCTGCCCGGCATGCCCCTTCCCCCGCTCAGGCCCGAGTGGGGCGCCCGGGTCACCTCCCTGCTGCTGCCCGCCGATGCCGTGATGGAGGGCGACCCCGCCGTGGCCTCCTATCTGCGCCTCGCCGTGTCCCGCGACCTGCCCGTGCTGCTGGCCGGCATCGCCGAGACCACCGCCGAGCGCGCCCGCGAGCTGGCCGAGGACGCCGCCCGCATGCAGATGGCCGCCAACAGCAGATGACAAAAGCGAAAGGACGCGGTCCCGCAATATTGGGACCGCGTCCTTTTGCGCGCCTGGAAGGAATGCGATTGAATTGAGAATGGAGAATGGAAAATGGATAATGGCGGTGCAAATCCCTGCGGGATTTGTCTGATTCAACACGACAAGCAACGCTGTCGCGCTCATATACAGTCATTTAATCAAAGAAATCCGCAAGGATTTCCACATTCATTCTCCATTCTCCATTTTCCATTTTCAATTTTATCCCCCGCCCCATCCCATTCCTTCTATAATATAATCCCCTCCGCATCCCGCGCGGCAGCCGTTGCCCCTTTTCCCTTTTGCCTGTTCCCTTTTCCCTTGATCTTCTGTGACGATTTCGTGCCGCCAATTTGAAACTATTTTGAAACCTGCCAAAATGGGCCAAAATCGGGGGTTTCGAGTTTGCAAAGGTTTCAAAATCCATGTATAATACAGTTATGTTCGACTATGGTATGATAACGGAAGACCCGGATAGGATGTGTCAACGACAGATATGAAGACGCAAATTGCTGCCATTGAGTTTGGGACCTCGAAGATCGTGACGATGATCGCGCAGTCGGGCGGCATGGACCGGCTGGACATCATCGGCTCCGGCACCGTCCCCTACGATGGCTATTCAGACGGCGACTGGAACACGCCCGGCCAGATGATCCAGCGCGTGGGCGACTCCATCGCCGCGGCGGAGCTGGAGGCCAACGCCAAGATCAAGGAGATCTACGTGGGCGTGCCCGGCGAATACATTCACGTGCGCTCCTGCGAGACCGAGGTGGAGCTGCCGGAGGGCGTGGTGGACGAGGCCGCCATCAATGCCTGCCAGGACGCCGCGGCGGACATGCTGAAGATCGGTGAGTCCGGCGGACTGGTGATGCACCGCACGCCCAGCTGGTTCATCGTGGACGACGGCAAGAAGACCATGTCCCCCGGCGGGCGCGGCACGCGCCTCAGGGCGCTGACCACCTTCGTCATCGCCGACCCCCAGTTCATCGAGGACGTGTCCGAGATGCTGGGCCAGCATGACATCACCATACTGGGGTTCCTCTCCCCGTCCTTGGGCGAGAGCCTGCTGGTGCTGTCGCTGGAGGAGCGGGACCGGGGCGCGCTGCTGATCGATGTGGGCTACCTGAACACCGAGATCAGCGTGGTGGAGGGCGACGCCATCGTCTACCACGCCATACTGCCCCGCGGCGGCGGCCACATCACCGCCGATCTGGCCATGGGCCTGCGCATCCCGATGCGCGCGGCGGAGCAGATCAAGCGGAATTACGTGTTCAATCCCGACGAGTTCGACATGGACTCCTTCTCCGAGGTCTATGACGAGAGCGGACGCCGCAAGACCTTCCCCCGCAAGGTGGTGGGCGAGATCGTGGACCAGAGCTTCAAGGAGCTGACGGACATGATCGACATGACCATCTCCAACGACGCCGGGCAGCTGCTGGGCAAGCGCTCCCAGGTGTACCTCACCGGCGGCGGCATCGCGCTGATGCGCGGCGCGCGGGAGGCGCTGGCGGCGGCCATCGGCCGTCCGGTCAAGATCTCCGCGGCCAAGTCCTCCAAGCTCAACAGTCCCGTCTACGCCTCGGCGCTGGGGCTGGCCGACCTGATCTTCGACTCCATTGAGGGCCAGGCCGAAGCCGAGGAGAACCTGGGCAGCAAGATACGGAGCATGTTCAGCCGCAACTGACATCAACATCACCCCGCAAGCGCGGGCTTTGAATAGATTCTATACTACCATTGACGAGGGGGATGCCTTGTGCTTGAATTTGAAATGAACAATCCCGAAACCAACAACGACATGGACGATATCAACTTCGCCTCGATCAAGGTCGTGGGCGTAGGCGGCGCGGGCACCAACGCCGTCAACCGCATGGTGGACGCGGGCCTCAAGGGCGTGCAGTTCATCGCGGTAAACACCGACAAGCAGGCGCTGAAGCTGTCCCGGGCCGACGCCGTGATCCAGATCGGCGACAAGCTCACCAAGGGCCTGGGCGCCGGCGCGCAGCCCGAGGTGGGCCAGAAGGCCGCCGAGGAGAGCCGCGAGGAGATCGCCAACACCTTAAAGGGCTCCGACCTGGTCTTCGTGACCTGCGGCATGGGCGGCGGCACCGGCACCGGCGCGGCCCCCGTCATCGCCGAGGTGGCACGCGATATGGGCATACTCACCATTGGCGTGGTCTCCAAGCCCTTCATGTTCGAGGGACGCCAGCGCATGAAGAACGCCGAGGCCGGCATCGAGCGCCTGAAGGCCAATGTGGACACCCTGGTGGTCGTGCCCAACGACAAGCTGCTCAGCGTGGTCACCAAGGGCACCACCATGACCGAGGCCTTCCGCATCGCCGACGACACCCTGCGCCAGGGCATCCAGGGCATCTCCGACCTGATCGCCGTGCCGTCCCTGATCAACCTGGACTTCGCCGACGTGCGTACCGTCATGCAGAGCCGCGGTCTGGCCCACATGGGCATCGGCATCGGCAAGGGCGAGAACCGCATGATCGAGGCCGCCCAGCAGGCCATCTCCAGCCCGATGCTGGAGACCTCCATCGACGGTGCGCGGGCCGTGCTCATCAACATCACCGGCGGCCCCGACACCTCCATCATCGACATCAACGAGGCCGCGCAGAAGATCACTGCCGCCGCCGACCCGGAGGCCAACATCATCTTCGGCGCGGGCATCGACGAGAACCTCACCGACGAGGTGAAGATCACCGTCATCGCCACCGGCTTCGAAAAGACCCCCTTCTCCGGCGTCAAGCCCTCCGTGAGCCGCGACCTGGACGCCGACGACGAGGAGCCCGTCTCCGAGAGCCGCTCCTCCCGCTTCGTGGACGAGGAGCCCGTCTCCCCCATCTTCGAGCGCCGCTCCACCCGCACCGCCCGCGAGAGCGCCGACACCGGCTATACCTCCAGCCGCGAGCGCCGCAGCGCCGAGGCCACTCAGCCCCGCCGCGCGCCCCGCGTCTACCAGGAGGACGGCGTCTCCGAGCCGCCCCGCACCCAGAACCGCCGGGGCTTCACCCCCGACGTGCCCTCCTTCATGCGGAAGAAGAGCCAGTAAAAAGGTTATGGAAAGGCCAGCCGTTTGCACGACGGCTGGCCTCATTTTATGCCTCTGTCTGTGCTTCGTTCATGTACTTCATGAACTCCGCCTCGGTCATGTTCGCTTCCTCGGCGGCCTCCTGTAATGTCAATCGGTTCTTGCGCACCATGCTGACGAGGGTTTTGATGATCCCTTCCACCAGGCCTTCTTTGCGGCCTTCTTTTCGGCCTTCCCGCCTGCCGTCCTCTTTGAACAGCTCCATGGTGGCGGCTTCGTCGTATTCAGTCAACAGCATGCCCTTCACCTCCGATCTGTGGGCCAACAAAAAGGGTCTTATGGCGAACGATTCAGGGAGCTCCGACACAGCGCGGTCTATGGCGCTGTCAAGGTCCTCCCGCTTTTTGTTATCGCGGATGCGCTTTACCAGCCACGCATACTCCCGCAACGGGGCGCAGGCTTCCAGCAACGCGCCGTTTCTGCCATAGTTGACATTGAGCATACGGACACACACCTCAATGTCGGACCGGGCGCCCCGCGGGAAGGAATCGCTGAGCCGAAGCTCCGTGACATCCGCGGCCTCCCGCTCTCCGTTGTAGAACACCACAAGTCTGGGCACGGGCAGCTCCAGCAGCGCGCTGCCGTATTTGTTCAGCTTGCGCTCCACGACATACCTTTCGTACAGGTTGCCCGCGTATTGCAGCATGCGCAGCGGCATGTTGGGGTTATAGCTGGACTGCTGCTCGTACAGGTGCATCTCCTCGGAAATCAGGAAGGACACGTCGTTGTGCATGCCCAGATACATGACCTCGCGGATGGTGGTGATCTGTATGGCGCTGGGGTCGGTGTAGTCAGAGCCGTTGACGGCGTTGTACAGGCTCAGCGTCCACGCACGGTTTTCCTCCGCGCCAAATATGAAATTGAACAGCCTGTCCCGGTACTGTCGCTGGTCCTCTGCCATAAGCATCCCTCCACCTATAGTATAACCCCAATTTAACGGCAATGCAAGCCCTTTTCAAATCAGCGCCCAAAACGCCTCCGCCGCGGCTTCGATGATCGCGTCGTCGAAGCAGTAGTCGGCGGTGTGGAGTCCGGGGTGGGATTCGCCGATGCCGATGCCGAAGAACATGCCGGGGAGGGCCTCGAGATAGTGGCCAAAGTCCTCGGACCAGCTCATGGGCTCGGGAAGGAGGCGGACGGGGAGGCGTGCGGCACTCCACCGGGCGAGGGCCTCGTCCACGACACCGGGGGTGTTGGTGGTGTCGGGAAAGACGTCGCGGCTTTGGTAGGCGGCGGTCATGGCAAGCGCTGCGCAGCCGCGGTCGATGAACTCCCGGAGCCTTTGGGCGAGGGCCTCGATGTCGGCCTGCCGGTCGCCGCGCAGCGTCAGGCAGAGCCGTCCCTCGGCGGCGGCGAGGCCGAAGTTCTCGCCGCCCAGGTGCAGGCCGATCACGGTGGCCATCAGCACGCGGGCGTCGCCCTGAAGGATTTCCTCGATGAACCGGGGCAGCCGCAGCACGGCGTCGCAGAGCACCCCGGCGGGGTTCGCGCCCTGGTCGGGATAGGCGGCGTGGGCGGGCCGACCCTGTACGTCGGCGATGAAGCCCTGGGAGGCCCGGGCGAAGCAGCCCCTTCGGGCCAGCACGGTCCCCCTGGGATAGCCGGGGATGTTGTGCAGCCCGTAGATGCGGTGCAGCGCGGCCATCTCGGGCCAGGTATCCAGTATGCGCCGCGCCCCCTCCCCCGTCTCCTCGGCGGGCTGAAAAATCACGCGCAGGTTCTTCCCCACCCGCTTACCCTCGAGGCGCACGGCCAGGGCGCAGAGTATGGCGCTGTGTCCGTCGTGGCCGCAGCCGTGGCGGGCGCGGGCGGGGCCGCCCTCCACGGGGATGGCGTCCACGTCGGCTCGAAAGCCCAGGGTGGGCAGCCCGTCGCCCTCCCAGTGGGTGGCCAGCAGGCCCTCGGGGCGGCGCTCCACGGTCAGGGTGGTGTTTTCCCGCAGGAACGCTTCAAGGGTGTCCAGGGTACGGGTCTCGTGCCCGGACAGCTCGGGGCAGGCGTGGAGCTGCGCCCGCAGTGCGCGTATCCTGTCCATCACAGCACCACATCTCCGATCCTGTAGCCCTCGGGCAGCGGCGCCTCCTCCAGGAATTGGAAACTGTCGTCCCGCAGCAGGGGCAGGAACGCCGCGTAGGGGATGCCGCCGAACTCGTTCTGGTAGCCGCTGGACCCGAACCAGCCGCCCTCCGCCGCCCTCAGGTGCATATCCCGGGCGAACTTGGTGCGGTTGCAGCAGTCGTGGAGCACGATAGGCCAGCCCTCCCGGTCGGCGCGGGCCATCAGGTCGAGGGTCAGCTCGTGGCTCCAGACGGGCGACACGTATCCCTGCCGGTACATGTACATGGGCTCGCCCCAGTAGTTTTCGATGTTGTTGGGGTTCAGGTGCAGCTCGGCGCAGTTCATGAAGTCCAGCCCGGTGGCGAATATGGCGTCCCTCTTGTTCAGGAACGCTTCGTGGTATTCGGGGGTCATGGGCGTCTCGATGCCCACCATGGGGATGTGCCGCTTCGCGACGCCGATCATGTCGATCACACGGTCCGCGCACCGGGACGCGCCCAGGTTGAACCGCAGCTCGTCCAGCCCCGCCTCCCCCAGCGCCGCGAGGTTTTCCTTGGTGCAGAGGGTACCGTTGGTGTACATGTGCTGATAGATGCCCGCCTCGTGGAAGCGGCGGATGGCGTCGTAGTAGACCTCGATCTCCATGAAGGGCTCCAGGTACACATAGGCGATGCCGGTGGGGTGGCGATGGGTGTCCAGCAGGAGATCAAAGTCCCGCAGCCGGTAGCGGGTGCCGCCGATCTCCCAGAAGCCCTCCCCCACCGGCGGCTGGTCCTCCATCTCGCCGAAATCGTAGCAGAAGGGACAGTTCAGGTTGCAGCGGTTGGTCCTGCGGACGGCGCTGAGGCCCGTGCCCAGCAGGCAGGAGCGGCAGCCCTTGGGGAACTTCTCATCCGGGCCCACGTAGCGGGTGCGCCCGTTCAGGGACTTGAGACCGGGGATGGCGGCCAGCATGCCGTCGATGCGGGCGTCCACCGCGTCCTCGATCTGGCTCATGGTCGCCCAGGCCAGCTCCTGCTGGCGGGGCGGCAGCGGCTCGTCCACCTCCGCGAAAAACTCGAACCACTGCAGGGCGTCACGCTTGCTGATCTTCATGGTCGGCTCCTTCGTTCACGTAGTATTCCAGGCGGTCCGCCAGGCTGTTCATCACGTACCACAGGGTCTCGTAGTGCATGAACCGCAGGGCGTTCTCGTCGAACAGGTACTTGATGTTGGCGGGAAACTCGTCGTCGCCCTCCCAGTATTGAAACCATATGCCGAAATCCTCGAACACCGGGATGACGTAGCCCACATCCGCCTTGCCCAGCGGCGTGCCGCGCAGGCGCTCGCAGGCGGCGCGGAGGGCGTCCTCCCGGCCCGCGAATTTGGCGGCGGTGGGCTCGTTGCTCAGCGTGCGGTCGTGGCCCGCGCCGATGATGCCGCCCAGGGTGCTGATGGAGGCCCAGCGCCCCGCGGTACGGGGACGGTCAGGCGACAGGGTCAGCAGGTCGAACAGGACCATGCCCTCGTTGACGTAGTTCCCCGGGCGAAAGGTCCCCGCCCCCTCCAGCGATTCCAGCGCCGCCGTGCGCCGGTGGATGCGCAGGCGCTCGCCAAAGTAGCGAACGTAGAGCCAGTCGTCGTCATGCGCAAGCCCCCAGCGCGCGATCATGCCGGGCTGGTCCTTCTTGAGGAAAAGCGCCTGCGCCCCCTGGAGCATCTTTTCATAATTTGAAGCCATGTGCGCCTCCGATCTTGTTGGTATTCCGAATCGTTGGGAAACGGGCATCTGTTTCATTAGTGGGTACTGAATGAATTGAGAATGGAGAATGGAGAATTCATGTGGAAATCCTGCGGATTTCTTTTTATGGATAAAGTCTGTGATCACAGCCATTTTCGGCCTAATGAAGCGTTCAAGATTTGAGCCTCCATTATCCATTATCCATTATCCATTATCCATTCTCCATTTTCCATTCATGCAGCTTCTTCACCTGAAAAAGGCGCGTCAAAGCATGCTTTGACGCGCCTTTTTCTGTTGCTTACTCCGCCGCAACTTCAGCCTTGGGATAGATGCTGACCTGCTTGTGGTCCTTGCCCAAGCGCTCGAACTTGACGACGCCATCCAGCTTCGCGTACAGGGTATCGTCGTCGCCGATGCCCACGTTCTTGCCGGGATGGAATTTCGTTCCACGCTGACGAACGAGAATGTTGCCCGCGAGCACGAACTGACCGTCTGCGCGCTTGACGCCGAGGCGCTGCGCGTGGCTGTCGCGGCCGTTGCGGGAGGAGCCCATTCCCTTCTTATGCGCGAAGAGCTGAAGATTCATCATGAACATGTGCTTTACCTCCGTTCTTCGTAGTGTATACGAACGTTGCGAGGATAACTCCTCTCGATGGCCTGAAGTCCCTGAAGGAGGGTCTCAAGCAGGGGCTGTGCCTGCTCAAGCTGTTTTTCAGTGGCCCCAGGAGTGATAACCGCCTCTAACAAGGCCGTTTGGTCGTCCTGAACGCATTCCACGGGAACCTGCAGAACGTTGGATAACCCGTTGGCGAAGGTCTGGGTCAGCGCCGATATGGCGGCGCAGACGATGTCAGACCCCGACTGGGCGTAGCCTGAATGTCCCCGGGCACGGAAGCCGACCAGCGCGCCGTCTGAGCGTCTGTAGAACGTGACGGCGGTACCGCGGTTTTTCATCAGGCGTTGATGGCCGTGATCTCAACCTTGGTGTAGGGCTGACGATGGCCCTGCTTTTTGCGCTCGTTCTTCTTGGCCTTGTACTTGTAGACGACGATCTTGCGGCTCTTCACCTGAGCAAGCACCTTGCCCTCGACCTTCGCGCCCTTCACCACGGGCGTGCCGACCTTGGCCTGGTCCCCGCCGCCAATCAGCAGCACCTCATCAAAAGTCACTGCCTCGTCCGCCTGCGCGTTGAGCTTCTCAACGAAGATCACGTCGCCCTGCTGAACGCAGTACTGCTTGCCACCGGTCTTAATGACTGCGTACACGCGTTGCACCTCCTATACAAAAATCTCGCCGGGAATTGGCAGCATGTCTCAGACATACATTTCAAGCCGTTCCCGAGCGGCTTACCGAATTATTATACCTGTTCGGGTGTGAAATGTCAATTGAGGCGGGGTAAAATCCAAAATATAACATACCCTCAGCAGCCCACGCGCCGCTGAAACGGCAGGATTTGAGGGAAAAACGGCGAATAATACATGCAAAAAACGTTACCATTCAGCCAATGTGATAAATTGGGATTTACGAATTAGGAATTAGGAATGAGGAATTAGGAATTATAAATGGCTCGGCTGCGTAGGGATGCGATGCGCCGCCCGCCAGACAGTTCGTATTGTTTCGGTATATGGCGGGCAGCCATTGTGGCTGCCCCTACAACGCGCGGCAGCTGCTATTCATTCCTAATTCCTAATTCCTCATTCCTAATTCTCCCCGCCAAATCCCCATTTGAAGGCTGAATGGTAACAAAAAACAACGTTCAGTTCCGCCGACAGGACAGATGCAATGTATGAATCATTTCTGCATGGGTTCCTGGTCCCGGCCTGAACACATCCCCTGTACAAACAAACCATCGGAGGTCCACGTATGAGCGACATCGACATCCTTGAGACCACCGTCGAATCCCAGCGGGTGTTTGACGGGATCATACTGCACATCGACCATCTGACCAACCGGCTGCCCAACGGCAGTCTGGCCAAGCGGGAGTGCGCCCGGCACATCGGCGCGTCCGCGGTGGTGCCGGTGGACGCGGAGGGCAACGTCTGGCTGGTGAAGCAGTTCCGCGCCTGCATCGATCAGGTGCTGCTGGAGATCCCCGCGGGCAAGCTGGACTTCAAGGGCGAGGACCGGCTGGAGGCCGCCAAGCGCGAGCTTCGGGAGGAGACGGGCCTGACCGCCGGGAGCTGGACCCACCTGACGGACATCTTCACCACCCCCGGCTTCTCCGACGAGAGGATCTCCCTCTACCTGGCCCGCGACCTGTCCGCCGGGGAGAGCCACCCGGACGACGACGAATTCCTGAACCTGGTCAAAATTCCCCTTCCCGACCTCGTGGCCGCGATCCTGCGCGGCGAGGTCACCGACGCCAAGACCAACGTGGCGGTGCTGATGGCGCATCAGATTTTGGGGAGGGAGTAGGGAGTAGGCAGTAGGGAGTAGGGGGAGCTGCGGCAAGCCTATGACTCCTGTTGAACAGTCCGCATCCTACTGGGGTATTTTGCGGATATGTGGCGAAACAGTCACCGGCGACCTTGTAGGGGCGGCGATGCGCCGCCCGCCAGGCAGGACGTTTTGCAACGCACAAGGGCGGGCGGCGCATCGCCGCCCCTACGGGGTAAGCGGCAGCCGCCATTCCTGTTCCCTGTTGCCTGTTCCCTGTTCCCTGTTCCCTGAAAATGTTTGACGATCTTCATTCCATCAGAACGTCTTCCATCTGCCGTCCTCCCCTACTCCCTACTGCCTGCTCCCTACTCCCTCAATCACTCAAAAGAGGTCTTTTTCATGCTCAACGCCGAGATGCTGATGTACATGCCGGACCTGCGGACGCCGCGGCTGAAGCTCCGGAAGCTGACCATGCGGGACGCCCAGGACATCTACCGCTACAGCCGGGACCCCGAGGTGGCGCGGCACGTGCTGTGGGACGCGCACCGCTCCATCGGGGACAGCCGGGCCTTCCTGCGCTGGATGACCCACCGCTACCGGACCCACGAGCCGGCCAGCTGGGGCATCGAGCTGCTGGACACGGGCAGGATCATCGGCACCATCGGCTTCATGTGGGTGCAGCAGGACAACAACGCCGCCGAGGTGGGCTACTCCCTGGCCCGGGACTGCTGGAACCAGGGCTACATGACAGAGGCTCTGAAGGCGGTGCTGCGCTACGGCTTCGAGAGCATGCACCTCAACCGCATCGAAGCCCAGCACGAGACCACCAACCCCGCCTCCGGCGCGGTGATGCGCAAGTGCGACATGCGCCGGGAGGGCACCCTGCGCGGGCGGCTGTTCAACAAGGGCAAGTACGTGGACGTGGACCTGTACGCCATACTGCGCAAGGACTATAACCGCGCCAATGCGCGGCGGTTTTGACAGGAAAAAGCGTCGCCGTCAAACGCTCCATACTCTACAGACCCCTGCACTGATAAACCGCAGGGACGCCTGAAACGGCGTCCCTGCGGCGCTTTTTTTATTCCATCGCGGCGAGGATCAGCTTGGCGGCGCCCTCGTAGCCCAGGGAGGAGGTATTGAGCATCAGGTCGTAGTTCTGGCGCTCGCCCCAGGTCTCCTGGGTGAAGAATTTGTTGTAGTTGCGGCGCTGGTTGTCCTTTTTGCGGATGAAGGATTCGACCTTGCCCTCCTCCACGCCGTCCACATGCTTCACGCGCTGGATGCGCTCGTCCATATTGCTGGCGTAGATGAACACGTGCAGATAGGGCACCTTGGCCTGATATTTGAGGATGTGGCCGGCACAGCGGCCCAGGAAGATGCAGGGATTGCGCTGGGCCAGCTCCTGGATCAGCTGGGACATGGCGGCGTAGGCGGTGAAGGGGGTGTCGTTGATGGTGCCGCCGTAGGCCGCGTTGCCCAGCAGCGCGAAGTCGTGGAGGATGCTGCCCACGCCCTTTTCATCGTAGAGCTGCATGGTGCCCAGGTTCAGCCCCCGCTCCCGGGCGGCGATGGTCAGCAGATTGCCGTCGTAGAAGTCGATGCCGAGCTTTTCGGAGAGTATGCGGGCGACTTCCCGGCCGCCGCTGCCGTATTCACGATCAATTGCGATGCACTGCATGGTCAGACCTTCCTTCCATGTATATTGTTATGAAATTATTATACACAAAAACTCCCGGGATGGCAAGGTCATTTTTATGGTTCCGCCGTCACGGACTCGGCGGCTATGCGGGGCAGGCTGATGTACTTGCCGCCCACGCTGGTGAAGTAGACCAGGCCCTTGGTGATACCCCGGACGGACACCGCGTCGCCCTCCCGGAAGGGCTCGGCGTCCGCGGGGCGGAACAGGGAGACGTAGACCACATCGTAGCAGCTGCCCCGGGTGGCCACCCGCAAAACGGTGTAGACGCCGGCCTCGTCGGCGTAGGTATCGTCGGTGAGCGCCTGCATGACCACGCCCCGGAAGGTCACGGGCGCTTCGCTGTACTGCGCGCCGCCGGGGACGAGCTGGGCGTAATTCAGCGCCGCATAGGGGGTAAGGGACGCGGTCTGCGCGGCGAACAGCGCCCGCTGGGTCTCCGCGTCGGCCTCGCCGGTGGGCTCCAGCCCCTCGGACTGCTGGAAGCGCTTCACCGCGTCGGCGGTCTTTGCGCCGTAGATGCCGTCGGCGCTGCCCTCCAGCAGCCCCAGCGCCTTGAGCTTTTGCTGCAAGCGCATCACGGCGTCGCCCTTCGCCCCGGCGGCAATGGGGGTGTACACCGTCATATCCGGGGTCGGCGTGGGCGTGGGCTCCGCCTCCGGGGCGGGGGTCACCTCCGGGGCGTGGATCTCCGCGATGCCATCCTCCACGCTCCTGCGAATGTCACGCAGCTCCGCCATGCCGTCCTCCGCCAGCGCCGCGCCGCCCATCGCCAGGGCCAATGCCATCATAAGCGCCATCAAACGCTTCATCCTTCTCGCCTCCGTGTCAAATTCCTGCCTCCATATTACTCCACGGAGATGAGGATTTATTGACGAATGTATTACAAATCACCGATAATTCTTGCCGCGGCCCGGAGGATGGACTATCATAGGGGGACAGGGAGGTAACGGCATGGACAGCATACATTCGATACAGGAACTCATAGATCGCACGGCGGGCATGCCGCTGGAGCGGATGCGCTTTTTTATCAATGAGGACAGGCAGGAGCCCCGGTGCTTCGGCATCTATCAGGACCCCAGCAACGGGCATTGGGTGGTCTATAAAAACAAGTCCGACGGCTCCCGGGCGGTGCGCTATTCCGGCCCCGACGAGGGCTACGCCGCCAACGAGCTGTGGATGAAGATCCAGTCGGAGATCGAGCTTCGGCGCAAAAAGTACGACCCCAAGGAGCGGCGCAAGCAGTTCATCATCACCGCGCTGCTGGGTGTGGCCTTCGTGGTGGTGCTCATCGCCTTTTTGATCGTCTCTTTCCGCTCCCCTCACCGGGGCTACTACACCATCGACGACGGCGTCTACTACTATCAGGATTCCTCATGGTACTACTACGACGACGACTATGACGACTGGGTCTACTACGACACCCCCGGCGACTACGACTGGTACCACGACAACTACTACGGCGATACCTATCCCGGCCTGGAGCAGAACTTCGAGGATTCCGAGTACTACGTGGAGCCCTCCGACGACGACGATGACGACAGCAGCATCTTCAGCGGCTGGGACAGCAGCGATACGGACTGGGACAGCGACTGGTAAAAAAACAGCGGAGCGTTTATCGCTCCGTTTTCCATTCTTTAACTGTATCTATTCAGTTCTGCTGTGATAAGTGGAGATTGTCCGAGGCAACGGGGAACGACCTCTCAGTCACCGACTTCGTCGGCGACAGCTCCCCTGAAAGGGGAGCCAAGAGGAAGACAGAGCGTCAGCCTTGGCTCCCCTTCCAGGGGAGCTGTCAGCCGTTAGGCTGACTGAGAGGTCGTCCCCCGCAGCCTACCAAGTCTCTGTTTGTCGCAGAACTGAACAGTTACCTTTAACTGTTACTGTACAGTCCATCGGTGAATTGGGATTTAGGGAACAGGGAACAGGAATAGCGGCTGCCGCGTATTCTGTAGGGGGGCCAATGTGTCGCCTGCTTGATACCGAAACAAAACGTACAGCCTTGCAGGCGGCGTATCGCCGCTTTTAGGTAACCAGGCTATTCCTGTTCCCTGTTCCCTGTTCCCTGTTTCCTGGGCAAAGCCCGACAATTCCCCATTTTTACGGCAGAACCGAATCTATACTTTTGACCTTTTCCCCCAGCGCCTCATAGAACCTCGCGATATGGATGCCGTCGCACAGGGCGTGGTGGCAGAGGAGGGTCACGGGGAGCTGGAGGCGGCCCTGCCCGTCGGGGGCATAGCGGCCCCAGGAGATGCGGGGGTTGGACTCATCGCCGCCGGCGGTGGGCTGGATGAGCTGGGTATAGTGAAGCCAGGGCAGGCAGGTGACGAAATACAGTCCCTCCACATCCTCCGCCTCGTCGATGGTGGGCTGCTCCAGGCAGCGACGGCGGGCAGCCTCGGCATAGGGGAAGTATTCCGCCCAGTCCATGTCGTGATACAGCGTGCAATAGCAGTAGCTGCCGTCGGGCAGGGGCTCCACGTGGGAGGTGCCGCAGGCGTCGTACTCCACGACGTTCCCGTCCCGGATGCGCCGCCGCAGCTCGGGCACGGCGTCAGCCGCCAGCGCCGCGGCGTGGATGAAGGCCAGGTAGAAGGACGCGCCCTCCGCCCCGCACCGAACGACGAGGTCGGTCACGTCCACATTGACGGTCACGCCCGCCATGGGGCTTTGCAGGCTCCGGAAGTAGTCGAAGTGGGCCTTGCGGGGGCTGTTTTCCATGTCGATCCAATGCCAGTTCATATTCGCACCTCTACTCGTTTGCCGCGGCGATCAGGGCAGCACCGCGAGCGTCAATAGACACAGTCTGCCGGTGACGCCGCAAGCGATGGCGGCGATCCTCTGCCAGCGGCGGCGCTTCCGATAGACCGCGGCCAGCGCGACCGAAGCGATGACGCCGACGATGCCCCAGAACACCAGTCCCAGCAGCCACAGGACGAAGAAGCCCGCCACCACCGATGCGCCCCCTTATCCCCGGTTCGCGGGGATGTCCAGGAGCCTGTGGGCGTGGGCGGTTTCGCCCGCGGCCAGCAGGGCGCGGACATAGGTGGAGGACGCCATGACGCTGCCGTCCATCACCGGGGCCACCACCAGGGCGCGATAGCCCAGCTCGGGCGCCAGCCTGCGAATGAGGTCCGCGTCGCCGCGGCCCTTGGCCCCGAAGGTGTAGTTCTCGCCCACCACGATGGCCTTGACCCGCATCTTCTCCACCAGGGAG
>Ga0256404_1007614_pt1 | contig 16953 bp, 12 predicted proteins | sample RumenRJG_01DNA_FD_185990 | JGI IMG/M metagenome (GOLD analysis project Ga0256404, IMG submission 185990) | Bovine rumen microbial communities from Lethbridge, Alberta, Canada - RJG_01 | ecosystem: Host-associated > Mammals > Digestive system > Stomach > Rumen | place: Canada: Alberta | collected...
AAGTAAGGGTGACAAGGGCGATTGGGCGATTTAAAAAGGGGCATGATTGCCCCTGCCAGTAATCGGCCTTATAGGCCAGATCGGAAAACCGCGCCTTGAAGACGCGGATTTTTATTTCCTGCCGTTAAAACGTTCTAAAAATTTTATCCAATCAGTAACTTTTGCCTAATTTTAGCGTTTTATTGGCGTTTATCATGCGCTATCCCCCTTTTTTCTTCTACGGGGTAAATGTCATAATAATAAAGGTATGGATTACTCCGAATACAGCATTGCCTTCAATGCTTGTGCAGGGTTGATTAGTATTGGATTGTTGTCGATCCACTACACGAGAAAAGAGCTTCATGGCGCGTCTCATCATGCGATGGCAGCCTTGCTATCTACGATGATTGTTGCCTCGTTCCTATACATGACGCTTTTCATTTACCAGTGGATTCCCAATCCTTATGGCGGTGAAACATCGGCAACATTCTGGGTTACCATAACGTTGTTATTTCATAACGTCGTTCCTTTCTTGTTTGCCCTTTATGCTTATTTTTTAACGGGGCAAACCTATCGGCCACGGAAACACAAATGGCTTTTTGTTATCACTAACATTTTATTGACACTACCGGTACTCGCGAACTTCGTTTTGATTTTTATCAATATTTCTAATCCCCTTATTTTGAAGTTAGATAGTGATGGTTACCTTCATGTTTATCCCGGCCGTTATTGGTTACTCGGTACGGCGCTATTCTATATTGCCTATGTTGTTTTCCTGATTTCTCGCTACCACAGCAGTTTAAGAAAACCGCAATTGATCGCCATGATTGTAGCAGCGGCCATCCAAACCACTATGCTCATCTTCCAACTCACGTTCTTAAATGGACTAAACATGGATTTATTGACCTGCGCCTTTGCTTGTGCGGGTATCATGTTCACATCAGAAGACCGCCTTGCCGTGAAAGATACCAAAACCAGCGCGTTTAACCGCGATGCATTCTATTTCCACACCAAAAGCGCTCTGTATGCGAAAAACGATTTCCGCATCATTGTGGCCAAATTAGAAAATTATGAAGAATGCGCTTCGCTTGTGGGCAGCGAAAGGGTGGATGACGTGGTTGCTAAAATCGTAGATGAGTTACGTCGTCTTGCTATTCCTAGCGTGGAATATTTCTTATACCGCCCCGATGTTTTGGTTATGAATTCTTATTCTTTAAAAGACGAGAACCATCATCGGTTATTAGATGCCTTGCAAACGCTTCTCCAACGCGATTATCAAATGGATAACGTCGTGATTTCTTTGGCAGCAGAGGTGTCATACGTTCATGTTCCTAGAGATGTTGGAGATATCGATAGCATCATTCGTTTAATCGAACTCCCAGCGAATTTAGAAGGAAAACGGTTCGCCTTGGTCAGAGATGAACGCCTGAAAGAGAACGAACGAAAGAGCCGTGTTGCCGATGCGTTATTGCGTGGCATTCAAAACCATTCGTTTGAAGTGCATTATTTCCCGATTTATGACGTTATGCAAGCGGGCGTGGCAGGTTGCGAAGCATTAGCGCGTCTTACTGACCCTGAACTCGGCGCGATCGGGCCAGCTGAGTTTATTCCTGTCGCAGAACAAATCGGCGTGATTACGAAAATCGGCCGCATTGTCTTTGAACAAGTCTGCCAAGACTTCAGTCGTTTCGACTTCTTACGTTATGGCGTTGATTTTGTGATCATCAACATCTCTCTTCGTCAGTTCTTAGAACCGGATTTGCCCTATTTCTTAAACCGCGATATGTTCACTTACCATATGACGTCAGAAAATGTCGTATTCCATGTGAGCGGTGGGGAAGATGAATTGTTCCGTCATGCGAATCTCTATCCAGCTTCAGAAGGGGTTCGTAAACTTGGCATCCCCTTCACGGTGGGACATTATGGACTAGGCGGTCAATCGTTCTTGATGGATGAATTACCGTTCGACATTCGCTTTATTGCCATTGACTATGCGACGGTAAAGCAGGCGGGCATTTCTCAACGCAGCGATCTCTTCTTGCGTTCCCAGCTGGATTTGATTGAAAAATATGGCATGACCGCCATTGCGGAAGGTGTGGAAACCGAAGCCACCGCCATTCAAATGAAGAGCATGGGCGTTCGCTACCTGATGGGTTTCTACTATGCGCGCCCCATGCCAGCTGAAGCGTTCATTGCCTATTGTGCTTCCCATCGCCGTCGACGCAATGCTTCGTGAAGCATATCCGTTGTCTTTTTGCTTCGTATCGGCCATGCTATTGACCGATGAAAACCCTGACGTTTTTTGAATTTGAACGACATACTGCTGAGCAGAAACAATATGGCGCGCTAGAAGATGCCCTTTTTGCGTATTATGATGCCGGTTACGGCATTGATCGTTATTTTTTAGAAGATGGCCCTTTTCCAAACGAGATGGCTGAAAAATGGCTGAAGCAGAATGGCATTGCTGCCCTTCCCTTTATTCTTGGTGATGGTGCGATATGGCTCGAAGGTCGTTATCCGACGGTAGAAGAATTAATCGCGTTCTTTGGCGCCCCTCTTCCCAAAGAGGAACGTTATAGTTGTTGTGAAGATGGCTTTTGTACCTTCAAAATCAAAAAATAGGCAGCAAATCCTGCCTATTTTGTTTGTGCAATTGATGCTTGGAAGGATTCGATAAACGGTATTTTCACCGTTCCAAACTTTGTCACCACAAGGGAATATGCCGTGTTGTCGCTTTGCGGAAGCAAGAAACGGATACTTAGATTTTCACCTTCTCCTTCTGGCAAAAGATAGAAGGATGTCGGCGTGGTTTTGCTATTTTGGAAGATTTGCTTTTGAAATTCTGAAGCCAAATCCGTCCGCGTAGAGACATAGCCAGCCCCACGGGTATAGGGATTACTGGAAGTGGGATAGAAACTAGAAAGATAGCTCATATAAGAGAAGCGGTTAAAGTAGGGATAGGCTTTGGTCATATCTGACGTTTCCCCGGTAGCCAAAGACAAATCTTTGGACAAGATTTGGGGGTTGCCATCGGAATCTTCGCTGGCAGTGAACTGATAGATGCCGCTTTTAATGGCAGAACCGCCCGATAACGAAACATATCCGCCACGTTTTATTACTACACCTTGTTCTGCGGCATAAGCAATATACTCATCCGTATAGTCTTCATAGACATAGCCGTTCGTAAAATAACGCGTACCTACCGTAATGGTTTTATCTTCTGAAACAGCAATCGATCCCATCGGACTTTCATAGTTGTAGCCATCAAGATGTGCCATTAAGGCGACTAATTCTTCGTCTGCTTGCCGTGGAAGTCCACCTTTGCTTTCATATTGGTCTAAGGCAGAAATCACATAACCCTGCTCCCCAATATGGGTGACCGTCTCTTGAATGTAGCCATTCGCCCCAAAATCGAGATAGAAGATTAGTCCATCTTGATTGGCAGTAACGCTGAATTCATGAAGGATAGACGCTAATCCAGTAGAAGGGGTTAACAAAGACATCTGCAAACAAGCGTTTAAGTTATAGGTGTCGCTTAGCGCAAAGACATAGGCATCGTCACTTCCCACTACCGAAGGATTTAATCCGTCATAGTAGTTTCGTAATCCCGAACGAGAATCCCAGATGTCATCGATATTCAAGTTATAGACGGGGCCAGCATCGAAGGTTCCGTTCAAAACGGAGAACGTATAAATGCCACCCGCATGAGAAGCATAACCATAGGTTTCGTCCCCATGCGTCAATGCATAGGCCTTGTCCGTATAGGTAAACGTATAACGACGACGATAGTTCTTTGTGCCGTCGTTTAACGCATACTCTAACTTCATTTCAAAACGATGGGTTGCTTTTAAAGTCTCCATCTTTTCTCGGAGCGCATATTGCCCTTGTTTAGCAAGGGAAGAAGCGGGAGAAGAGGAAACATCTTCTCCACTTTGGCATGCCACCAAAGAAGAAAGCAAAGCTATCGCGAGTAAATTAGGAACGATTTTGTGGGACATACGTGACATATAGATTTCTCCATGGTACTTCTAAGGTGATGGCATCAAACGAGATTTCTTCTCCGGTATATGCCGTTAAGGGAGCATAAAGGATTTTGGCTTCATAGGTGTCGGTATAATCGGTTTGGCCACCCGTCGTTTCGCTGGTGACGTAACGGAAGAATGACAAGACGCCATTCTGGATTTCGAACGTAAAGTCATCGGTGGCTGAGCGATTCGAAGAGCTCATGGTGACACGTGTGCTTAACGTGATGGCATCGCCATTCTTCGTCGCAGAGATGGTGCGAACCGCCGTGGCGTTACTTTGTGTGGTAGTGCCGGAAGGAAGTGCTTTTGCCACGGAAAGATAATATTGGAATTCGGGATAATAAAGCGGATTTGCTCCCGTATAGGCTCGAAGATCGAGATTGATGGATGCTGCCACTTGGCTATAACAAGTCGTGATGTATTTGGAGAACGTGGCACCGCGTTCGACCTTTGTATCGTCGGCAGCCGTCACAATATGGTAAGCAGCAGGATCCCCTGTCGGTTGATCCGAAGCATCCACTAAACGGATGGAACCGTCGTTGATTAGGATATCGTTTTGATAAGCGACTAATTTGCCTTCAAAGCAGGCGTTTCCAAAGACAGGATAATTCACGTCAGCCACATCAACCGCATCGTGATAGAGGAAACGGTAATTGGTTTGTCTAGCCCCTCTCCCATAGGCATCAAGATTGGTTAGCAAAGCTTCGGCAACATCGTTCGGCAAAGCACCGTCGGAATAGGTGCTAACATCCACTTTCGTGGCGGGTTTCCCGGTGATTTTGTCGTCTGGCAGTTCCGAAAGCGTGTGTTTCGTACCAGTGAAATCCGCCTTAGCACCAAAGGCAAAATGAGAGAAAGAATAACGGGTTAAACGCGCTGTAGAGGTTTCAAACGCTCCGTCAATCGTGCTCATGTAGTAACGAACCGAGTGGGTTAAGGCCTCAATTTGTTCTTTTTCCACGTTTAACGACACTTCAAAGGAGTATGTCATCGCATAGTAGATATCGCTGCCTGGGTAATCGACACTGACTTGATAGGTCTCGATGCCATTCTCTGTTTGGATATTGGTTACTGGAGTTTGCCATCCTGCCGACTCAGGAAAAGCAACCGAGAGGTCACTAAAACTCGTGATGGTGTCTTTTACGATTTCTGGATAAGCCAAATAGTTTTGCACCGTCATATAACGGTCAGCAGGGTAGCAGTGAGCGAATGATTCATTTTCTATGTTCACCATAAAGAGGTCATATAAGAACCCCTCTTCGGTGTAGATTTGTTCATTGGCTTCATAGTCTTTTACCGTTTGCGTATCCTCTACACCGCGATAGGCGTTAATTTTTACCGTATCATTCACAAAATCATTCGTATGGAATTGATAATGGTGTTTGGCTTCGTAGTTTACAACGGCTGCCGAGGCATCTCCGGTGACGACATATTTGGAATTGAAATAGGTTTGTCTCGCGTAGGAGCGGTCTACAAAATCGAAGGCGGATATCTTTGAAAAATCGACTTCCTTTAAGACGTTTGCCACCTTTTCAAGGGATGCCTCTCCATGCCAAAGAGAATTCGGAGTCGTAGCAGAAGACGAAGCTTGTTCTTGGCAACCCGCGAGACAAAGCGGGGCTAAGCAAAGTAAGAATAATGATTTCTTCATGAGTTTCTCCTTATTTCAAGTTGGTTGCAAGAACAGTAAAGTCAGCGGTTGCGGGATCATAGGATTCTGTGTCGTCATCAAAGTAGCAAAGTCCAACGCCTTTTAAGGTGGCGGCATCATCCGCTATCGTTGCCGTCCCTTGGATCGTAGCGCCATAGTCTTCCCAACTCGAATCATCGACGGTGGTCACATTCGAGAAAGTAACAGTTTTGGCAGCATCGTCAAATGCGCAGGTGAAGGTCGCACTGTAACGGGCATCGCTCTTGGAGGTGAGGCTATCGGCACCCGTGAAACCATAAACTTTGCCACTCGTCTTGCTATCGAACGTGATGACTAAAGCAGCATCAAAGACATCATCGCTGGCTTTCCAGCTGTACTGCTTTTTGATGACGGAATCGCTTAATGAACCAGAGACTGGCGCATTGACCGTAAAGGTTAACGTGACGGCTAAGCCATTCGATATCGTTGCTTTTACGGTGTAGGTATCGGCAGTATCGGATAAGAAGGTATAAGAACCATCGCTAACTTTGGCGAAAGTAGCCAAAGTAGTCGCCTTATTTTGACTATCGGTGATGGCGATGGTTGGATCCTCTTTGGCTTGTTTGCTGGCGCTTGGAGAAGTGACGAAACGGATGCCCGTGACTTCCGTTCCCGCCATGGTGGTAAACGAAGTCTTTTCTTCCTCACCAACATAGGCTTTTAAACTTGTTGCGTCTGGTAAAACCGTAGAAACCGTCATCTCGTATTTCTTGTTGTTCTTCCGTGAATAGAAGGTTAAGGTTGCGCTTCCGGCGGTTAAAACCTTGAATCCTAAGCCATCATCGTTGATTGAGATGACGCTAGTATCGCTGACATCCGTTAAATAGATGGGGTCGAAAGAAGTGCTTGCAATGCTCGGTGAACGAGTCGCGACGGCAAAGGAATAAGATTTCCCAGCCGTTAATTCGTCCGCTTTCACCACTTTGCCACCAGAAACAATATTTAAGGTATAGTCCGTGAAATTCAAATCGTTCGTATTGATGGTCGGATTCGTTTCAGCTCCTAACTTTCCTAATGTTTGAGCATAAGACAAATCATAAGTGGCCACTGGTTTGGCCCCATCTAATAAAGTATTGTTCGTGAAGTCATAACCGGTGTTGTCGTAGCAATCGTTATGAATGGTAACGGAGGAAATGATGCCATTCTCATCAAAGACGAATTCGCCACGATTGAAATACACTTGCCCGTCATCCAAAGAAGAAGGTTGCTTTTCCACATAGTTTGCGGTGACTTGGAAACCAGTATCCGTCATGGTGTAACTCGAATTCTTGGCAGCAAGACCGGTGAAGGAATAGATATGAGAATTGATGGATCCCTCGTAATAGTCATAACCGGCATTGGCGGGGTTTACAAACTGTGCGGCGATATCGCTTAAACCATAATGGAGGTTATGGACCAACTTCGTGGCATTTAATGTGGCTTGTTCTTGCGTGATGGTGCTTTCGCTATTTTCTTTGCCAACCGATTTCTTGACGGCGTTGCTTTCTAAGTGGTTGCCATTTTCATCGACTTCAAATTCATAATAGGTTTCGTTGTCGTTCCCGACCCCTTTATAAAGAGTGCTCTTCGTTGTTTCCGTCGGATCGATACCCCGTTGGATGGATTCCTCTTTATTTCCTAATAAGTAATAACGAAGCCCTTCGCGGTAAGGATGGTCTGTTTCCTCGATTTGGTGAGTGATTTTGATGTTATCGGCATTGAAATAAGAAGAAGCATACGTGAAATGATATTGCACCGGTTGATGAGAGGCATCCGCGGCATCTTCTTTCTTTTTCGAATCTTCCATCTTGGCATAGGCAACTTCACGGTCTAGTTTTCCTTGCGTCATGCCACGGAGTGAGAACGATTGGCTTAAGCTCGTTCCTTTGACAGAGAAAGTGACGGTTAAATCATCGACTTCTTGCGTGATGGTCAACGTCTTTGTGCTCGCATCAAATGTCGCGTAGTTCGGGCTAGAGAACGTAGCAATGATTTCGCCAGTTTGGCTTTCCGGTGTGAAAGAGAATCCCAACACATAAGCTTGCCCCACCACGAGTTTCTTGAAATCTTTGTTATTGATGGTAACGGTCTCAACATCTTCGGGCCAGGTAACAGCAAAGCTGGTAATCGGCAAAGAAGCGACCGTCAAAACGAAGGAATCGCGGATGGTCGGATTGGCATCGCTGATGGCCTCGATGGTCGTGGTGCCCGCCGTTAACGCCGTGATGTTGCCATCTAAATCAATACTTGCGACCGCAGGATTGCTTGAAACGAAATTCACCAAGTAATTCGTGGCGTTATTGGGCGTCACTTTGACTTCTAGATGATATGATTCGCCGATAGAAAGAGAAGCAATCTTGTTTTGAATGGCAACGCTTTCTACGGCAATGTCGCTGACTTGAGAAGTGCTGTCGCCTTTCGAGTCTTTCGTGGAAGAATCTGCGATGGAGGTGTCTTGGCAAGACGCTAGGACGAAGGAACTTGCGCAAAGTAAGCAAAGTAATGGTTGTTTTTTCATGGAAGTACTCCTTTTTTACTTTAAATTGGCTAGATAGTGATCAAGAAATGGCAAAGAGACTTTTCCAAAGTTGGTATAGTCCATGGGGAAGTAAACGGTCTGAGAAGATCCGTTTGAGGTGTAGTAGACAAAAACCACCAAGCGAACATCGTCTGACGAAACGAGTTTTAGCCCTGCGCCAACGACATAGAAACCATATTCGGCTTGAGTGGAGATTCCACTTAATGTTTCAATCAAAGATAATGTGGTGGGATTCGTGGTATAGAAATCCACGATGGAAGACACATTTCCGTTCATTGGCTCATCGAACGTCTTCAAAACATCTTCGTATTCTAAGAATCCCGGGGTGAAGGCGTAGTCATATAACGATTCACCGGCAATGTTGTAACGTTCGCCTAATACAAGGGCGTCGTCTTTTCGCGTAAATGCATAGAAACCGTCTTCCACTTCGGTTTTTCCTTGGATTTGGATCGTTCCTTCATCGACGTAGTGATTCTCCCCGTTTTCTAAGGCAGTGCTGTAATCTTGGAAGACCGCGTTCGGTAAGTAATATAAGGTATAGTCGGTGACACCATCATTATCACTATCCCGCTCGATTTGGAAGTTTCGTTGCTTGAACATCGATTGCATGGTGGCTAAATCAGAAGCCGCAAAATCTTTGGCGGTTCCCCCTTCTTTTAAGAAGGCGTCTGCTTCGGGGATCGTCGTGGTGCCGATGTCATAAATTCGATAATCCACTTTGCCTAAGATAACACCTTGTGTCGCAAAGGTTAAACTCGCTAAAAGTTCGTGGGCGGAAACGACATTGATTTCTAAAACAGTGGGGATATATGTCGTTAAATCAGAGGTTCCTACCAAATCGGAGAGCAAAGCAAACGTTTCACGGGCATCTTCAGAATCAACGGAATACAAATGGGGCCACTTTGGATGAAATGGCTCATCAGGCAAATCGCTTAAGGACAACGATGTGACTAAAGGCAAATCGCTGGAAGTTTGATAACGGGTGACAGAATCTACTACATAGCCGGGATTGACTTGATGATTGCGAATCCGATAACGGAAAACACCGGCCGAAGCATTCATTAACCCAAAAGGATCATTGATGTCGGCGGAATCAAAATAACAAGCATCTTTGGTATAGCGCTTGGTGGCTTGATAACTGAGATTCGTAATTTGAGAAGTAATGGTAACCGTATAATTCTCTTCCGTTTGAAGCGAGGCATAGACTTCTTTTAAGGAAGGCAATGTTTCGGTAGCAGAACTTACAGGCGCGGAAGACGAGCTCGGATTCTCTCCTTGGCACGAAACAAGCAAGAGAAACATCCCGCAAAGTATTCCATGACGGGTACGATGATGCATAGTAAACCTCCAAGAACATTATGATAATGCACGGAAAGTGGCTTCACCACTACAAAATCCGGAATCAAACGAATCCGAAAGAACCCAACGAAAAACTTTGTTCGACAAATCGATGAAAAATGATGAGTATCCATCTATTTTTAAAGCAGGTTTCTTCCTTTTTCATTGACTATCTTCTTTTGTTGCAAATAAATAGGATAGGTAGAAGGAGTGATGTTATGAAAGAAGAATGGATTCGTGATTATATTCATTTATTGGTGCAAGAAGGAATTGCCGTCCAACCGGGGCAAGAAGTTGTCATTGTTGCCAATGTAGGGATCGAAAAAGAGGTTGCGATGGCAGTGGAGGAATGTTATCAAGCCGGAGCCAAATATGTTTATGTGGATTGGCGTTCGGAGGCTGTCAATCGCGTAGAACTTCAATGCGGAAGCGAAGAAGTGCTATCACAAGTCAGCCCGATGGCGTACGCCTTAGCGAAGTGGAAGGCCGATGACTTACCTTCCTTGCTTTGGCTCTCATCAGATGATCCTGATGCGGCAAAAGGAACCGATCCGTTAAAGACCGCCCGCATTGCCCAAAAACAATATCAACAAATCGGCGCTTTTAAGAAGGCCACCAACAACAAGATTACTTGGTGCATTGCTGGTATCCCTTCGGTGAAATGGGCCAAGAAAATCTTCCCCGATCTTTCACCGGATGATGCGGTGGAAGCTTTATGGAAAGCCATTCTAAAGACATCCCGTGCCGAAGAAGGACATGGCATTGAAAACTGGAAGAAACACGACGAAGAATTGAAAAAACGTTGTGAATTCCTCAATGGATTGCGGTTAAAATCCCTTCATTATCGTTCGCAAAATGGCACAGATTTAACGGTTGGATTAATCCCTGGCGTCCGTTTCTTAGGCGGCGGAGAAGCCACCATAGACGGGCGTTACTTTGAACCTAACATTCCTTCGGAAGAGGTTTTTACTTCACCAAGGCGTGGCGAAGCCGAAGGCATTGTTTACGCCACGAAACCTTTAATTTATAAAGGAACGATGATTCGTGACTTTTGGGTGCGTTTCCATGAAGGGAAAGCCGTTGATGTTCACGCGGAAGAAGGAGAAGATGCCTTGCGCTCTATTCTGACTTTGGACGAAGGCTCGGCTTATTTAGGCGAATGTGCTTTAGTGCCTTACGATTCTCCCATAAACAATACTGGCTTACTTTTCTATAAGACCTTATTTGATGAGAATGCCGCCTGCCACTTGGCACTCGGTATGGGTTTTACGGAACTCTATCCGGATTTTGAGAAATACACGGACGAACAAATTCATTCCTTTGGGATCAATGATTCGTTAAGCCACGTGGACTTCATGATTGGTTCTGCTGACCTCTCGATTGTTGGCACCAAAGAAAACGGCGAAACCATCGAAATTTTCCATCACGGCAATTGGAATTTCTGACAAGCGGAAAATAATCATTGAAATATATTCTTCCTTTGCTAATGTAATGATGTTTTGCGTGCTAAAGGGGGGAATATCAATGAAAAACACACACAAAGCGTGGATACCTTTATTATTGGCTACTGCGCTATTAACCGCTTGCGGCGATAAAATCGGAGGCTCTTCTTCGAGTTCTGCCGTGAAATCGGTTGATTCTTCTATGACTACCGTCTCTTCTTCAGAAAGCTCTGCGTCTTCGGAGTCTTCTGTCAGTTCCGAATCTTCTGAAAGCTCTGAATCTTCTGAAAGCTCTGAATCTTCCGAAAGTTCCGTTTCTTCGGAAAGTTCTAGCTCTTCTAGTGAACCATCTGCGCCGTCCAAGTGGGGCGACATTACTGCCGAACCTTATGAAAAACTAAAGGCATTCTTTGAAGTCTATGGAACCACACCGGAAAGTGCACTTCCTTTCTTCCAAACGGAAACCAATGTGGAATGGATTTTTGACAGCACCACAAATCCTGGACGCGGTTATTCCATCGGATTAGTGGCAAAAACTGGCGATGATGCCAATGCCAATAAATTGCTGGTCGGCACCTATTCAACTTCTTTAACGAGCGCTAACTTTACGAAACTCACCAAATCCGAAATTGATGATAACTATTCTTCAAATTTATTTATATTCTTTGGTGCCTCTGGCTCCATCAACGCTTACAAATTCCCAACCTATGACGATGATGGATGCATCATCGAGGTCTTACCTTTAACCGATATTGACGTGGATAATGGTTATAACGACTATGGCACTTATCCGCAAGATGCAAATAACAACGATATCAAATCTGGTGGCATCTTAATTTATATCCAAGGCCTTGGAGCGTAATTATCGATGCGTCGTTTACGATTGCTTCTGGTATCGACTCTCTTCGTTTTAGTGGCTTGCCAATCTCCAGCCGAATCTTCTCTTCCTAATGACAGCGGAACGTCCTCGTCTTGTACGGGGACGTCTTCCGTTTCTTCTCAAGTGGAAGAACCGGAAAAAGATTTGGAATTAACCGCCGAAAACGTTTTGAACACGATTACCAATGCCGTTTCATCACGGAATTACTCTATCTATCAAAAGCAGTTGGCTCATGCTGCTTCTTATACCTACATCAACGATCGTTATTACTATGCTTCGGACACCAACGCAGGCTATGTTGCGCTAGAAAGTTTCGATTCATCTTATACGAACTCAAACGAACTGATTTACTCTGTCACCTACGAAAATAAGGCGATTGTATTGGGTTCTCCGTTACTTGACGGCAATCTTTATGTTGCCGGGGAGCCCTATACGAATTTGGATTCGTTTAATCCTATGCTGGCTTTGCAAGACAAAATGATTTCTACTTCTGCCTTCACGATAGACAAAGCAACCCAAACGTTAGTAACCACGAATCAAGATTTGCTTACGGCCTTTGCAACATTAACGGGTCACGCAGCGGATGCTGCCAAGGGCCATTACTACCGCGTCCGTTTTACTAAAATTTCAGAAAAACACCTGTATTTCGTGCTTCAAACGTTTGATGACTCCTATCAAGTTGTTGATGCCGAAGACACATCAGCCATCTTACAAAACATCGGGCAATCCTCATTTGTTCCGTTAGAAAATTACTTAAAAGATCATTATCATCTTCCTTCGAATACTTTGTCCGAAGATGCGATTTCTCCCTTGGTGTTTCAATCGGATGACGACGTCATCTCGTTGGATAACCATAGCGAGATGTGGCTCAATGGCGCGAAAGAAGAAGGTGGCGTTTTGGCGGCAGAGAAAGTGAACCGTTCCCGTAACCGTTATGAGTTGACCACCATGGATTTAGATGCAGACACCACCCGCGTTTCTTTGGCGGAGAATCATACGGACCGCGCCCCAACCTATATTGGATTAAACGCGAATAACGAAGTCATTGAAGAAAATTTTACTTCTTACTCTACTTGGGATAGCCGTTTCCCTCCCATCGAAGGGATTTTGGTCCCTGAACGGAAGGCGTTTCGCCAAATTGGAGACAACCAGTATCGATATTATGGCTGGAACAAGTCTTCCTTCTTTGCTTCGTTGTCCCAACTAAATGGTCGTAATTCCATCCAAAATGTCGACATCTTCACGAAGGATGGAAAAGTGAATGAGATTGTCTTCACCTATCCCACGATGAAAGACGTAGACAAGGATGGCAAATCTTTCACCTACGACGTAACGATCTATGCGGATGTGGTGGCAGACCGACGAATTACGGATGTCAAACCTTATGCCGCCCGTCCATTTCATAACGTTCTAGAAAAAGCGTTCGCGCGTTTTGACGGTTCTGCTCCGTTCCAAGTGACGGCGCAAGACGATCGGACGGCCGCCATCCAATACACGACGTATTATGACGGCAATCACTTGTTATACAAGAATGCTTATTACACGGGTGCTGGCAATACTTCGTACACGCGTGGCTACACCAAGACGGGAGATAACGCCTATCGTCGTTTCTTAATCGACCGGAAAGGGAATCTCAAAGCCAACGGAGCAGAAGTGAATGCTTCATTACGTTCCTTATTAACCTTCTCTTTGTCTCCTGATTTGTTCCGTAAGGTGAAAGATGGGGTCTATGAATTTGATTCGTATGTTCTGCCTTCGGTTCGTGATGGTATGATTCTTGGCACCGAAAGCAATCTCTTCGTACCTTCTAGCTTCCGTTTGACGGTAGATGAAACGAAGGGATACGTCACAAGTGCAACCTATTCTTATACGGATAACTTATTCCATTCCGGCTCAGAAACCTTGACCTTCCTTTACGGGGACGACGTGAAGTTATCGTCTATGACAAGCTTAGACATAGACGCCCTGCCTGAATGGAAGGAGCCTACCTCTTGGGGCGATGAAGGCACCACATTTACGAACTACCTCACCCGTTATTTTGGGGATGAAGCGGCGAATGTTCCTTATGTCTATGATCCCGATATCTATGGACTTTGGGACGCGATGGATTCAACATTGGAGTTAGAGTTCTATTCCAATACCTACACGGCAGATGCGGACTCTTTCTATGCTGCTTATAAAGCAGCTTTAAAGGCGGCATCTTTTGAGGAAACTACCCTAAGCGGTATGCCTGGTGCCACCATCTATGTCAAAGGAAAGATTTCGATCCGGATGGCCAAAGTGCTACGCGGTGGCATCTATTTCTGGGAAACCGGAGCGCAAAAATAAAAAAAGAAAACCTCGATGGCTTCTAGAATGTAATCGCATTCATAAAGTCATCGTCTTTTTCTTTTTAAATTTGTATAAAATATAAAGGATGAACAGGTTAACTGGCATGGATAGCAGAGCGTAGGGGGCATTCTCACCTCTTTTGCTACGGCCATAAACCTGGAAATCACAGGGGTAAAGCCCCGAAAGGAAATTCTTCTATGAAGAAAAACATCAAACTCCTCATCGCTGGTGGTGCACTTTTTGTCACTACATTAGCCTCCTGCAGCAGCGGCACTGGCAACGCCATTGATGCCACCGTACCGGATCTTCCCGCCAACGCGTATGTTTATCGTGGCCAACAATCCAGCACGAAAGTCATGTTCTATAGCGCTGTCATCTACACGCTTCGTGATGAAGCCCGTGCCTACATCGGCAAGAGCAAATTCGGCATCAAAGCAGGTGATGATGAAGACACCATGCTTAAGAAACTCCTGTGATTATAAGGTAATTTGTTTCTAGCCAATTATAAGGTAATTTGTTTCCACCCTATTCCTAACCCCCTAGGGGGTTCGCGGCCTCGATTATAAGGTAATTTGTTTCCACCTAATTCGCGTCTATCATTGCCCAGAGAGAGGCGAGGGACAATGAAGAGACTAAACGACTCCTACGTGGAGGGAGTGATCAAGAAAGCCGCCAACGGCAAGATGACCACCGGACAAGCCGCGGCGAGGCTCGGGTGCACCAAGCAATACGTCAACAAACTAAAAAGGAAATACGAGGCCGAAGGGAAGATGGCCTTCTCCCACGGCAATTCGGGAAAGCCCAAAAAATGGAGGACGCCGCCCGAGACGGAGAGAAGGATCGTCGAGCTCTACGCTGGCAAATACGCCGGGCTCAACTTCCGCCATTTCCTTGAGAAGCTGGCCGAGGCCGAGGGAATTCGGACGACGTATCCTACGCTGCTGCGAATATTGAAGGAGGCGGGCTTCTCGTCCCCGAAGCATCACAAGAAGAGAAAGTCGCGGAATGAGCATCCAAACAGGCCCAGAAAGGACAATTTCGGCGAGATGCTCCAAATCGACGCCTCAATCCACAATTGGTTCGGGGACGGCTTCCCCAAAGCGACGCTGCATGGAGCCGTTGATGACGCGACCGGCGCAGCCATGGGGCTTTGGTTCGACAGGGAGGAGACTCTAAACGGCTATTTCGAGATGACGCGCCAAATACTGGAGAAATACGGCATTCCCGCATGCTTTTACGGCGACAACAGGACGGTATTCGAATACAGGAAGCTTTCCGAGAGGAACCAAACCATCGACCGAGACGTCCACATTCAGTTCAAGCGAATGTGCCAACAGCTTGGGATAGAGCTGATAACGACGTCCGTGTCGCAGGCGAAAGGGAGAATCGAGAGGCTTTGGGGAACGCTTCAGTCGAGGCTCGTCTCCGAGCTTCGCCTAAACGGAATCACGTCGATCGAGGAAGCGAACGCCTTCCTGCCGAGATTCACCGCGGACTTCAACAGGAGATTCGCGATCCAACCAAAGATGGAGTCTTCCCTATTCGCCCCGGCTCCAACCGCGAAAGAGATAGACTTTTACCTTTCCGTCCAATACGAGAGGAAAGCGGACAATGGCTCCTGCTTCAGCCTGAACGGAAGCAGAATGGGCCTTTTCGACGACGATGGCTCGCTCGTCGCGGTGCCGCCGAAAACCAAACTCGACGTCTACGTTACGAAGAAGGGGAAAACAATCGCAGTTTTCGGCAGTCGCCTCTACGAGGCTCGGGAGATGCCAGAGCGCGAGTCCTTGGCCGAGCCGAAAAAAGCCGGGAGGCCGAAATGGATTCCGCCGCAGGGGCACCCTTGGAGGAAATTCGTTCTCAAGCCCAAAAAGAAGTAGAAACAAATTACCTTATAATGACATGGACGTGACGCTAGATGAAAAATTAACTGCAACGTCATAGCAAGAAGATAAAACGAATAGAGGAAAAGAAAAAGAAAGAGATATTTTTCTAAAAAGCCGTCTCATAACACACGCTCCGTCACATTGATGTTGGAAGGTAAGGCGGTCATTGAGAACGCTTGTGAATAATAATCACCGCTCGATGGTGCGCCTGTTTGCCTTGCTACGAAATAAAACTGAATCAGCAAATACTTCCAATTGTAGGTATATATTTTCTTCCAGATTTGTTCAGAAGGCGTATAAGTGATGGTATTTCCTGTGGCATTCAAATTAACTGCCTTATGTACCAACGTCCCGCCAACTTCAAAGCAGAGATCAAACTGGTTAAACGGAAAATAAGTAGAGCCGGAGAAAGTAGACCACGTAAAGGAAGGCGGATTCTCCTCAGACCATTGTTTCGTGACAGTAATAGTATCTGCTACCACTCGATATTGCCCCAGTAACAGTCCAAAATTCTTTTTATCAATACCTGTTTGATACAAAGCAGCCACAAACTCGCTAAATGTTTTCGGCTTTTGAGTTTTTGCTAAATTCCAAAGAGTAGCGAATGGAATTGAGAATTTGTCATATTGATCCTGCTCAGGCGAAACCAATTTAAACAATATGCGCTGAATGGCGCGTTCGTCTGCATCGCCAAAAGAAGCAGCTGGATCGTACTCATTTAAATCATAGGAAACGTAATTAAAGGCAAGAAATGCGGTATCTCCGACCCAAGGAACCGTTTTCACATCAGAAGTAAAATGAGTTTGTGCTTCCGTCGACCAAAACGTCGGCCAAGCCTCGTTCCACGCCAGCTTCATCCCGTCT
>Ga0256404_1007615_pt1 | contig 16950 bp, 13 predicted proteins | sample RumenRJG_01DNA_FD_185990 | JGI IMG/M metagenome (GOLD analysis project Ga0256404, IMG submission 185990) | Bovine rumen microbial communities from Lethbridge, Alberta, Canada - RJG_01 | ecosystem: Host-associated > Mammals > Digestive system > Stomach > Rumen | place: Canada: Alberta | collected...
GAATTTGCGAACAAGATATACAATTCAGGCTGTTGCTAATAAAAACAGTATAATATTAGTCAACTTGAATTTTGTTAATAGTATAGTATACGAATATTTAAAACAGAGATATAAAAATTTAGAAGTTAAACGAGAAGTTAATATTCAAAACTACAAATCAGATTTCTATGTTCCTGCAAATAAGACTATAATTGAAGTAAAATCAATGTTATCAGAATCAGAAACTGCAACATTTCCGTCAATATATGGTGAAAGAGCCTTAAGACAGTTGGAAAAGATATACTGGCTTTTGCAAGAAGGTTATAATATAGATTATTATTTTATTTTTCTAAATTCTAATATTAAGAATATTACTTTAAACAATAAATATACGGAATTCAACATACTATTTAGACAATGTTTAGATAAGGGGTTAAATGTCAAATATTTTTATGCAAAGTATGTAAAAGAACACATGGAAAGGATAACTTTAACACCTAGTTTGACTCTTTCGGGCAACTAAACATTTAAATTATCGTTTTAATGTACACATTTTTTACTAAAAATCCTGTCAATTCCTGTACAAAATAAATAACATTAATTTATTTAGAAATAACCTTTATTACTTGTGGAAATACTCTGACTTCAATATCTCTTTTAAGCTTTGTTTTTTCTCCATCTATATGACAGGTTGTCCAAAAATTCTTTATACTTAAAGAACGAGCTTTGAAATATTTTGCCCTCACATTATTTGTTCTTATTCCAAATATAATTCTTATAAACTCATAAAAGAAAGTAATTGGATTTATTGCTTTTAATATAAAAACATCAAACAATCCGTCATCAAGTTCAGATTTATTTGCAACCGAAATAATATTTCTGTACATATTACTTGCATTACCGATAATTATACAGGTGGCTTTAATTGATATTGTTTTACCATTATAAGTTATTTCATAGTCTTTAGGAGTTAGTCTTAATGCAAATATTACTCCGGCAATAAAATATGCAAGATATCCGAACCTATTTTTTAATGATTGTGGTGTTTTGCATATAATATCAGAGTCATAACCAAACCCACATCGTAAAACACATTGTTCGTCATTTATTTTTAGAGCATCAATTTTCTTTATATTTTCTTTTGACAATATTTTGAGATTTTTTCTTAGATTAGTTGGAATACCAAGTTTTGCGGCAAGTAAATTTGCAGTTCCGGTAGGAATAATCGCTAAAGTTTTATCTGTAAACGCAACCATTTGAGCAACTTTATTTACAGTTCCATCTCCCCCAACAGCAATAATAGTATCAAATTCATCAAAATCGTTTGACATAAATTCATCAATAGATACAAACTTGAATTTATACCCTCTTTTAAACAAAAAATCATGAATCATCTTCTTATGTATAACTGCTTGTTTTCTTCCGGCATTATAATTGAAAACAACCAAAACTTTATTCATTTAAATCTTTCCTCCAATTATTCTTATTGTTTTGATATAAATAATTAATAAAATTAGAGCTAGGAAATAACCTCCTAATACATCAGTAGGATTATGAACACCCAACCAAACTCTGCTAAATCCAACAAAAATCATCCATAAAACTGAAAAACATATTCCACTATATTTAATATATTTATTAGAACAGTATTTAATTAAATAAAATATTACTAATCCCCACAAGCTACAAGAAATGAAAGTATGACTTGAAACAAAACTAAAACTACTTGGATGAACAGCAATTTGCAGTTCAAGTGGGGGTCTTGGTCTTTGAACAGCTATTTTAATAATGCTATTTAATATATACGCTACTAACGGTGCAGACGAAAATAAAAATAAATCAATTATTAGTAGTCTTTTATAAAAGAAAATAAAACCAATAATTAAAGGAATAATAATGCACAAAGCATATATTTGGGTATCAAGTAACATTGGTATCCATAATGGAACATTTTTAAGCAAATCTTGAATTGCCATTATTATGTTTCTATCCCATTGTGTTACAACGGGACAGAAACAAATTATGGCGGAATAAATCAAGAATAATATAATTAAAAATATTATTTTTTTCATATTAATGACATCCACATCCTGAACATTGACCATTGCAAGAATTTGCAGGTTTTTCTGTAGAGCAAAAATGATCTCTATCAACGTAATATTCGCCCTCAAGTGGGAATATCGTCATCCACAAATTATTTCTCCAATCATCATCAAGAATTTCTTTTACCTCGTGAGAATATTTATCAATTTCAGAAGTAATTTTGGGATCTGTCAAATACATAGCGGCATCTTTATGTGTCTCATAAGGTTTGAATTCCGCATAATATTTTCTTAGAATATCAGGTCTGTCAACAATCATACAAGGTCTGAGCATATTGCCATCTTCATAAGGAATACCATCTCTAATTGCTCTCATAAACGGTGAAGCAAGAGCTTCTGTCAATGTACAGTTATTAACATTATGAGTTGCTAAGTGAACAAAAGTACAAGGTTCTACATCTCCTTTCGGATTAACGTGAACATATTGTCTGCCGCCTGCTATACAACCCATCATTTCAGGGCCATCTCCCCAAAAATCAACCGTCATCATTGGTAAAGTGTTTCTTGCATTATAAACAGCTTTCAAAATTTGACGTCTTTGTTCTGCGTTTGGTGTCATACTGATATCAGGACTATCTCCAACAGGAACATAATGGAAGAACCAAGTCCATAAACAACCCTTTGCTGATAACATCTGCATAAATTCATCAGATGTAACTTCATCACAGTTTTGACTCGTTGCAACAACAGATGCTCCAAAGAAGATTCCTGCATTTCTTAGCATATCCATTTTATCCATAACCATATCAAAAGTACCTTCACCACGAACGGCATCAGTATTCTCTTTTAATCCGCTTATTGAAAACATTGGTTGAACATTGCCCAATCGTTGCAGTTCTTTTACAGTTTTTTCAGTAATCAAAGAACCGTTTGTGAATGTTATAAATGTACAATCATTAAATTCTTCGCAAAGTTCCAAGAATTCTTTACGGCAGAATGGTTCGCCACCAACAATAGGAAATATATGGATACCCATTACATCTCTTGCTTCGGTAAATATCTCACGCCATTTATCCTTTGTTAAATCTTCCCTGACATCATATTCGTGAGCCCAACAGCCTTTGCAATGGAAGTTGCAGTTCTTTGTGATACTCGCCAACAATACTGTTGGAGGGAAGAAGCCATTCTTAGCGTTAAATTCGGAACGTTTTCTCAAATTATCACCATAATAGCCGTTGACAAAGAAATTTTTAATCCATTTATTTCTGCAATTTGGATGTAATTCGGTTAAAATCTTTTTCCACCAATAAAGATGCGGGTGTTCTGATGAAAATAACCATTGCATCCTTCTTGCGTGGTTTATGCCACCTTTTGAACCTGCTATTTTTTCAAATATTTTAGCAAGATTAACTAATTTTTGTTTTGAAAAATTTCTACCCAAATAGTTAATTGTTTGATCAATAACAAAGTTATTAAACTTTAATTTCATCCCATCAAACATTCCCATTGAATTTGACTGCCACATGGCTTTTTGTTCTTTTACTCTCATTATTTTCTCCTTTTATACCAATACTTCTTTTATAATCTGTTTATTTTTATCTATTAAAATTTCTTTTATTGACTTATATAGTTTTGAATCAGTTTTACCAACTGAAACAAATAATATCGTTTTTTCTGCATTACTTACTCCATTAACAAAATCTTCAGTTAAATCAGCTTGAACATAGTTAATATTTCTATATTTTTGCAGTTCACTAATAATTACATTTGGAATATTACTAAAAGCGACAATAGTCATTGATTTATCGTTATTTGCTAATAAGACTTTCTTTATTTCAGATAAATCTTCTTCCGCATTATAAATTATTTCATCACCAAGCATTGAGTATGACAATTTTTTATCAGTTATTTCCCTAAAGATAACAGCAATTAACGAAGCTATTACACCGAATACAATACCAAGAATGATATTTATTAATAGTTTAGGTGATGCATATTCCCAATCTTTTGGAGGCAAAGGTTCTTTTAACAATACAACTTTTGAAGAATCAGACATACTTTCAACCAATTTTGCCCATTGGAGTTTAGAAGATAACTGAGTAAGTTTTTCAGTATCTTCTTTCAGTGCTATTTGGGATTTTTCTCCTGTAACAAATTGTCCTTGCATAGTAGACATAGCAGTTTGAGCAGATTTTGAAAACGCGCTCATTGCAGCGAGATTTCCTGCTCCTGTCATAGCGTTAGATGGTATACCACTTACGTTTTTTATTCTTTTATCTAAATCAGATTTTACTTTATTGTATTCAGATTCAAGAATTTTGGTATCAGATTTTGCTTTTTCATTCATTAATTCTTTTCTTAGTTCTACATAATTAGTAATTATTCCTGTTACAACCGCATAAGCTAAATCTTTATCTTTATTTTTATATGATATAGAAACTACATTCGTTCCCTTTTTTACTTCAATTTTAGGGCCTTTTTTTAGGAATTTTTCTGTAGTTAAATATTCACCGGTTTTTGCGGTTGGAATAATTCCGTATAATTTTTTAAATCGCAAGTTATTTTCTTTAATAACTTTATCAATAACCAATGGGGACTGCATAAGCTCAATTTCATTCATCAAGTTTCCACCACCGCCTGATAACATAGCAGCCATTCCGCCACCCATTCCAACTTCTTCAATAAAATAAGGGTTAATTTCTGTCATATTAGTATTGTTAGATTTGTTTATATATAAATCTGCATCGACTTGCCATTTTTTAGGCAGAATAAAAGTCAAAAGGATAAAAAATACAAATACGATTGCAAATATTTTGCAAATTAAAAATTTTCTGCTCCAAAGCGTAAAGAAAATCTTTTTCAAATCAATGTTTAAATCTTCGTCTAATTCGTCTTGTACATAATAATTTAGTTTTTGTTGTTCCATGTGTTCTCCTTTATATTTGTAAAATCATATTTTTCGTTTTGTTTCTACATTTTGTTGTGTTTTAAAAACTTATTATATTGGTATTTATATTTATTCATTCTTATTTTGTCGTGCTTTTAATAATATTTTTGTTGTTAGAGTATATCTTATTGCAATATAAATTGCTGCAATTAGATATGATATTGCAGCACCATAAATCCCAAACTTATGTAACAATAAAAGTCCTATTAAAGTTAAAATAGATGCTTCAAGCTGCATAGGTATTTTTTTCTTTTGATTGCCGCTCGCAGTTATGTATGCTCCATATACTGCAGCTTCTGCAACTCCAATATTTCCTATCATTAATATCAAAAGTACACCATAGGCGTTTGTATAGTATTCTTGACCATATAATAATTTTAAAATTAATTTGCCAAATATTGCCATAAATATCAGAACGGAAGAAGTTACAGTTATAATAAAAATTAAATTCCTGTTTATCACTTTTTTAACTTCAATAATTGAAGCTTTAATCATTTCAGGCACCATTTTTTGAGTCTGGGCAGCTATTAACAAACCTATAACACTTGCAATTGTAAGTGCCGAAAAATACAATGCTACCTGCTCTTTAGGTAAATATGTTGAAACATAAAGCGAAGGAACTTGAGCATAAAGATAATATGCAATAGCAACACCCGCATATGCAAAAATACTCTTATCCAACATTGATACAAATGACTTTATATTGTAAAGAAAAAGAAAGTAATTTATTTTAGCGTAATATGAGCATTGAATAAAATTTATGCACCCTAAAACAATATTTAAAATTAAAAATTTAACAAGAGATAATTTCAGTGTAAATGAAACTAAAGCAATACAAACTATGCAAAATGCATATATAATATTGATAGTTGCAATGATATTAAATTTTTTTGCCGATTGGAAATATGGAAGAATTAAACTAAAAAATATACTGTCAAAAAATGTACGAAACACTACAAGGCAAAATAAGAATTTACTTTCCAAAGAGCATAGACAACCGCCTAAGCATATCAGTATTGCAAAAAATATTGCGTTTACCAAGAATAATGAAATTTTAAGTTTTACCTTATTTGTGTTAGCTTGAGATGAAACAAGTATATAATCTGCATAACCTAAATTTGCAAACATAAAACAAAAAGATGCTATATTTTTATAACTTGAAAACAAACCATAATCGTATACAGACAGATATCTCGCAATTACAAACAAAACAAGAGTTCCTGCAATTGTCCGAGCATACAACGACAGTGCATATAGTTGACTATTCAAAATATTTTTTATTGTTTTTATCATTTTTCTTTCTTCAAAATTTTGTATTTAATAAAATCTTTCATAAATTTTGGCAAAGCATGATAAAGAACCATATATAATGGTTTTTTATCATATTTTTTTACGCAAGATTTTAAAGTCTTTCCTTTTGATATATCTTCTAAAAATTTTGTTCTGCTTTTGTGTGGAAGAGAAGAACCACAAATGTTTTTGTTATGTTTTATTGCATAATCAAGCGGAATTTCTTTAAGTAAGCAATTATTATCAATTTTATTGAATAAACACTTGCCTTTTTCAGTGTTTATAAGTATTAGTGATAACCCCTTATTATCGTTTAGTGTTTTATCATATTCATCTACCCCCCAAAAATCTGCTAAGGACAAATCAGCAACTCTTGGGAGTTTATTAAATTGGCACTGCAGACAAGATTCGTTAATACTTAAATTTGACAAAAATGCTCGCATAAAATCGTCGTGACGGGCGTGAGTAGTAGTAGTAGTAGTAGTAGTAGTAGTAACGAGTGACGGATTCCAACCTTTAATTTTTGAACGAAAATTAACATTCAAAAGTTTTTCTGTTGCAGGTAATTTTTTCATAAATTCTTGCTTATATTTTTCAAAAACAAGTGGGGACGGGACTCCATGACAAACCAAATCAACTGTAATTAAATTGTCATAGTCTTTCTGCAAATATGATTTTAGACCCGCAATTTGACAAGGTGTTCCAGAAAATAAAACAAACGTACCATTCTCTAAATCTTCTTTTGCCTGTTTAAAAGTATCTCTTGTATCACTTTGCACATACTTAGAACTGAACATTTTTTCTAAATCAGTCAGATTATCTGTTCTTGAATGACAAACAACTATATTTTCGTCATAAATTACACCATAGACAATTCCATTTTGCTTTATAACATAATCGGCAAGTTTTGCAAAAGCACCACCGGATGCACATTTATACAAAGTTTCTTTATCATTATTTTGAAATGCAAAAACTTTAGGTTCTTCAATATTATCCGATTTATAATTATCCAGTGGACAAATCTTTTCACAAAGTTCACAGTTTACGCACTTTTCTTTATTAATAATAGGCTTATAAAAACCCCATTCATCACCTTGCATTGTTATTGCATCTTGTGGACAAATATTATAGCAAGTTCCACAACCAGTACAGTATTGTTTGTTTTCTACATGCATAATTTCTCCCTCACAGCTCTGATAATATTCTTTATTGGTTTTGGCAAATACTTATGGAAAATAACAAGCCATAATTTCCATAGTTCTTTTCGGATTTGATACTTTAAAGTTGCTTGCTGTTCTAATTCGCAGACTTTATGTTCTAAAAAATTTATTCTAGCGTTAATTTTTTCTTGAGTAACTTGAACAGGTGCTTCTAATGCCATTTTTAAATAGTCCAAACCTCTTTGACGTTCTTCTTTAATACGTTTATTTACAACATCATAATCAACCTTAAAAATACAATCTTTTTCATAGATTTCTTGTGTATTGTCTATGCATTGATAATCAATCGAAAGCATTTCTAAAACAGATTCGAAACGAGTAGCACCTCTTTGCTTATTAGCTAAACATATAAAAGGTTTGTTAAAAATAATTGCAAAGCACATTCCATGGAACGAGTCAGTAATCAAAAATTTACAGTCTCTTATTGCTTTTAACCAATTCTCAACAGATTCGTTAGAATTTGCTAGCTCTACTACGTTCACTTGATATTGTTTTGATAAATACTTATATGCTTTTTTGTATTCTTTGCTTGTATCAAGTACATAGGCTACTATTTTGTCGGAATAGTTATCGGTAGAATTTTTTATTAACTCATCATACCTGAATTTATCCAATATAAACACAGGATCAATAATCCATTCGGCATCAACATCAAACAAATCTTTGCAAATTTCAACTCCTGATTTTTCACGAACAGAGATAAAATCGAAAGAATTGAGCGAAGTTTTCATTTTTGCAATAGTATCTTGCGAATTTTCTTTCAAAAATTGTTCTTTATCCACTCCAAAACTTGCAGAAAATGCGATTTTCTTTTTGTCGGGTTTTACAAAATCCAACCAATATTGTTCGGGCATTCCTTGTGTGAATATAGGGCGAAAAACTTGGTCTGAACCTGTGATAAAAATTTCGCCGTCAGAATTTAGAATACCAGCATTTTGGCTTATTTTTTGTGTTGTTTTGAGGTGTTGTCGTTGAAACTTGAACCCAAAAAATTTTTTCAGTTTGATTTCGTTTGCAAAAATCGGATTGTTGATTAGTTTGTTTTCAAGTCCAAGTTGTTGCAAAACTTCTTGCAATGCAAATGCTGTCAGGTTTGCGCCATAGTTATCTCTCGTATGCCAAAAATTAGTAATGTATATTTTATTATCCATTTTTACTCCTTAAAAACTCTTTAAATCTTCTATATGGCAAGACAATGCAATATTTTCCTATTGGGCGAATAATCTTTCTGTATATTTCAAATAAATGAAGTTTTTGCAATAAAATAAATATTTCCAAATTCTTTAAATTCTTAAGATTATATTCTGAAAAATTCTCCATATTTTTTATCAAACCAATGTAATCATTTAATTCTTGTATGTGAATATAATCATTAGGAACAGCAAATAAAGTACCGCCAATCAGTTTTAACCAAAAATTAACTATATTTGATTGATTTTTGATAGAAGTATTTTTAAACCAATCTTGCTCGATTAAATATTCAAATGTTTTAATATCCTCGAGAATTACTGTTTTAATTTTACTTGCACTGTTTTCTCTGTCGGCGAGATAGTAATATAAATAATCCTGCAAGATTTTAATATTTTTTGAACAGCTTAGTGCATTTAATCTAAAAACATGATCTTCTGCGATTTTGATATTTTGCGGAAAACGGATATTATTTTGATTCAAAAACTCTCGTTTATAGCATATTGACCACATACTGCTGTACATAATGCTTTCTTGATTGCAGCGAAAACCCAAATTGCACTGATTATTTTTTGCAATATACGCATTAAATATAATTAAATCCAAATTGTTTTTTTCTATATTTTTGTTGAGAATGTTACAAGTATTTGTTTCTATCCAATCATCAGCATCAACAAAGAGAATATAATCTCCTGTGGCATTATTAATACCTACATTTCTCGCTATAGAAACACCTTGATTTTCTTGGTTAATTATTTTTATTCGTTCATCTTTGCTTGCATATTTTTTTAATATTTGCAATGAATTGTCAGGCGACCCATCATTAACGCAAATGATTTCAATATCTGCATAAGTCTGATTAACCAAACTATCCAAACACTTTGGCAAATATTGCTCTACATTATATATTGGTATAATTATTGAAAATTTAGGCATGTGTTCTCCACCTTTTTTCATTAAAAATAATTACAATAGAAATTGAAAGTATAAAATACATATCAAGGTCAGCAAAAGCAGAGTCGTAACATGACTTTATAAATAAAGATATTAAAATAAAATAAAATGTTTTATATATAGGGTAATTGAATACATATATGTTTTTACAATTATTTAGTATATCACGAATTTGATTATATATTTTTTTGTAAAAATATACAAAAAGACCAAATATAAATATTCCGTTAGTGGCAAGTAAATCAAATATAAAGTTTGAGTTATAACTATATTTTGTGTTAGAAATAATTGCAAAGTTTAATTTCAGATTCATTTCTGGTGTTATAGCTATCGGACTATATAGTAATTGTGTTGATATTGCATCCTGTATATTGCCAAATCCTATACCGGTAATTGGATGCTTTAAAAATAAAATAAAAGAATTAATATATGTTATAATTCTTGTCGCTAAACTAGGTTCGATTAAAATGAAATCTTCAAAAGAATGTATTTCAGTTAAAACATTTATAATTCTTGATAAATATGTTTCTGACAAATCGACTCTTGCAAATATTATAAAGGTAGCGGTTAAAATTGCAATTGAAATTATAGCAATAATTATGCAATATTTTCTAACCAGTTTTACTAAATCTCCGAAGAAATAAATAGCAGTATTTAATAAGCTCAAAATAAGAAACATTGGGGAAAGTGTTAATATAATATTTGCCCAAGTAAATGGAATCAGTGTTTTTTTTACAAACAAATTTATTATTTTATTTTTATATATTTTTACCCTAGTTAACCCAAATGTATAAACCATTGGCAAAAACAAAAATAAAAATCTAGCATAAAAAGAAGGTTCTTCAAATAAATTATCTAATCTTGGTAAACCAAATGCCTCATAATTTGATGCTAGAGAATCTTTTCCTAATTTTTCAACTTTAATTATTCTTGCATTTGCAAAAAAATCAAAAATGTTGTTTATAAAATCAATATTAAAATATTGTCCAATATATGCAATAAAGCCTAAAATAAGCATTATCCAAAATAAAAATATAAATAATTTCATAAAATTTTTCAAAGAAATATATTTTCCGATAATACATAAGAAATAAACCATTATAGGGATAACAAATAAAATAATTTGCATAATAATAGAACGGATACAGTTTAATATATTTGCAACTCCCAAAAATCCTAATATAAGTGAATTTATAATAACTAACCCCAGAAACCATACAAAGTACTTGAATGGAGTATATTTATATACGGAAATTAATTTGTTAATACAGTATTTGTAATCGGTTATAAAAAGAGCCGCTATTGCTATATATAATACAATGAAAAAGTACAGATAGCCGGCCCCCATAGATTGAACCCAAAACACAAATGTTGGCAAAAAGAAAAATATTATAGGAAGAAGTAATAATTTTTTTAGATTTAACACCATTATCTTGTTCTCCATACAGGTATTTGAACCCCTAAAATAAACAACGTTAAAAATTTTTTCGTATCATAATATTTATGTTTAAACCTAAAAGCATAATACCAATCAATTTCTATAGAATACTTTTGGTGTAATTTTTCTATGTTCAAAAACTTGTTATTTATTATTACTTTTTTTTCAAAGCATTGTTTTAATAATTTATTAAGTTCAATTTTATGTTTATTTTTCATAAAATAATCAATATTAGATTTTACCCAACTTGCATCCCACCAGTGAATTGTATATGTATTGGGGGTTACATAGTTTGCATTTACTTTTATTCCTATTGGTAAAGGATAAAAATATTCTTGTGGCAAAATCAAAATATCATCATTTTCGGTAATTTCTATTGATGAATTTAAATTATAATGTTTTCTTAAAACGTAAGTGGCAATTTGCGGTATGGTATATAATTTTGAATGCCAAATATCTTCATTATAAAAATCAAGCATTTCCTTAATTAGCGGATTCCCTACTATCACTACTCCGACTGCTATATTAATTGATTGCTTATCTTCCCAACCTAAAACGAGTTTGTTTTTTTCTAATAGTTCAGTTATATCTTTTTCTACTGTAACATCTGTATCAAAATAAACTCCGCCTCTCTCATATAGAACTTTTAAACGAGCATAATCAGCAACATAAGCCCACATTTTGTTTTCCCAAATTGTTTTAAACCAAAGATTATTTTGGCATTCTTTTTCTATGTCAAATAATTCTTTATTATGCTCATTGATTTCAATGATTTCGTAATTAGGAAGTTTTTCTCTCCAATTCTCGATGCAATCAAGAACAGGTTGAGGTTTATTGCCACCAAACCAGCAATAATATATCGCTCTAGGAATAGTCATTATATACATTCCTTTCTTAAAAACTTTTTGTAAATTAGACCCATCGCCCACTTTGGAATAACTCGCAGCAAAAATTTTGAGCTTATATTTCGTAAATATTGAAGTAATGAAATATATCCCATTCTATACAATTCTGTATGCAGCGGAAATTCGCTATTAAAGAAATAAGTCAAGTTTGCACGTCTTGCAAACATTGCATTCCCTGCTCTTACATTTACCAAACATTCGGGAATATTTGCAAACTTTGCTCCATTTTTAAGCATCCTGCCCCATAAATAATAATCCTCTATATTTTTAAATGTTTGATAATTTCCTGCGTTCAATACTGCTGATTTTCTATACATAACAGTCATGTGATTTACTGGACACCTAAATTGACCGAATTTATAAATATCATCATGTTTGGTTGGTAACTGCCTATATGAAATTATTTTTTCAGGATTATTTTCAAATTCAGAAATCCAACTGCCTACCAAATCTATATTCTGGTTTTCTTCCATAAATTTGATTTGTTTTTCAAACCTATCATTTCTTGCAATATCATCTGTATCCATTCTTGCAACGATTTCATTAGAACAATTCAAAATGCCAATTCTAAGAGCCTCGCCAAGTCCGCTGTTTTGTTCTAAAGGAACAATTTTAAAAAGATTTGGATATTCAGATTTGTATTCATCAATTACTTGATAAAGTTCTTCTGTAAGTTGTCCGTCTTCAACCAATACTATCTCACTAGGCTGTAATGTTTGATTTATGACACTATCTAATGCAATCCTAAACCATTCAGAATTTTCCTTATAATAGATAGACATAAGCACAGAGAATTGTATATCTTTAGTCATGCCTGCCTCCTAATGCTAAAAATACTGCTTTAACAAGGATGAAAATTTCCCATACGACATTACGGTTTTTAAGATAAAATAAATCGTATTGTAGTTTTTCCATAACATCATCACTATTTACACAATGTCCCTGATTAATCTGAGCCCAACCAGTCCAACCTGTTTTAACCCATTGCCTGCTAGTATAATAAGGAATCTCTTTAGAATATATATTTACTAAATTATCCCATTCAGCACGAGGCCCAACAATTGACATTTCACCTTTTAAAATGTTTATCATTTGCGGAATCTCGTCAAATCTTGCTTTTCTTACAAACCTGCAAAACGGAATAATTCTGTCATCACCTTTTACATTTTCTGCATATTTTATGTCATTGCCGTCTTTTGGCACATAATTATTTACGTACATCGTCCTTAATTTATAGCATTCAAAAGTCTTTCCCCCTTTTCCTACTCTCGTTTGTGTAAAAATAGGATTGCCACCATCTATCATTTTTACTCTTATTGCAATATATGCAGTAATTGGCAAAGTTACGATCAAAATTATCAATGCCGCAATTATGTCATAGGTTCTCTTGCAAAAATCATAAACAACAGATTGATGAGTTGCGAATTGATAATACAATTCAGTAATCGTTTTTTCGTCAATATAATATTTGCCCGTTACCATTTCATAGAAATCAGGCATTTTATAAATATCAACACCCTTCGGAATAGTTACAATCAATTCAGTAGGTTGAGCTATTACGACTATATCGATATCTTTTTCTTCAATTATTGATTTTAAATCCTTAATATCTTTATAAACAGGCGAGTTATTATCCGAAATAAATTCTTCTGAAGAATTTTCACCCTGAACAAATCCGGCAACACGCATTTTTAATGCATATTTACCTTGTATTTCATCTGCTATAATTCTTGCTCGTTCATCAGTGCCTAGGATTAATATATTTTTAGTTCTCTTAATCTTAAACAGATAATAATGAAATAATGCTCTGTATAATCTTAATGCAATAAAAATTGTCAAAATATTTACCAATAAAAATTCTATTGTTTTAATCGCAGAAGATGCAAAAACAAAAAGATAGAGTGCAGGAATAATGTGCATCATAACAACACCTTCAAAAAGTAAATATGTGTTTTTACCTGTTATGTTGAACTCTCTAATCTTATAATTGCCCTTCAAAAATAATACAATTAAACCGACAATAGTTACAAGTAAAATTAAAAAGATTATTGCTTTTGGAGTATATCCAAATAATTTTGCCCATGCTAATGTAGAACCTATCAATATTAAAAGGTCAAATAAAAACATTATATTTACTGATTTTGAAAGTGTTTTGAACATTATTTTCCCTTTACTACCATTTTGAAATTGCGACCCCCATTACTGCAAGATTTGCTAAAGTGCTGAATACACTCAAAATAGGAGTGTACCAGTCATTACCTGCAACTTTACGAGGAACAACAATTGTATCTCCAGGCTCAATTTTAGAGAAAAGTCTTATTTTCTCTGCTCTGCCGTTTACACCTACTTTGTATTTTCTAAAACGGCTTGCATTTGGAGTATAACCACCAACTTCTCTAATATATCTTCCTGCTCGTTTACTTTTATACATAAATGATTGTTCATTATATACTTCACCAAGAACACTTACGTGTTTTGACATTCTAGGGATGTATATTTCATCACCGTCTTGAACAGAAATATTATCAATGTTTCTGATTTTATTAATATCTTGAGTTTTAATGTTTAAAGCAATTTGACCTTCGTATTTTTGACCGAGTGTTTTTTCTTCATCTTTAAGCATTGAAACCATATCAGCACGGGCTTGCAATTCTTTGTCAGATGCTTTATATGCACTTGCCATTCTTCCTTCTATAAGTTTTATATCTCTATCAGCATTCTTTTTAGCCAAATCAATTTGCTTAGCTTTAATAGATTTTCGAGTATAAATAACACCTCTTAAATCAGCTTCGTCAGCTAAGCCACCGGCCATTTGTATTATATCTTCCAGTCTTTTGCCTTCTACGAATTTAAAAACTCCCGGCTGATTAACAAAACCTGAAACTTTGACGTTTTTAATAAATTCATTGTCTCTTAAAGTTCTAAAGAATACTTTGTCATTAGGTAACAACTTTATTGATTTAATTCTGTTAGATGTAATCATAATGTCGTACAGATAATAAACCTGTGTCGTACCATCTTCACTTGTGATTTCGCACGCTATGTTTTCGGCAGATATAACTCTGCTATCGGTACGAGCATTACCAATTAAGGCTGTTGTTGTACCGTTCTGAGTTTTTAATGCCACATTTTGTACGTTTTCATCTTTTTTATCATTTTCTTGTTGCTCATTAATTTTTGAATCAACAAATTGCACTTCAGTTAAAACGTCATCTAAACGCATACCATCTGTGTAAACAATATGTTTTGGCATACTAATCGCACCATAAACATCTACGAACTGTGAGTTTGTATTTTTATAAATATTTATAACGTCTCTTGGTTGCAATATTGGATCATTCATTCCTGCAAAGAATTCTTTTAAGAAAATAGGAATAGTTTCAATTGTATTATCCTTACCTGATATTCTTCTAATTACAGCCTGAGTTATAAATGTTTCTTCTAATAATTCTTTCTCATCTTTTAAGACATCAGATAATCTCATTCCCGGCTTATAAGCATAAGTTGCAGGGTGTTTAATATTACCCTGAATAACAACAGTGTTTTCGGCAACATTGTATATATCACGAAATTCTACACTGTCCCCGTTTGTAAGTTTTGTTCTGCTTGCTTCTACCCAACTAACATTTTTTGCTGTTCTTTGAAGAGTTTTTGTATCCAAGCTAGTAAGAGTTACTTCTGTTGATTGTGTTCCCGGAAGCAATCCTCCTGCAAAATTTGCGATATCTTTTAATGATTCGTGATCTTTTATTTCGTATATACCCGGAGTTGCTACACCATTTTTAATTGCAATAACTTTGCCAATTCCACCAACAAAAATTTTGTCATTTGGTCTTAAGATAATATCATCATCATTCCCTGCAAAAAGCGTTTTATATAAATCGACTTCTCTTGTTTTCTTGCCTGATGTATAACTTATTTGTCTTAACGTACCTGTCTTTTTAACACCTCCGGCAGCACCTAATGCATCCATAATAGAGGAATTGTTATTAATAATGACTTTCCCCGGCTTGTTTACTTGTCCATATACAAAGACTGAAAAATCTTGCCCTGATGCTACATTAAGTTTAATTTTCAAACTTTTGTATTTTGCATTGGCTTTTTTGTTCATTAAAGTTTCAACTTCTTTAATTGTTTTATTTTCAGCTTTAACAACACCTATTCCCGGTATAAAAATATCACCTTTTGAGTCAACTTCAGCTTGCACTACAGGTTTTAATAAGTTAGAACCTGTTATTGCCATTACATCTACTGAATCACCGTACAAATTTGCACTAACCTTTTCACCTATGCTGAATCTATAACTGTCATCAAATTTTCCTGAAAGACTTGATGTTCCAACTACAGGTGCAACAAAATAATCATATCCGACTTGCATTAACGGTTTATACATATTTTCATTATTTTCATCATTGAATAAGTGTTCAATTTGACTTAAATAATTTAATTTAGATTTAGAATTTAAATTTTGATAATTATTTGCAAATGCATCATTCTTTTCTAAAGTTATAGCATCTTCATCATCTAAGTATTCTTCATCAAAGTAATATTCATCATAATATTTATTCTTTTGAAGATTTTTATTGTTTCCTGATTTGTAATTACTATTGGTTGAATTTCTTTGATTATTTGCAGTAATTTGTACTTTGTCGTTTGATTTTAAATTGCTTGTACTTCCAACTGCTAACACTGGTTCAAAAGTAAAAACTATCAACATTAATATGGTTAATATTTTTTTCATTTTGTTTCCTTACTCCTTCATATATTGATTTACGAAATTATTTAATTTGTTATGTAATCGCAATTTCCATAAGCGATTTAATAGCAGGCCACTCTAACTTCCACAGACCTGAAGCATCAAGAGCATAATTACCTACACAAGCTAACTTACAATCCTTGCACTTATTAACTGTTTCAATAAATACAGGATCGGATATGACATCTTTTAGAGGTCTTCCTTTAACATCAATAAATGGCTTTCTATCAT
>Ga0256404_1007616_pt1 | contig 16949 bp, 13 predicted proteins | sample RumenRJG_01DNA_FD_185990 | JGI IMG/M metagenome (GOLD analysis project Ga0256404, IMG submission 185990) | Bovine rumen microbial communities from Lethbridge, Alberta, Canada - RJG_01 | ecosystem: Host-associated > Mammals > Digestive system > Stomach > Rumen | place: Canada: Alberta | collected...
TCGCGTATCAGTATATGGCGCCTTCTGTATTCGAGGAGGGACAGTTCGATTATGTTGAAGAACATCTTCGCATATTAAGTGCTTTCTATGGAGTACTTCGGCCACTGGATGGTGTAACTCCCTATCGACTTGAGATGGGAGCGAAGACGGGAGAGATTGCTACTAAGCGAACTAAGGAATTGCCAGCTAGTCTGTATGAGTATTGGGGGAGCAGAATCTATGATGTGGTGATTGATGGGGATAAGGATCAGAAGGCCGGTCATACGATCATTAATCTTGCATCAAAGGAATATTCAAAATGCCTGGAGAAGTTTCTTCGACCTGAAGACAGATATATCACGATTACATTCTGTGAGATGTCTGGAGAGAAGATGGTAACAAAGGGAACCTATGCTAAGATGGCAAGAGGCGAGATGGTTCGCTTCATGGCAGAATACAAGATAGAGAATGCAGAAGAGATCAAGCGATTTGATCGAATGGGATTCATATACCGTGAACAGTTATCGAGCGAGACAGAGTATGTCTTTGAAAGGGTTAGGGAGTAATATCAGGTTCTAAATACGCCACTAAAACGGGCATTCCTCCCACGACTTACAGAAGTCGGGGCTTCCTGCCCTGCGGCATTGGTGAAATCTCCTAAGACAGGTGACGAGGGAATACACTTTGAGTTCCTGATTCCTCTTTTTTAAGTGTTGTGTGATGCACTGAGGATCGAACAGTGTTCACTTGTGTGCATGGTGAAACATATTGTAGTGAGGTTGTTTTTTGACAAGTAATGAACTGTTTTCTGCCCTTGCTGAGAAGGATATTATCTGCTGGGGTGAGGGGAAGCATTTTCGAAATATTACATATCCATTTCTCTGCAGGAGTGGACTAGTCGAAAATCTGTGTGGTTTTGTAGATGGCCCTGGCGCAAAGAAAGTATGTATTGGAGGGAAATCTTTCCCTAAATATAACAAGAGTGCTCTTGCTGGAATGAATCATGAGAAGACAGTGCTCTTGATTACGGTGACAGGATATCTGGAGATTTTAGCGCAGATTAAAGATTCGCCTTACATTTCTGACATAATATCGATTCCGTCTATCTATCTAGAAGCACTCTATGAAGACCAGATGATGTTAGATGCGCCCAAGCCTCCGGTGCACTATCGTAAGCATAGTAAGCAGATGATTCCGAAGATTATCCACACCTTCTGGTTCTCGGATCAGGAGGAGATCAGTCTGCCTCCGAGATACAGAGCCTGTCTTGAGTCGTGGAAGAAGTATGCACCTGATTACGAGATTAAAATCTGGACGCTTCAGTCTTATATGGCAAAGGAGTGTCTCTTCTTCCGACAGGCGGTAGAGGAGAAGATGTGGGCATTCGCGACGGATTATGCAAGAGCCGATGTCCTGAGAAGGTACGGTGGTGTCTACATGGATCTCGATGTAGAGATGCTTCGCCCGATTGATGACCTGCTCACAAATGATGCTTATATGAGCTTTGAATCTCTGGACCGGATTGAATGTGGTTCTGGAATGGGGGCGGTAAAGGGAAATCGAATTCTCGAGGAAATCTGTGAGAGTTATGAAGAGCGTCCTTTTATCAAGGAGGACGGAAGCATGGATCTCTCAACCTGCCCGGTTCGATTCACGAAGGTCATTGAGAAACACGGACTCGTGAAGAATGGTGGTTTTCAAGAAGTGGAAGATATTACGATATATCCTTTCGAGGTGCTCACGGGCAAAAGCTTTGATACAGGGATTGTCTATCGGACGGAACTTAGTTATACACTTCATCATCATAAGGGGAGTTGGGTTCCGGGAACTGCGAAAGATGCCATGGAGAGAAGATACAGGGAGATTGATGGTTTTCTACAGAGCCTTAGGAAGGCAGGGGACATCAGTTCTCTGATTGTCCTGTGAGGTTTTCATCATATAACTCCCACTACCATTTTAGATTAGTCCATGCTACAATGCGAACATATGTACGGTATACACGATATTATTCAATTCCAGGAACAGAATAATGGTTTGCCAATGGTTTCCCGAAGGGAGCTAGACATAGCCTGCGAAGATCTCGCAAGATTCTTACAGGAAGAGCACTTTCATGGGAATCCGGATGCTACGAATATCACACTCCTGATGCAGATTCTACGTGAGGAAGGCTGGTCTTATTTCGGGCGATATCCCGCCCAGTCGAACCTTCTCGGAGGATGCTTCGAGAAAGGCGGTCAGTTCACGGTTCTATCTGAGGACAGAAGAAAATACGAGAAGTTACAGATACCAGCGCACAGCATTCTAATTAACAAGAATCTGTATCAGAGAGAGAAGCAGTTTCAATTTCGATTTGTACTAGCCCATGAGATTGGACATGCCCTCATGCATGAAGATTTCTCTTCCTCCTCTGAGAATATGAAGGAATATGCTTCCGGCTTGCAGATTCGGATGGATGGAGATGAAGTCTTCACCAACCGCCAGGAAGGACGCCTAAGAAGCGCATATGATTGGATGGAATGGCAGGCAAACACCTTCGCATCTTGTCTGTTAATGCCACGCAGGCTTGTAATGGAAGTCACAAGTCTGGTCTGCGAATTAGAGTTCGAATGCAAGGAAGGTGCAAAGCAGACAGATCAAGAACCCAAGGAAGAAGCAGTCTTTTTGACTGCATTTCAAGATAAGTTATTTACAGATCACCAGTTAGCAAGCGAACTTCTTGTAACGATTAAGGATGTCTTCCGCGTATCAGAATCCGCAGCCTTCTACAGATTACGGTCTCTTAACTTATTGCCAGAAGAGTCACAACTATTGCCATCCGGAATTGTAGTTTATTGAAATAACAGAATCTGTTTTCGTAATCGAGTTTGTGACGGCGTTTTGCAGCCCTTTTCAGAGACAATCAGAGGAAAAGCGTCCGTTACAGGTAAATGAGAGTACGCTGAACTTACAGCTTTTATCTCGTCTCGAAAAGGGCTGCAAAAGCTAGCCCGTCACAAACGACCGTGAAACACATAGGAGAAGCACAATGGAAGAATTCCAGAACCTAAATGAATCGCAGCTAGACGCCGTTACCAGCACCGAAGGCTACGTCCGCGTTATCGCAGGCGCAGGCTCCGGTAAGACCAGAGCGCTCACGCACAGATTCGCATATCTCGTGAATGAACTCGGCATCCTGCCCAGCCATATTCTCTGCGTAACCTTCACGAATAAGTCCGCCAACGAGATGCGCTACCGCATCCAGAAGCTCACCGGCGATAACGATACAGGCTATATCAATACCTTTCATGGCTTCTGCGTCTTTGTACTACAGGAAGATTCCCACGCAGTATCTTATCCCAAGAGCTTTCTCGTTCTCGATAATTCCGATGTGAATGATATGCTGAAGATCATCTATGAAGAGAAGCATCTGTCACTACGCGATATGACCTTCTCGAAGGCCAGAGATATGATCGAGATCCGAAAGCTCGGCACGGAGCCGGATTATTTTCTCTCCATGATCCGCATGTCTGTAGATGAACTGAAATTACGCTATGAAGCGGCGGACAATGCTGCAGACGCCATTTTCTACGGTTATCTCTACCAGGAGAAGAAGAACTTCGGTTTGGATTATAATGATCTGATTAAGTTCACGCTCTACATTTTCGAAGAAAACGAAGACATCCGCCTCAAGTGGCAGAAGCGCTTAGAATACATCATGATTGATGAGTTCCAGGACATCGATGGACTTCAGTATGAACTCATGAAGGTTCTGTCGGATTATCATAAGAATCTCTTTGTCGTAGGCGATCCGGATCAGACAATCTACACCTGGCGAGGTGCAAAGGTGGATTATCTCCTTGATTTCGATAAGAACTTCAAGGGCACCAGGACCATCATGATGAATGAGAATTATCGTTCGACGCCGGAGATTATCGCTGTTGCGAATGATCTGATCCGTCACAACGAGAAGCGTATGGACAAGAACCTGCAGGCTATGCTGGAGAGTGGGGAGGAGGTGCGTTCTCATCACGCGGATACGACCATGCAGGAGGCAGAGTGGGTCGCTTTGGAAGTGAAGCGACTTCATAAGAAGGAGAGGATGCCTTATCGTGACATGACCCTCCTCTATCGTGCGCATTATGTCACGAGATCCTTAGAAGAGGCATTCATTCAGGCGAAGATTCCTTATACCATCTATTCTGGCGTGCAGTTCTTCGACCGCCAGGAGGTGAAGGATGCCCTGTCTTACCTTCGCATGGTTGCCTACCAGGACGATCTGTCCTTTCGCCGTGTGGTGAACCAGCCCAAGCGTAATATCGGTAAGAAGCGTATGGACTTCCTCGAGGAGTACGCTAAGGAACATGGAATAAGTCTCTGGGAATCCTTGCTCTCTACCAGAGAAGATGAGATTTATAAGGGAACGGATGCGGAAGGCTTTATTGCTTTGATTGAGAGATTTGGTGCTTCCGCAGAAGGAAAACGCGTATCGGATCTTTTCACTGAGATTCTTGATGCCTCTGGTTATGAGGCGGCCCTTCGTACCGAGGGAGCACAGGACCGGCTGGATAATCTGGCGGAACTGAAGCAGTCTATCTATGAGTATGAGGTGACCTGTGGTGAAGAGGCAACTCTGCCGGATTACCTGCATCATATTGCTCTCTATACCAATACGGATGTGGAAGTAGAGGGAGATAAGGTGAAGCTCATGACCGTTCATACTGCAAAGGGATTGGAATTCCCGACGGTATTTCTGGTAGGAATGAATGAAGGAGTATTTCCATCCAGGAAGGTTCGATCTAAGGAAGGAATGGAAGAGGAGAGGAGACTTGCCTTTGTTGCGATAACCCGTGCCAAGGACAGACTCTACTTCACAGAAGCTATGGGCAGGAACTTCGATGGCTCTCCCAGATATCCGTCCAGATTCATACTCCAGCTGAAGGAAGGGCTTGTGACACATGAGCCAGCACTGGATCCAAACCTGGTAAGAGAAGCGATGGATGAGATTCGCTTCCATGAACTAGCTGAAAGAGACCCAGAGGATCTCTTTCAGCTAGGAACTCGTGTCGTCCATAAGGTTTTTGGCCCTGGAACAATTACAGGAATCGATGCGGAACTGTCCGCTTATGTTATTCGCTTTGATAAGTTCGATACGGACAGAGAAGTGTCCTTTAAGGCCAAACTCACGAAGGAAGAGGGATAGGTGTAATAGCAGGTGACGTACAGGGTTCGCATTTGTCTCTAATATAGGACTGATAGGCCTGCACTAGATTTTGAAACCATTTATAAAGTAGAGTTTGTATTTAGAAGTGAAGGATATTAGTCTTCCTTAACTGCTTTCTTACCTTCGTATAATCTGCCATTCTCATCCATACGGAAGATGACATTGCGATACTTGTAGAGAAGCTTGGAGAGAAGATATCCGAGGATGCAGATGGAGATGATCTCACCGATCCCGATGGTAACAAGGAGGAACCACCAGGCATCTTCGAGTCCGAGAGCAAGCTTAAGTACAAGGGGAACGACAAACATGTTAGCTACAACCGGGGGAAGGGTGAAGACGAATTTGGTCTTACGGAGCCAGTAGGTTCCGAATGCACCGATCAGAGTTGCTAGAGATCCGAAGACGATGTCCCAGATAGTTGCAGAGGTCAGGATGTTAGAGATAACACATCCGATGAAGAGACCGGGAATCGCTGCTGGAGTGAAGATGGGAAGCACGCAGAGCGCTTCGGAGATTCTGATCTGGATGGCACCGCTAGCGAGGTTAAACGTATTGATGAAAAGCGTCAGAACCACGTAGAGAGCAGCGATCATTGCAGCCTGGGTAATGTAGATTGCACCTTTGTTTTTCATATTTATTTCTCCTTAGTTTTGTTTTACGTGAGGATGGTTTCGAACTCACAAGATGATATTCTAACACGGATATAAGTTGTGTTCAATAATTGCTTGAAATTCAACAATCATAGGAGTAACATGAATGACGTTGTGATACAGATAGATGAACTACGTTCACGCATCAATACGTTAAAGTGGAAAATCACTAAACTGTAATTGAATGAAGTGCGATGAAGTGTGGATTCATGGTTCTTGACAGGGAGACGGTATCACAACCTTTGGTAACATTTTTCATTATTAATGGGGGAAACTTCAATGAGTGAAAACAACGAATTCAAGCCCTACATTCCGGCCGAGAAGATCGTACCGGAGATGACAGTGCTCTCCATTGTCATGGGCGCAATCCTTGCAGTTGTCTTCGGCGCTGCAAACGCATACCTCGGACTTCGCGTAGGTATGACCGTATCTGCATCCATTCCGGCTGCAGTTATCTCTATGGGTGTTGTCCGCGTTATTCTTAAGCGTGATTCCATCCTTGAGAACAACATGGTCCAGACCATCGGTTCTGCCGGTGAGTCTCTTGCAGCAGGTGCAATCTTCACCCTGCCTGCAATGTTCCTCTGGGCTAAGGAAGGCCTTATGGAGAAGCCTGATCTCCTCGAGATTATGATCATCTGTGTCATCGGTGGTCTTCTTGGTGTGTTCTTCATGGTACCCCTTCGTAATGCTCTTATTGTTAAGGAAGCAGCATCTCTGCCTTATCCCGAAGGAAAGGCATGTGCTGAGGTTCTTCTTGCCGGTGAAGAGGGTGGTGCTTCTGCATCTACCGTATTCGCTGGTCTTGGAATCGCAGCTGGCTTCAAGTTCTTCATCGATGGACTTAAGGCTGTTCCCTCTGAGATCAATACTCCGGATCACGGAATCGCTTCCTATCCCGGACAGTTTGGTACTCAGATCTATCCTGCCGTATTCTCTGTAGGTTATATCTGTGGACCGAAGATCTCTTCTTACATGTTCACTGGTGGACTGGTTTCCTGGCTGATCTTCATCCCTTTGATCGTCATCTTCGGTGGTGATGCAGTTTTGTATCCGGGTTCCGCACCTATCTCTGAGATGTTTGCAGATGGTGGTGTAGGCGCTATCTGGGGCTCCTACATCCGTTACATCGGAGCAGGTGCTCTTGCAACCGGCGGTATCATCTCCCTGATCAAGTCTCTTCCTATGATCATCACGACTTTCCGTGATTCTGTGAAGTCTCTTGCAGGTGGACAGGGTGACAGTCAGCTTCGTACTGACAAGAATATCTCTATAAAGGCTCTTGGTATTGCAATTGCAGTCCTCATCGTACTTACTGCAGTTCTTCCTCAGATCCCTGTAGGTATCGGCGGAGCAATCCTTATTGCTATCTTCGGTTTCTTCTTCGCAGCTGTATCTTCTCGTATGGTTGCTATTGTTGGTTCTTCCAACAACCCTGTATCCGGAATGGCTATCGCAACTCTGCTGTTCTCCACGATCATTCTTAAGGTTACTGGCGTTATCGGTGCTACCGGAATGAAGTCTGCAATCGCTATCGGAACTGTAATCTGCATTATCGCTGCAATCGCAGGCGATACTTCTCAGGATCTGAAGACGGGTTACCTTGTAGGTGCTACTCCGAAGAAGCAGCAGTATGGCGAAGTTATCGGTGTTATCGTATCCGCTATCGCAATCGGCTTCGTTCTCTACCTTCTCGATGCTGCATGGGGATTCGGCTCCGAAGAACTCGGTGCTCCTCAGGCAACTCTGATGAAGATGATCATCGAAGGTGTTATGGGTGGTAAGCTTCCTTGGGGACTCGTAATAGCAGGTGTTGTTCTTGCAGTTGTAGTTGAGATTCTTGGAATTCCTGTTCTTCCTTTTGCAATCGGTGTATACCTTCCTGTTCAGCTGAATGCTTGCATCATGATCGGTGGACTTGTTCGTCTGTACTTCGACAAGAAGAAGTATTCTGACGAGAAGGAGAAGACCGAGACCATCAGCCGCGGAACTCTGTTCTGCTCTGGTATGATTGCAGGTGAAGGTCTTGTAGGTATCCTTCTTGCAATATTCGCAGTTCTTGGTATTGCAGATAAGGTTGATCTCTCCGGAGTTCTGAACCTTGGACCTGTGGCAGGAACGATCGCTGCAATCCTTGTCTTCGCTCTGAACATCCTTCTGGTAATGAAGTTTACCGCTGGTAAGAAGAAGGCATAATCGATAATCTCCTGGGGAATGAATGTATGAGGATTTCCGGCTTGCTTCACAGACCGGAATTGTAAAGCTATAATAGATAGACAGGTCCGGACCTTCTGGATCTGTCTGTTTTATTATGGAATATCGAAGGATGTGGGTGCGTGCGGCGTTTGCTGGAATATCGAATGACGTAAGATTATCATGACTAGACGGCATACTTCCCTCGGAAATGTAGAACGAAGGTGAATATGCAGTATATTGATGATAATGTTAGAACATAATAGAGGATAGATGACATGGCAAAGAGAGAAAAATTATCAAGAGAAGAAGCAATTAAGCTCTATAATACATATATCCCGGTAGTGTCTGAGAAGATTCATGATGTAAAGATTGCTGATAACGGAATTGTGACTCTGGTAATCGAGAATAAGGGATTTATGAACCGCCTCTTTCAGAAGATTAAGCTGAAGCCGGTATTCAGTGAGATCCATCTGGATGAGAAGGGATCTACCATCTGGAAGATGATCGATGGTAATACTACCCTAGAGAGGATGGCGGAGACTGCAAGAGCGAAGTTTGGAGAAGAGGAGAAGGAGACCTATGATCACCTGATTCGATTCTTTGAGATTGTTGAAAGCTATGATTTCATTCACTGGAAGAAGCCGGAGGCATAAAGTATGACATACTTCAACTGTCTGTTTTTAGATAACGAGAAGGATATTATCGTTAATCTCTACCTGGACTTCGACCATATGTATTATGAGTTGGAGACGCCCAATCATCATTCGGGCAATCTGATTCGTAATCTGGCCCGGGTTTGTGAACTTCCCCTGTCGGAGAACGACGAGGGAATGCTTGTGATTCGTGGAGAGGTCCCCTGCTATATTGACAGCAGTAATGAAGAAGTCTATGTATTCCGCATGGGAGACGCCAAGATTGCGAACATCTATCTCGATGGCCGTATTGAGATGCGTGCTTCCATTCCTTCGATCTCTAAGACACTTATGAGTCAGACAAGAGATTATCATTTTGATCTGTCGAAGACGATCTTCCAGACCTTTATCAGAAAAGATCTGAAGTTCCGTTCAGATCTTCATACCCATATGAATGGTAACCTGAATCCAGATGTGATGATCGCACTCGGTATCGCACATCAGATCCGTTACCCCCTCTACTATGTAAAGAAGCTTGAACTCAAGCTGACTCCCAAGCAGTGGGAAGAAGTGAATAGTAAGCGAGAGAAGGTAGCTCGTCAGTTTATCGATTCCGGTCTCCAGGGCAAGTACTTAGACCGCAGAATCAATGATAATACCTTCATTAATTTCGCGGATCTCATCTTAAATAATATGAATAATGCGGAGGAGAATATCGTAAAGATCCGTGGATCTCTTGCCATTCTGAAGGACGGTCAGGCTGTATTCACGAACCTTGAGAAGGTATATCTCTATCGCTATGTCTTCGCCAAGGGCAAGGAGAGTGAGGAGAAGATTCCCTTCCGGAATATCGAGATGATCCCGGATAAGGATGTGAAGGCTGCTCTCGTTCAGATGCTTCGCGACCGTGAGAATCCTTCTTACTGGAATAATACGATCTTCCAGGACAAGCTGCTCTGGATCGCCCGTGGTTATAAGGCATCGGGAATCGAGTATGTCGAGATCGCTGATACGACTCTGGTTAAGAAATATGAATCGCTCGAGATGCTGGAGGAAGTCCACGCTGTCATGCCCTATATTTATCAGGAGACAGGTGTCATGATCCGCTTCCTTGCAGCGATGCGACGCATTCCTCTCACCATTGTAAAGGATGCCATTACGCCTGATGATTACCTGGCAAGAAATATCGAGGTACTTCGTGCAGTGGCCTTGGATCCTTATGTTGCCGGTTGTGATTTCGTCGGCGAAGAGATCAATGACATTATTACCTTAAAGCCGGTCTTCAAGGAGATCGTGAAGATCTGTGCCAAGGATCCTTCTTTTGTCATCCGTATCCATGCAGGAGAGAACGACAGTCAGAAGGATAATATCTCTCATTCCATCGAGTGCGTTGTAGATTCCCTGGCCAAGGGACAGGAGATCCCTCATATTCGTCTGGGACATGGTCTCTATACCTATAGCCAGAAGTCGAAGAAGGGACAGAAGGTTCTGAGGGAACTCCGTGATAACCATGTCGTACTGGAATTCCAGTTCTCTTCGAATGTCCGTCTTAACAACCTGAATACGTTGGAGAATCACCCGCTGAAGGAGTATCTGAAGCAGGGCATCGGTTGTGTTCAGGGTACCGATGGTGCTGCTCTCTATGGCACGAATGCAATCGATGAGCAGCTCTCCTTAGAGAAACTTCTGGAATTGTCGGACGAGGATCTTCGCCTCATGAGAGAGACGGAGATGCGCATCATCGAAGAGAGTCGTAAGGCATATTCTGAGAAGAAGGAGCGATTCTCTCAGCTGCAGAATGGCAGAAGCATCGAGGAAACCCTTCTTGAAGTGATGGAGAACGAGGCTGAAGTCAAGGGACTGAAGCTTCACAGTGTACATAAGTTGGATGCGAATACGGAACTGAAGGAGAAGATCGTAGAACTTCCCTGGGACCGCACACCCATCATTCTCATGGGTGGTTCCTTCAATACCGAGAAGCGTGCGACCAAGATGACTGAGGAAGGAATAAAGGAACTGCAGGACGTGCTCGATCTTGTACCTCCGGAAGAAGCATTCTTCGTCATCGGATACAAGCTGTCCGGATATGAGAAGTATCTCATAGAGCATAATGACAAAGGCTTCGATGTCTTTGCGGTTGTACCTGCCCATATTACAGCAAGCGAGAAGAAGAAACTCCTCGAAGCTGGTGTTCAGATTCGTGTCAGCCCGGAAGGGGAAGGCATGGGTATCTATAAGAGCTTTAATTACGAGATCTTCGAGAGAAGACCCTCCATTCTTCTGGCCTTCGATGGTAATTCTGCCGGTCAGAACCTGATTCAGGAAGCGAAGAATGGTAAGGGAAGTTCTGCAATCTATGTCTGGAGTCATTCGAGAACCCTGCATGAGAAGGCAAGCTCGCTTGTCGGCTATGTGAAGTTCTTCGATGCGGAGCATCCGCTGGCAGACCAGTTAAGAGAACTTGCTGCCCAGGCGGTAAGAGAAGGAAGCTTGAAGACAGAATAGTGTCTCTTAACTTATGTGGAGGATTTATGTCCCTTTATGCATTAGGAGATCTGCATCTTAGTTTCCAGTCCAATAAGCCGATGGATAAGTTCGGCTCGGTCTGGAAGAAGCATGATGAGAAGATTTTAAAATATGTAAATCAGATCGTAGGCCAGGAGGATACGCTGGTGCTTACCGGAGATCATTCCTGGGGCAGAAATCTCCTGGAAGCAGGAGAAGACCTGAACTTCATAGAGAATCTTCCGGGGAGGAAGATTCTGCTTCGCGGTAATCATGACATGTTCTGGGATGCGAAGAAGACGGAGAAATTGAATCAGCTGTATGAGGGAAGACTAGAGTTCCTGCAGAATAACTTCGCAAGCTATGAAGATTATGCCCTGGTGGGTAGCAAGGGCTATACCTTCGAAGGCCCCTTCTATCTTAATTCAAGAGGGCAGATTACAGGCTGGGATGAAGAGCGGGAAGAAGAGGCGAAGAAGCTCGTAAAGCGTGAGATGGAACGACTGAGGAAGTCCTTTCAGATGGCATCCGATGCAGGATATCAGAAATTCATTATGTTCCTGCATTATCCTCCCACGAATATCTTAGAAGAGTCTTCCTGCTTCACAGAGATTGCAGAAGAGTATGGAGTGAAGGCAGTGGTCTATTCTCATTGCCATGGAGAGAGCCGTTTCCATGACAGTATAGAGGGGGAATATCACGGTATCGAATATCATCTGGTATCAGGAGATTATCTCCGTTTCCGCCCCAAGAGAATTCTCTAGGCAATAGAAATCATTTCCGTTCCATCTATTGATTCATTGCGTCAGATCAGAATTTCCACTTCACCATAATAGGAATATGTGCTAATATCACATCGTTGGCGAAACACCCAGTATTATATCCCGAATCCGGGAGAAGAATCATGAGAGCAGATATCCTGGGGCATTGTATCCGGAAAGGTCCGGAACGATAACCGTAAGGTAACTCCACAGATCTTCCGATGGATGGGAGTAGTAACGGAGGAAAAAATGAATAGGAAAAATAACAAAACGGTAAAACTGGCCATGATGGCAGTACTGACTGCACTCATCTTTGCACTGCAGTTCATCACAGTTCCCCTTGGAGCAATTACCGTATCTCTTAGTATGGTTCCGGTTGCAATCGCTGCAATCACCATGGGACCTGTCTATGGTCTTCTGACCGGCGCTATCTGGGGCCTTGCCTCCATCATGAAAGCAATGATCGGCTCTAGTGGTCTGACATCCACCTTATTTGCATTACAGCCTTTCTTCGCAGTAATCCTTTGCTTCATCCCTCGTATGCTTGACGGATATCTTCTTGGCTGGCTCTACAAGCTCCTTCACAAGAAGCTTCCCGTTCTTGTCAGCGGATGCATCACCGGATTCTTCGCAGCACTCTTAAATACCATCTTCTTCATGTCCACGATCGTTCTTCTCTACGGTAACACCGATGTGATCCAGAACATGATGGGCGGTAAGAATGTTATTGTTTTCATCTGTGGTATCATCGCAGGCAATGCAATCTTCGAGATGATCTTCTCCGCAGTTGTTACCGGACCGGTAGCATTCGCACTGAAGAAGGCTAAGCTCGTACAGCCGGAATAAAGGACAAACGAACAACGGACCTGATTCGTAGACTTATCATTAGACTGGATATTTTGATATCAGCTCTTCGAAAATGTAGAGCACACTGACAACTGGTAATCGCCCGCACAATCCCATGCCACATGCTTTTGCATGTGGCATAAGATATATAAAAGACTCCGCCGATTCTGAATCAACAGAATAAGCGAAGTCTTTTTTCTTTCCTATGACATGCAGGGGAGCTTGGCATGTGCTTCGAAGTATCGTCTTTTTACTTTGAAAGAGGATGGGAAGCCAGATAGAGAAGAATCTCTACGACGGTATCCATGGCTTCTAAGGTGCAGTGTTCGAAGGGACCATGGAATCCGTATCCACCGCCACCCAGGTTGGGACAAGGGAGTCCTTTGAAGGAGAGGGAAGCACCATCGGTACCACCACGGACAGGGCGGGAGATGGGGTCGAGCCCGACAGAAGAGATCGCATCCCTTGCAACCTCGATGACATCCATATGTTCCTTCATGACTTCAAGCATATTGTAGTAGGAATCCTTCAGTGTAAGTTCGATCGTTCCCTGGCCATATTTGGCATTTAGCTCATCGGTAATCTTCTGCATTGTAGCCTTACGTTTCTCGAAGGAATCCTTGTCGTGATCACGCAGGATGAAGGAGAGGCTTGCTTCTGCAGTGTCACCCTTCATATCGGTCAGGTGATAGAAACCCTCATGTCCTTCGGTGTGCTCAGGGGTCTCGGCCTCGGGTAGCATGGAGACGAATTCGGTCGCGATGCGGGCTGCATTGATCATGATATTCTTCGCTTCGCCAGGATGTACGTTCTTGCCGTGGATGGTAAGCTCTGCGGATGCAGCATTGAAGTTCTCGTAGGCAACTTCGCCTTCATAATCACCATCGACGGTGTAACCGTAGTCAGCCTTGCAGATATCGAAGTCGAAACGATCGGAACCACGTCCGATCTCTTCATCAGGAGTAAAGCAGATCCAGAGGTCTCCGTGGGGGAGCTTCTGCTCTAAGATCTTCTCGGCAGCGTCCATGATCTCAGCGACACCGGCCTTGTCGTCTGCACCGAGAAGGGTGCTGCCGTCAGTGGTGATGAGGGTGCGGCCTTTTAGGCTGGTAAGGTCCGGGAAATCCTTTACAGAGAGGATGTCGCCGGTCGCTTTGAGCACCACGTCCTGACCGTTATAGTTGGGAATGATCCTGGGCTTTACATTTTCGCCTGAGAAATCAGGAGCGGTGTCCATATGTGCAATGAAAGCCTGGGACTTCCGGGTCTCGAAGCCTTCGGATGCGGGAATGTGGGCATAGACATAGCCGTCCTCGGAGAGGGTGGTATCTTCGATGCCCATTGCTCTTAGTTCCTCGATGAGGAGATTGGCGAGATCATACTCACGCTGTGCGCTGGGGCTGGTCTCGGATTCTTCATCGGAAGTGGTGTGAATCTGTACGTAACGTAAGAAACGGTCCTGTAATTTCATGGAACTTACACTTTCTAATTAGTGATGTGTTACTGATTATTCTGCCTTGCTTCTTTGAAGGCGGTTTCATTGATCTGTCCCTGAGCGATGGTGTGGTTAACCCAGAGTTTTAAGGATTCGACTGTGATTTGGATGCTCTCGAGTCCCTTCTCAATCTTAGCGAAGTCCTTGAGTTCGTCTTCTGTGATCCTGCCGTCCGCTGTAATCTGAATCAGGCGATTCTTCTCGGACTCCAGGTCATTCAGAGAGGCAAGCATCTTGAGGACAATCTCGGAGAGGGAAGATACCTTGATCTCCGGTACGGATTCCTTACCAATCGCACATTCGTGAGTGCAGTAGTAATTGCAGAGTTCGGGCTTCTTGTAGGCTCTTGCCAGTTCGATGACATCTGCAGGTTCTACTTCAGTTAGACCGTACTCAATCTTCTCTAAGCGGCCTTCGGAGATGGTTTCACATCTCGAAGCTGCTTCCGCGCGGGTGAGACTGAGGTCGTCTCGGGTCTGGAAGTAGATGTTTTTGTCGGTTTTCGTTGATCTCTTTCCCATAATTCCTCCCTGGATCCATATTTCTTTCTACAGTATAGCATGTAATTCTGCAAAATCGGAGAATTAAATCTTCTGCTTGGCAAGCTTAAGTGAATATCTGAGAGAGGAGTGAGGGCTATAATTTATTTATCCCATTTCTATGTGATGTAAAAACTTCCAAATAGATAATGGAATGAAATGTTACGAGATCAGAGAATGGATGGTATAAAAGCTGGATATGTATAACGCAGTTAGAGAGCGAATCAATGCTCTTCACTTGATTCAGAAGATGGAAGAGGAACCAGAACTTGCAAGATCGCTTGGAATCATCGATGCATCTATGTTCGATGGAGAACTTGTTCACAAGGATTTAGCAGATATGCTTCCGAAGAAGGAAGTGTCGATGGATGGATTAATGCATACAACCACGATTTATGGCGGATGGAAGGGGTTTTGATATGTTGATCGCTTTTATTCTTTTATTCCTACTCATCATCAGTATCTTTGGATTCTTCCTGAAGATATTCTTCGATATCCTGCGTCTGATTCCCGGGATGATTCTGATCGGATGTGTGCTTTCGGCTTTCTACGGACTCTATTGCTTCTTTGGCTGGATTGGCTGCATTATAGGTCTTGTGATACTCATCCTGGCAAGATCCAGGACTTAAATTTGTATATGTATTCTTAAGTGCTATTTTTGTCTGTTTCTTCAGGGACCCGAATTATCGTCGGGTCCTTTTTTATCGAATGACGCAGATGGCTGAATAGTGGTATATTTATGGATGATTCAATGTAGATTCAATGACAGGAAAAAAAGAATTCATAGAAAAGAGAGAGACATGACTGTTCGTAATGCTAGAGAAAAAGACATTCCAAAGATGATAGAACTCCTTCAGCAGGTATTAGAGATACATGCGGCCTTGCAGCCGAATATCTTCCTTAGTGGGACGACAAAGTATAGCGCAGAAGATCTCAAGGAACTTCTGGAGGACCCCAGGAAGCCGATCTATGTTGCAGTAGATGAAGAAGATCAGGTTCTAGGATATGCATTCTGTCAGCTCATCTGCCATGAGAAGAGTGCGAATACCAGAGAATATAACTCAATCTATATCGATGATCTCTGCGTGGATGAGACCGCAAGAGGACATCATGTGGGAGAGGCGCTCTTCTTACATGTGAAGGAAGAGGGCAAAGCCCTGGGATGTTATGATATTAACCTGCATGTGTGGGAAGGAAATGATGCCCGTAAGTTCTACGATAAGATGGGCATGGTTCCTCTCTATACCAGCATGCAGACCGTTCTGTAATGGTAGAGGATATAAGATGCTGCTTGAGATTTCTGATGGCACAGTAAGCCGTGGCGGTCATACGGTCCTGAAGAATTTTGATTTTTACATAAAGGGACGAGAGAGAATCGCAATCGTTGGAAGGAATGGTGCCGGAAAGACGACACTACTAGAACTTCTTGCCGGAGAGCTCAGGCTCGACCGTGATGACAAGACAAGAGGCGCAGGACTTCGTATGTCCAGAGACCTTACGGTACGCTTCCTCTCCCAGGAGATGGCACTGCCTCTTGACATGAGTCTGGATGAATATGTCTTATCGACCTTCAGGGAGGGAGACCTTCATTCCAAGGAACGCTATGCATACGATGCGAGTTTCAACCGGATCCTGACTGGTTTCGGCCTGGAGATCCGAGACCGGAAGAAGATGCTAAAGGAGTTCTCCGGAGGAGAACAGAAGAAGATTGCTATGATCCGCCTTCTTCTCGAAGAACCGGATATCCTCCTCCTTGATGAGCCGACCAACCATCTGGATTTTCAGACAGTGGAGTGGCTCGAAGACTATCTTCTCGATTATCCGAAGACGGTCGTAATGGTTTCTCATGACAGATTCTTCATCGATCGGACGGCAGAAGTAATCTGGGAGATCTCGAATGGGAGACTGACTCGTTACGTAGGTAGTTACACATCCTATCGTAAGGAGAAGCGAGAGAATGCAAAGAGGCAGTGGAAGGCCTATGAGGCGCAGGAAGAAGAGATCAAGCGTCTCAGTGACCTGGTGCAGAGATTCAAGCACAAGCCGACCAAGGCTTCCTTCGCCAGATCCCGACTCAAGATGATAGAACGCATGGAGCGCATCGAGAAGCCGGAATCTGAGGAAGCCTATATTCATAGCTCGAAGA
>Ga0256404_1007620_pt1 | contig 16942 bp, 14 predicted proteins | sample RumenRJG_01DNA_FD_185990 | JGI IMG/M metagenome (GOLD analysis project Ga0256404, IMG submission 185990) | Bovine rumen microbial communities from Lethbridge, Alberta, Canada - RJG_01 | ecosystem: Host-associated > Mammals > Digestive system > Stomach > Rumen | place: Canada: Alberta | collected...
CTCATCGCGCTAATGTACCTGCCCGAGGACCATCTCACCGGGGAATACGACGAGATGACGCTGCTGGCGGTGGCAACCTTCCAGGCCGACATGGAGCTGGAGATCACCGGGGAGTGCGACGAGGAGACCTACGCGCTTTTGAAGCTGCTGGGCGAGGCGGCGCTGGCCACGCCGACGCCCACCCCTGAGGTCACGACCTCGCCCTCACCCTCGACCTCGCCCTCCGTGTCGCCCTCCGCCGGGACGTCCGCGTCCCGAAGCAGCAGCGGGAGCAGCGCGTCCTCGGGCAGCGCCTCGACCGCGGAGAAGAAGGAGTGGCTCAACGGCGTCACCCCCGGCACGGCGCTGACCTCCGGGCACACCAGGGGCCGCCGGGACATGACCGTTTACGGCAGCATCGACGCGGGCGCCGACGACCTGGGCATCGAGCTGGCCGGGGACTACGTGCGGAGCCTGTCAGGGGTGACCCTGACTCTCACCGGCCAGGGCGGCGCGGATGGCTGGCACTTCAACGGCGCGGCGCTGCGGACGCTGTTCAAGAGCGGCGTGCGGCGGCTGAGTCTGAACGCCGCGGGCAGCGCGGTGACGCTGGACACCCTGACCCCCCTGTCCGGGTCGGTGTACGCGGGACTGCGGGCCAGGGGCTGTACCGACAACACCTTCACCTACTTCGTCAGCGGCGGGGAGATCGCCGTGCTGGCCGACGGGAAGCGCTACGCCACCGCCCCCGGCCCCGGCGGCAGCCTGACGCTCATTGAGGAGGAGTGACCATGAAGCGCTTGATTGCCCTGCTGCTGTGCCTGCTGGCGGGCGCGGCCTCGGCGGAGGTGACGGCTCCCGGCGCGGTGACCCTGGCCGGGACCGCGACGCTGACCGCGTCCATGGGCAGCGGCGTCAGCAGCGTCCGGGTGCTGGCCGGGGATTACATCCGCCCCGGCGACGCCCTGCTGACCCTGTCTACCAACAGGGTCTACGCCCCCTGCGCCGGCACCGTCGAAAGCATCCCGGCGGGGCTTGGGCAGAGCGCCGACGCCGCCGTGGAGCAGTACGGCGGGGTGCTGACCCTCGCCCCCGAGAGCCTCTACACCGTCTACGCCAGCACCGAGGACGGCTACGGCAGCGTCCGGGTCAGCCGCTACTCCTCCGGGCAGACGGTCTACATGAAGTGCACCGAGGACGGCAGCCACCGGGGCGTGGGCCGGATCACCCGCATCGAGGACGGCTACTTCCTGGTGGAGGTCACCGGCGGCGCGTTCTACAACGGCGAGACCGTCTACGTCTGCGTGGACGCCGACTGCGACAAGTCCGACCGGCTGGGCGCGGGCACCGTGGTGGCCTCGGAGGTGCAATACGTGCAGGCCAGGGGCGACGTGGTGCGCGTCCACGTCAGCCCCGGCGACTTCGTGGAGAAGGGCCAGCTGCTGATGGAGACCCTGGACGCCCTGCCCCTGGACGGCTTCCTGGCCGGGGACTTCATCCTTCGCGCCGCCTCCGAGGGCTACGTCACCGCCGTCTATCCCCAGGCGGGACAGGCGCTGGAGCGCGGCGGGCTGGTGCTGAGCTACTGCCCCGCCGACGCCCTGGACTTCACCGCCCAAATCAGCGCCGACGACCTGCCCTTCGTCACCGTGGGCGCCCAGGCCGCCGTCACCTTTGAGCTGGCCGAGGAGACTCTGCAAACCACCGGCACAGTCCAGGCCATCTCCTTCCTCCCCGTCACCACCGAGGCCGGCACCACCTACGACGCCCGCATCGCCATCGCCCTCAACGAAAAAATCCGCCCCGGCATGCACGGGACGGCAGTGATTGGGGGCGGGAGTTAAGTTAAAGGGAAAAGGCAACAGGGAAAAGGGAACAGGCAACAGGCAACAGGCAACAGGCAACAGGGAACAGGAATGGCCGCTGCCGCGCGCACTGTAGGGGCGGCAGCCGTTCCCCTTTTCCCTTTTCCCTGTTCCCTTTTGCCTCTTCTCTCATATATTCTCCAGGTACTCGATAGCGCTGTGCGCCGCCACATTGCCCTCGCCCACGGACTTGGCGTACTGATAGGGGCGTCCGGTGCAGTCGCCCGCGGCGAATACGCCGGGCAGGCTCGCAGCCATGCGGCGGTCCACGGCGATGTGGCCGTTTTCAGTGGTTAGTCCGGGCAGCAGGGTATCCAGGGCGATGGCGTCCCGGAGGCAGAACAGGCCGTCCACGGCAAGGTCGCTGCCGTTATTCAGCCGCAGGCCCTCCACTCGCTCGTCCCCCGTGACCGCCACGGGACGCGCGTCCGGAGACAGGACGTTGTCGGCGATGAAGCCGGGGGCATTGTAGTAGGGGAAAAAGTACACCTTTTCGGCCAGACCCGCCAGGTATCTCGCCTCGTGCTCAAACCGGCGATTGCCGCAGACCACAGCCACCGTGCGGCCCCGGTACAGCCCGCCGTCGCAGGTGGCGCAGTAGCTGACGCCGCGCCCCAGGTATTCCGCCTCGCCCCGGATGCCGCCGGTCTGGCTGACCCCGGTGCACAAAATCAGCGTCCGGGCCTCGTAGAAGTCCGGCCCCGCCAGCAGGGCGTAGTGGTCGCCCATGCTCATGATCTGATTCACCATGGCCTCGGTGATTTCGATGTCCATGGCCGCAAGCTGGTCCATGAACGCCCGGTTCAGCCCCGCCCCGGTGGCGTCGATGAAGCCCGGATAGTTGGAGATGCGCTCCGCCCGGCTGATCTTGTCGCTCAGATCCCTCTTTCCGATCCAGATGAACGCCTTTTCGTGGATCTTCAGGTTCAGCGCCGCCGACACCCCCGCCGGCCCGGTGCCGATGATGGCAACGTCATACAACATATCGTTTTCCTTTCATGTGGAAAGAAGAAGTGAATTAGGAATTAGGAATGAGGAATTAGGAATTAAATGGTTTGGCTGCGTATAGGCGGCGATTTGTGCCCGCCAGGAAGTGCGTATTTTTCGGTATATGGCGGGCAAAAGCCCCAACAAAACGCGCGGCAGCCGCTATCTCAATTCCTAATTCCTCATTCCCAATTCCTAATTCCTATTTCCCCGCCACCGACAGCTCCTTTACCAGCAGCGACGGGCTGCCGTAGCAGCTGGCGGAGGGCACGCGGAACTCCAGGTCCGCGCCCACGGCCTCGATGTCCCGGAGGAGCTGGTAGAAGTTCCCGGCCACGGTGATCTGGTTGACGGCGCGGCCCAGCCTGCCGTTTTCGATGACGAAGCCCTTGGCGGCCAGCGAGAAGTCGCCGGTGATGGCGTTGGCCCCGGCGTGCATGCCCTGGAGGTCTGTGATGAGCAGGCCGTCGCCGGTCTGAGCCACCAGCGCGTCGAAGTCCGCGCCGCCGGGGGCGAAGTAGAAGTTGCTGGGCGCCACGCCCACCACCGCGGCGTAGGAGGGCCGGGAGGCGTTGGCAGTGGTCTTGCAGCCCTGCTTTTTGGCGGTCTTGAGGTTGTGCAGCAGCGTGGCCAGCGTGCCGTTTTCGATGACGGACTTGGCGTAGGTGGCCACGCCCTCGCCGTCGAAGGGGGCAGAGCTGGCGCTGTCGGGGCGATGGGGATCGTCCATCAGCGTCACGCAATCGGCGGCGATGGCCTCGCCCTCGCGGCCCTTGAGCCGGGACAGGCCCCGCTGGGCGTTGTCGGCGGAGAAGATGCCCGCGAAGGTGCGCAGCATCACCCCGGCCACGTCCCGCCGCAGCAGCACCCGATACTTCCCGGAGGCCACGGGCGCGCCGTCCAGGCCGTCCACCGCCTCCTGAACCGCCGCCTTCGCCACGGCCCCGAGGTCCACTTTGTCGGGGTCCATGGTGAAGAACATCTTGCTGCCGGTGTTGACCTTCTCCCCGTCCCGCGCCACCACGGACACGTAGCCGCCCAGCAGCGCCGTGCGCATGGACACGTCCAGCCCCAGGGTGTTGGTCAGCGTGCGGGCGTCGGCGGAGGAGAACACCGCGCAGCTCTCGATCTGTTTGACGCGCTCGTCCTGCGCCAGCGCCAGCGACTCCAGCCGCTTGGCCATGTCGATCTTCTCCGCGGCGGGGATGGCGTCCAGCGCGGGGTTGTACAGGTCCAGCGCCGGGTATTCGGCGTCGCCGGGATACATGAATTGGGCGTCCTTCGACTCCGACAGCCCGGCGTTTTCGATGGCCCCGTCCAGCAGCTGCTCCAGGGCGTCGTCGTCCAGGATCTGGGTGGAGGCGGTGCCGGTGTGGCCGTCCTTCAGCACCCGGAAGCCCAGCCCCGCGCTGTCGGACACGTTGTACTCCAGCACCTGGCCGTCCTTGACCTGCACCTCGAAGCTGGAGCCGTTGTCATAGCAGACCTCGGCGGAGACGCCCCTTTCCGCGCCCCGCTTCAGCAATTCCCGGATAAAAAGCTCTCTCTCCATGCTCAGCGCCCTCCCACGGTGATGTCGGTGACGCGGATCATCGGCTGGCCCACGTCCACGGGCACGCTTCCGCTGGACGCGCCGCACATGCCCTGGGCCAGCCGCAGCTCGCGGCCCACCCGGTCGATTCGGGTCAGGATGTCCGACCCTCTGCCGATCAGCGACGCGCCCCGCACGGGCACGTCGATCTTGCCGTCGCGGATCAGATAGCCCTCGTCCACCGCGAAGTTGAATTCGCCGGTGACGGGGTTCACGCTGCCGCCGCCCATGGCCCTGGCGTACAGCCCGTCGGGGCAGGAGGCGATGATCTCGGCCTCGTCGTCCTCGCCGGCAGCGATGTAGGTGTTGCGCATGCGGGAGGTGGGGGCCAGGGTGTAGTCCTGCCGCCGCCCGCTGCCGGTGGAGGGTAGGCCCATGCGCCGCCCGTTGAGCCGGTCCACCATGTAGTTTTTCAGAACGCCGTCCTCGATCAGCACCAGCTTGGTGGTGGGGACGCCCTCGTCGTCGATGTTCAGGGAGCCCCACTCGTTGGGCAGCGTGCCGTCGTCGATGGCGGTCACCAGCGGCGAGGCGATGCGCTCGCCCAGCTTCCCGGCGAACTCGGAGTTGCCGAAGGCCACCGCCGCCGCCTCCAGGGAGTGGCCGCAGGCCTCGTGGAAGATGACCCCGCCGAAGCCGCCGTCGATGACCACAGGCATGCGCCCCGCGGGGCAGGCGTCGGCGTGGAGCATGGTCACGGCGCGCTGGGCCGCCATCCGCGCCGCCGCCTCCACGTCCACCCGCCCGGAGAACAGCTCGTAGCCCATCAGCGCCCCGGGCGCCTCCCGGCCGGACTGGCTGTCGCCGCCGCGGGAGGCCACGGCGTTGATGTACACGCGGGTGTACACGCGGGTGTCCCCGGTGAACAGGCCCTCGGAATTGGCGATCTGGATCTCGCTGTCCCAGCAGGACAGGCTCGCCCGCACCTGGGTGATCTCGTCGGACACGCCCTTGGCCGCCAGGTCGCAGGCGCGCAGCAGCTGGGCCTTGCGGCTCCCCGCCACGTCCATGGGCATCTGGCGGACCTCGTGGAGGTTGCGGCATATGGAGCGGGTCAGGTGGAGGTCAAAGGGCGGGGTGTCGCCCTGAACGGCGTCCGCGGCCTTGCGGGCCGAGGCGATCAGGCCGTTCAATGAGGTGTCGTTGGTGTGGACGTAGACGCTGTTCAAGCCGTTGTACACGCGGATGCCCGCGCCGTGGCGGCGCACCGTGGACGCGGCCTCCACATGGCCGTCCAGCAGCGCCATCGCGCCGCTCTTCCGGTCCTCCCAGAAGATCTCGGCAAAGTCGCCGCCCGTGCGCAGCGCCTCCCGCAGCACGGCCTCGGCGGTGGATTTGGTGAGCATAGGGTATTGTCCTCCTTGGATTGTGGGAATTGATTTCGGTGTAATTGAAATGAGAATGCCGCCGAGGCGCTGATCCCATCCGCTATTGCGGCGTCAGCCCTGCGCCCCGGTGCCCAGCAGGCCGATCTCCCCGGCGTGGGGCTTCATGCCCTCGATGCAGATCTCGGCGACCTCCCTGATGTCCATGCCCAGCATTTCACAGCCCCTGAGCACCAGGGCCCGGTCGCACTTGGCGGCGAATTTCTTGTCCTTGAACTTCTTCATGAAGCTCTTCACCTCCAGGTCGGTGATGCCATTGGGCCGCATGCGGGCGCAGGCCTGGATGATGCCGGTGAGCTCGTCCACGGTGAACAGGCTCTTCTCCATGTTGGTCTCCGGGCGGATGTCGTTGAGGATGGAGTAGCCGTGGCTCATGATGGCCCGCACGTCCTCCGGGTCCACCCCCGCCGCCAGCAGCGGGGCCTCGGTGTGCCGGAGGTGCTCCTCGGGGTACTGCTGGTAGTCGTAATCGTGCAGTATCCCCACCGCCTGCCAGTGCTCCACGTCCTCGCCAAAGTGCTCCGCCATGGCCCCCATGGCATAGGCCACGTTCAGCGCGTGGATGCGCAGATGCTCCTCCGTCACCACCGCGTCGTTGAGCGCATGCGCCCGTTCCAATGTCAGCATGATGCCACCTCCGTATGCGCTTCACGCATGCCTCGCCCCGCAAAGCCCACAGGGACGCCGGTATCCGGCGTCCCTGTGGCGGCGGCATGCTTGGAAGCCTCTTTACGTCCAGTATAACACAGGTTCGACCGCGGCGCAAGTGGCGGAAGAACAGGGAACAGGAATGGTTTGGCTGCGTAGGGTCGGCAATGCGCCGCCCCTGCAGCGTGCGCGGCAGCTGCTATTCATTCCTGATTCGTATCTATTCAGTCGCCCAGGGATGACTCCCTCAGTCAGCCTGCGGCTGCCAGCTCCCTCAACTCCTTCAGTCAGCCTGCGGCTGACAGCTCCCTCGGAGAGGGAGCCTGGACGGGAGCTTGAACGGGGTCCCAAAAGCCTCCCTCTTTGAGGGAGGTGGCCCGCGAAGCGGGTCGGAAGGAGTCAACGACTGAACAGTTACCCTGATTCCTCATTCCTAATTCCTGATTCTTCCAGGCAAATCCCCATTTATCACGGCAGAACCGAATAGATACCCCAATTCTTAAAAAAGTCTCCATGTGGCAGTTGACTTTTAAGACGAGATTGTTATTATATATAGTGAAGAATCGATCAAAAGGCCGGGTGGACGGCGCCGGACATCAGGGGCGTCGGGCGCGAGGCGGGGCACGGGCGGGGCTTCGATTACATCTCCACGCTCTGCGGCGGCGAGAGCGCGGAGCGCTTCAGACAGCCACGATTCAAAGGAGCGCGTATGATAAAGCTGTTTGACGGGATCCCCGCGCTGGAGAACGGGCAGGTCCTCTTGAGAAGGCTCGGGCCTAAGCACGTTGACCGACGACAACGCCGCAATGGCGGATTCAGACAAGCAGAATGTATGAATATTTTCTGCACAGATCCTAAGGACGCCGAGGGACTGCGCGCGTTCAAGCACAACCGGAGAATCTACCGCTGCCTGATGCAGTTCATCGCGCCGCTGATGCAGGGGCGGGGGACGGGTCGGTCCTTTTGCAGACGGGAATTGGTTTGAATGGAGAATTGAGAATGGAAAATGGAGAATGGATGTGGAAATCCTTGCGGATTTCATTGATTAAAAAGGCCGTAACCCAGCGCAACAGCGCCGCTTATCGTGTTTAATCAAACAAATCCACAGGATTTGTACCGCCATTATCCATTTTCCATTCTCCATTTTCAATTTGGTATTGGCCGCCAAATCCCATTTTCCCGCAGAACGAAACAATAACAGACAGACAAAGCGAGGGGTGCTGCGCATGAAGACGACTGCCACTGAGAGCATTTACCGGCTGGTGGACTTTGCCGTGGGGAAGGGACTGGTCGCGGAGCTGGACCGGACCTACACGGTGAACCGCCTTTTGGAGATCATGGGAATGGACGCGCCGGAGGAGATCGAATACGCGAGCGAGGCGCTGCCGGAGACGGCCACGGCCTATCTGGAGGCGCTGTGCGACAGGGCCGTGGAGGCGGGCATCCTCCAGGACAGCGGCGAGCGCCGGGACCTGTTCTGCGGCAGGCTGATGGGCGCGGTGACACCCCATCCGGCCATGGTGCGGGAGAAGTTCGCCACGCTGTACGACACCCTTGGCCCCAAGGCCGCCACGGGCTGGTTCTACCAGCTGTGCCGGGACGCGGACTACATCAAGGTGGACCGCATCGCCAAAAACGCCCGGTTCTTCGAGGATTCCCCCGCCGGGCGGCTGGAGATCACCATCAACCTGTCCAAGCCCGAGAAGGACCCCCGCGACATCGCCGCCCAGCGCAGCATGAAGCAGACCGCCTATCCCAAGTGCATGCTGTGCGTGGAGAACCCCGGCTACGCGGGCCGTCCCGGCTTCCCGGCGCGGCAGAACCACCGGGTGATCCCGCTGATGCTGACGGGCAAGCCCTGGTATTTGCAGTACTCGCCCTATCTGTATTACAACGAGCACTGCATCGTGTTCAACCACGAGCACATCCCCATGAAGATCGACCGCGGCACCTTTGAGCGGCTGTTCGACTTCGTGGACCGATTCCCCCACTACTTCCTGGGCTCCAACGCCGACCTGCCCATCGTGGGCGGCTCCATACTCTCCCACGACCACTTCCAGGGCGGCAATCACCACTTCCCGATGGACGACGCCCCCGTGCGCATCCCGCTGACCGCCCCGGCGGCAGGGGTCTCGGCCCATGTGGCGGACTGGCCCATGACCTGCGTGGTGCTGGAGGGCGCGGACCGGGCGCAGCTGACGGAGCTGGCCGACGATATGCTCAACAGGTGGCGCGGCTGGACCGACGCGGCGTGCGACATCTACGCCGAGACCGACGGCACCCCCCACAACACCATCACCCCCATCGCCCGCAGGACGGAGACGGGCTACCGGCTGTCGCTGGTGCTGCGCAACAACCGCACCTCCGACGAACACCCGCTGGGCATCTTCCACCCCCACGCCGACCTGCATCACGTCAAGAAGGAAAACATCGGCCTGATCGAGGTCATGGGCCTGTTCATACTGCCCGGGCGGCTGCTCAGCGAGCTGGACGGACTCAAGGCCTACCTCACCGGCCGGCGCCCCATCGACGATGCCCCCGCCGCCGACGATCCCCTGGCCAAGCACTACGACTGGGTCCGCGAAATCGCCGCCCGGCATGGCGCGAACCTCTCCCCCGAGGCCGCCGACCGGGCCCTCCGCCAGGCCCTCGCCGCCAAGTGCGCCCGAGTCCTCTCCGACGCCGGCGTCTATAAGCATACCCCGGAGGGGGATGCGGGGATTATGCGGTTCCTGGAGGCATTGGGGTATAAGAGGCGTTAGGATGACGAGGGAAAAGGCAACAGGGAAAAGGGAAAAGGGGAACGGAATAGCCGCTGCCGCGCACGATTCAGGGGCGGCGCCCGCCGGGAAATACATATTGTTTCGGTATTGGGCGGGCGGCCAAAGACCGCCCCTGCAAAGTACGCGGCAGCCGGCACCCCTTTTCCCTTTTCCCTTTTTCCTAATACTTAATGTAAAACTTTCGCCACCCCATTGCCGTCCGATGGCAACTATGGTATAATACCACTTGTCTGATTCGTTGGATGCCGGGTTCGCTGGAGATCCGACAGTCCAATTTTGCGAGGTGAAAACCATGAAGGAAAACATCCATCCGAAATACGGCAAGGCCATCGTGCGCTGCGTCTGCGGCGAGACCTTTGAGACCGGTTCCGTGAAGAAGGAGATGCGCGTGGATATCTGCTCCAAGTGCCATCCTTTCTACACCGGCAAGCAGAAGCTGGTGGACACCGGCGGACGTGTGGACCGTTTCAAGAAGCGCTACGGCATGTAGTACGTCAAAGCATCGACGAAGGCTTCCTTCGTCGATGCTTTTGACGTTCAAACCCTGGCGCAAACCCTGCCCCGGCGGCAAGCGCTGTCCGGGGCGTTGTTTTGAGCAGTGGGGAAGGGAAAATGGAGAATGAAAAATGGAAAATGAAGGGACTCGCATTTTTCAATAAAAAGAAATCCGGTACCTATTCAGTCATCCAGGGACGACTCCCTCAGTCAGCCTGCGGCTGACAGCTCCCTCAACTCCCTCAGTCAGCCTTCGGCTGCCAGCTCCCTCGGAGAGGGAGCCTGGACGGGAGCCTGCACGGGAGCCCAAAAGCCTCCCTCTTTGAGGGAGGTGGCCCGCGAAGCGGGTCGGAAGGAGTCCGCGACTGAACAGTTACGAAATCCGAAGGATTTCCACATCCATTCCCCATTCCCAATTCCTCATTCCCAATTAAAACCATATCCCGTTTGAACGCTTTACCCGAGTCACGATCCCTCAAAGGAGTTGACCTCTCATGGCCAGATATATCAGGACGCCGATCTACGCCGCGCCGGTGGCGGAGGGCGCGCGCTTCACGGTGGGCAGCGCCACGGCCTTCGCGGTGCGGCGGGAGGAGAAGGACATCGCCCTGCGCATACGGCGCGAGCGGCGTCCGCTGAGCGCGGCCATGCGCCGGACGCCGTTCGTGCGGGGGATGCAGCGGCTGTGCCGGAGCACCTGGGGGCTTCTGGACGGCATCCTGGAATCCGCCGAGCTCCAGCCCCAGCACATCGCCCGGGGCACCCGCGCCGAGCGGGCCACGGCGGACCTGTTTCAGGTGGCTCCGGAGGGATTGGTGGGCTTTCTGAGCGGACTGATGATCGTGCTGGTGCTGGGGGCGTTCATGTTCGGTCTGCCGCTGGCGGTGGAGAAGCTGATCGTGGCCAACCTTGAGCTGACCCGCCGGGCCACCAACATCATCATGGCCGCGACCCGGATACTGGGGACGTGGCTGGGGCTTGCGCTGTGCGCGCGGCTTCGGGTGGTGAACCGGCTGTGCATGTACCGCGGGGCCATCAACAAGGTCCTGAACGCCTACGAGACCCGGCGCGGCGAGCCGTCGCTGGACGAGGCCATTGCCGCGAGCCGGATCTATCACCGCTCCGACGCCGCCTTCCTTATGGTGGTCACCGCCCTGTCCATCGCCGCCTTCGCCCTCATCCGCACCTTCACCCTGCCGGTGCAGCTGCTGGTGCGAGTGCTGATACTGTTCGTGGTGGCCGGGGTGGTCAACGAGCCGATACAGGCCCTGGAGCGCCTCAAGCCCTCCCACCCGCTGAGCGTCCTGCTCACCCCCTTCCTCGCACTCTCCCGCCTCTTCGTGCAGGAGCCCCACGACCAGATGGTGGAGGTCGCCCTCTGCGCCTTCAACGCGGCGCGGGAAAACAACATGTGATTGTATTAGGGAGTAGGGAGTAGGCAGTAGGGAGTAGGCAGTAGGGAGTAGGGGGAGTTACGGCAAGTCTCTGACTCCTGTTGAAACCATTGCATTCTCCGAGGACTGGGGATGCTTGACGTTCCGCATTCCATCAGAACGCCGCACCCTGGCCGTCCTCCCCTACTCCCTGCTGCCGTATTTCCCGGGGGCCGGGGATGCTTGACGTTGTTCACTTCATTGGAACGCAATACCCTGGCCGTCCTCCCCTACTCCCTACTGCCTACTCCCTACTCCCTAAAAAAAGCGGGTGCTTAATCAATGACCATATCCGACTGGCTGCGGCATGCCCAGGGCGTGCTGACCGAAACGGGGTGTCCCGATCCGGGGATCGACGCCCGGTGGATGGCGGAGGACGTGCTGGGCATGACGCGCGTCGATTTGAAATTCGAGGGCGACCGGGAGGTCACGCCCGCACAGCTGACGCGGCTGAACGGCATGCTCGCGCGGCGGGCCGCCGGGGAACCGGTGCAGTACATCCTGGAGCGGGCCGATTTCATGGGCCTGATCTTCCACGTGGACAAGCGGGTGCTGATCCCCCGGCAGGACACCGAGACGCTGGTGGAGCACGCGCTGATCGAGCTGTCCCAGCGTGGGGAGAGCCGGGTGCTGGATCTGTGCACCGGATCCGGGTGCGTGGGGCTGAGCATCGCAAGCCTCGCCCCGCTGGCCCGGGTGACCCTGACAGATATCAGCCGCGACGCCCTGGAGGTGGCCCGGATGAACGCCGGGCGGCTGTCGGCGGACGTGGATATCCGCCACGGCGACCTGTACCGGGCCGTGGGCCGCAGGCGCTTTGACCTGATCGTCTCCAATCCGCCCTACATCCCCCACATCCAGCTGGCCGACCTCCAGCGGGAGGTCCGGCACGAGCCCGCGCTGGCCCTGGACGGCGGGCGCGACGGCCTGGACCTCTACCGCCGCATCGCCCATGAGGTCCCCGATCACCTGAACCCCGGCGGCGCGATCTGCCTCGAGGTGGGCATCGGCGAGGCCCCCGATGTGCTCGCGCTGCTCAGAGACGCCCTCTCCCCCGCCGACAGCGGCGCCGTCAGGGACCTCAACGGCATCGAGCGCGTGGTGTGGGCGAGAACGCGAGCAGGGAATTGAGAATGGAAAATGGAAAATGGAGAATGGATAATGGATGCGGAAATCCTCACGGATTTCTCTGATTAAAGCCCGCGGGCAAGCGGGACGACACGGCTAATCATGTTGAATCGTAACTGTTCAGTCCTGTGACAAACAGAGATTTGGCAGGCTGCGGGGGACGACCTCTCAGTCAGCCTAACGGCTGACAGCTCCCCTGGAAGGGGAGCCAAGGCTGACGCTCTATCTTCCTCTTGGCTCCCCTTTCAGGGGAGCTGTCGCCGACGAAGTCGGTGACTGAGAGGTCGTTCCCCGTTGCCTCGGACAATCTCCACTTATCACAGCAGAACTGAATAGATACGTTGAATCAAACAAATCCGCAGGATTTGCACCGCCATTCTCCATTTTCCATTCTCAATTCTGAATTCCAACTCCCCGCTTTCCCATCCGACCGACGAAGGAGCAATTTGCCATGCAGTCCAATCCCACCTACAATGAACAGGAGCGCATCGCGCGGCAGCTGGAGGCCGTGGAGGGGCGATTCGAGGAGCTGTCCATACGGATCACGCTGCCGGAGGTCATCGCGGACACGGCGCTGTTTCAGAAGCTGATGCGGGAGCACAGCGAGCTGTCGGAGCTGAACGACATCGCCGTCAGCTATCGCAGGCTGCTGAAGGAGCTCGACGACACCCGGGAGCTGCTGGAGGACCCTGACATGGCCGAGATGGCGAAGGAGGAGCTTCCGGCGCTGGAGGCCGAGCTGGAGCGGCAGACCCAGGCGGCGCGGATCGCGCTTTTGCCCCGGGACCCGGACGACCACCGCAACGCGGTGCTGGAGGTCCGCGCCGGGGCGGGCGGCGACGAGGCGGGCCTGTTCGCCGCGGAGCTTCTGCGCATGTATTCCCACTACGCCGACAGCCAGGGTTGGAAGACCGAGCTGATCGAGGACGGCTCCACCGAGCTGGGCGGCGTGAAGGAGAGCGTCATGCTGATCTCCGGAAAGAACGTGTTCCAGAAGTTGAAGTATGAATCCGGCGTGCACCGGGTGCAGCGCGTGCCGGTCACCGAGTCCTCGGGCCGCATCCACACCTCCACCGCCACGGTGGCGGTGCTGCCGGAGGCGGAGGACGTGGAGGTGAACATCGACCCCAACGACCTGCGCATCGACACCTACCGGGCCTCGGGCGCGGGCGGCCAGCACGTCAACCGCACCGACTCCGCCGTGCGCATCACCCACATCCCCACCGGGCTGGTGGTCACCTCCCAGGACCAGCGCAGCCAGATCCAGAACCGCGAGAAGGCCATGCAGGTGCTGAAATCCCGGCTCTACGATCTCCAGCGTTCCCAGCAGGAGGGCGAGTACGCCGACCGCCGCCGCACGCAGGTGGGCACCGGCGACCGGTCCGAGCGCATCCGCACCTACAACTTCCCCCAGGGCCGCGTCACCGACCACCGCATCGGCCTGACGCTGTACAAGATCGACGAGATCATGCAGGGCCATCTGGACGAGATCATCGACGCCCTGACCCTGGCCGAGCAAACCGCGCTGCTGAACGAAAACAACTGATCCCACGGGAGGTACACCGCCATGCATACCGTCAGACGCGCCGAAGGGCGCGACATTCCCGAGATCCTGCGCCTGCTGGTGCAGGTGAACATGGTCCACCACAACGGGCGTCCCGACCTGTTCAAGGGGCCCACCACCAAGTACACCGAGGCCGAGCTTTCCCAGATCCTGCAAAACGACGACACCCCGGTGTTCGTCTGCGCGGACGATCAGGGGCGGGTGCTGGGCCACGGCTTCTGCATCCTCCAGCGCTTCGGCGGCCAGCTGATGACCGAGCACGACACCCTCTACGTAGACGACATCTGCGTGGACGAGGCCGCCCGGGGCATGGGCGTAGGCCGCGCCATCTACGACTATATCGTCGACTATGCCCGAAGCCTGGGGTGCTACAACGTCACCCTCAACGTCTGGACCTGCAACCCCGGCGCAAAGGCCTTCTATGAAAAGCTGGGGCTGAAGCCCTACCGGGTGAGCATGGAGCAGATACTGTGATGTCCGTCGCGGAGATCATGGCGCGGATGATCGACTATCCCGGCAACACCCGCCACGACATCGAGCACCTGGTGAAGGTATGGAGCTATGCCCGGACCATCGGGCAGCTGGAGGGGCTGGACGCACGCGCGCTGTACGTGCTGGAGGTCGCCGCCATCGTCCACGACATCGCCTGCCCCGCGCTGCGCCAGCGCACCGACAGCTGCAACGGCAAGCTCCAGGAGCGGGAGGGCGCGCCCATGGCCGCGGCGTTTCTGGAGCCGTTCGGCCTGCCGCGGGAGGACCTCGAAAGGGTGTGCTTTCTGGTGGGACACCACCACACCTTCGCCGGGGTGGACGGGCCCGACTGGCAGATTCTGCTGGAGGCCGACTACCTGGTCAACGCCGGGGAGAGCGGCTACACCGACGACGCCATCCGCAATTTCGCCGACAACCTCTGCAAGACCCCCTCGGGCCGGGCGCTGTTTGCCTCGATCTACCACATTTAAGGAGACCTTTCCTTGCAGACACAGCTTGTCAATATCACATCCGAAGCCCTCGCCCAGGCGGGGGCGCTGATTCGTTCGGGCGAACTGGTGGCCTTCCCCACCGAGACGGTCTACGGCCTGGGGGCGAACGCGCTGGACGCGGCGGCGGTGAAGCGCATCTTTGAGGCCAAGGGGCGGCCCGGAGACAACCCGCTGATCGTGCACATCAGCCATTTGGACCAGCTCGCGCCGCTGATCGCGGTAAAGCCGTCGCCGATGGCGAGGGCGCTGATGGACGCCTGCTGGCCGGGGCCGATGACGCTGATCTTTCCCAAGTCCGAGGCCGTTCCCATGGCGGTGACGGCGGGACTCGACACGGTGGCGGTGCGCTTTCCCGCCCACCCCGCGGCTCGGGCGCTCATCGACGCCGCCCGGCGGCCCATCGCCGCGCCCAGCGCCAACCGCTCGGGGCGGCCCTCCCCCACCACGGCCCAGCACGTGCTGGAGGACATGGACGGGCGGATACCGCTGATTCTGGACGGCGGGGCCTGCGACGTGGGGCTGGAGTCCACGGTCATCGACGTGACCGGCGACATCCCCCGCATACTGCGCCCCGGCGGAGTCACCCCGGAGCGGATCGCGGCCATCTGCGGCGGCGTGCGGGTGGACGACGCGGTAATGCGCCCCCTCAGGGAGGGGGAAAAGCCCCGGTCTCCCGGCATGAAGTACCGCCACTACGCGCCCAGGGGCCAGCTCACCATCGTGCAGGGGGAGAGCGACGCTGTCACACAGCGCATCAACGAGCTGTACGACGCGGCGGTTGAACAGGGCCAGTCTCCCCTCATACTCGCCCTGGACCCCCATCTGCCCGCCTACGCCCCTCGCCGCGTCCTCTCCCTGGGCCCCGACGCCGCGGGCATGGCCCACGCGCTGTTCAACGCCCTGCGGGACGCCGACGCCCTGGGCGCGGACGTCCTCTTCTCCGAGGCCGTGCCCGCCGACGGCGTGGGGCTGGCCGTGATGAACCGCCTCGGACGCGCCGCGGCGTTTCATATCATCGAGGTGTAGGAAAACGATCTTTCATTGTAACTGTTCAGTCCCACAAATTGGGGTATGTCGGGGAGAATTAGGAATGAGGAATGAGGAATTAGGAATGAATAGCAGCTGCCGCGCGTTGTAGGGGCGGCCAATGGCCGCCCGCCATATACCGAAGCAATACGTACTGCCTGGCAGGCGGCGCATCGCCGCCCCTACGCAGCCGAACCATTTATAATTCCTCATTCCTCATTCCTAATTCCTCATTTCTCATTCGACAGATCCCCATTTATCACAACAGAGCTGAACAGATACGAAATCCGCAAGGATTTCTACATGAATTCCCAATTCCCAATTCCCAATTCCCCATTCCTAATTCCCCAGTATCCCCATGACCTTCTGATACAGCGCGGCGTCGAGGAGGCAGGCGACCTTTGTGCCGGTGTCGGTGTATTCCTCGGAGAGGACCTGGCCGCGGTCGTGGATGAGGGAGAGGACGCTGCCCTTGGCGTAGGGGATATCCAGCTCGGCGCGGTGGCGCAGGGCGGCGACGCGGCGGGAGACCTCGGCCAGCAGCTGGTCGAGGCCCTCGCCGTTTTTGGCGGAGATGAGTATGGCGTCGGCGGGCTCGATCATGCCGGTGATGTGGGCGGCGTCGGCCTTGTTGAGGGCTTCGAGGATGGGCTTGTCCCCCGCGCCCAGCTCATTGAGGACCTGGAACACGGTGTCCCGCTGCTGCTTATAGTGGGGGCTGGACAGGTCGGAGACCACCACCAGCAAATCGGCGTAGAGGGCCTCCTCGAGGGTGGAACGGAAGGCCTGCACCAGGGGGTGGGGCAGCTTGCGGATGAAGCCCACGGTGTCCACCACCAGGCACTCCCGGTTTTCGGGCAGCTCCACCCGGCGCATGACGGGGTCCAGGGTGGCGAACAGCTTGTCCTCCACCAGCACGTCGGCCCCGGACAGGGCGTTCAGGAGGGTGGACTTGCCCGCGTTGGTGTAGCCCACCAGGGCCACGGTGGTCTGGCCGGTCTTTTCCCGGCGGGCGCGGCGCAGGTCGCGCTGGCGCTTCAGATCCTTGAGCTGGTTTTCCAGATCGTCGATGCGG
>Ga0256404_1007623_pt1 | contig 16935 bp, 12 predicted proteins | sample RumenRJG_01DNA_FD_185990 | JGI IMG/M metagenome (GOLD analysis project Ga0256404, IMG submission 185990) | Bovine rumen microbial communities from Lethbridge, Alberta, Canada - RJG_01 | ecosystem: Host-associated > Mammals > Digestive system > Stomach > Rumen | place: Canada: Alberta | collected...
ACCTCGGCTATATCGTTGAATGGCGAATCATCAACGCAGCCGATTACGGAATGCCACAACGCAGGCGCAGAACATACATCGTTGGCTATCAGAAAAACTCAGTCGTCGCACAAAAGATTGAGCAGATGGCCGACTGGGTGGAGTTCGATGGGGTGATGGCAAAAGCCTTCGAGTTCAGGCCAAAGAGTGGAACCCTCTCGGAGTTCGACATAGAAGGAACCATTCAGGAGGTTTCTGCTAACTTCAACAAAGGAAAGCGACTCAGCCCGTTCGGCAATGCAGGTATGATGAAAGACCGACACGTGTATTCAGTAGATGCCGACCCCGTCTATGACGGCCCACGTCAAACATTGGGGGGAAATCTCATCGACGAGCATCTTGTTCCCGAGGAGTTCTTTATCTCTGCCGAAGACCTTCCCAAGTGGCAATACGAGAAAGGTGCAAAGAAAATCAACCGCGTTTCGAAAGAAGGCTACGAATACGTGTTCTCTGAAGGAGGAATGGCTTTCCCCGACTACCTCGACCAACCCTCGCGAACCATCATAACGGGCGAAGGTGGCACCGCACCCTCACGGTTCAAACACGTTGTGAAGACAAAGTCGGGCCGCTATCGCCGGTTGTTGCCTATAGAGTTGGAACGCATGAACATGTTCCCCGATAACCACACTTACCATCCCGAAGTTTCTGATGGACGCAGAGCGTTCCTCATGGGTAATGCGCTTGTGTGCGGTATCGTTGAGCAAATAGGTAAGAGCCTCTATCAGTTCATTTATGACGAAGCACCTGTTTCTACAAAACCCATCTTCACAACTCGCGATGCTAAGCCGATGCTCGATTTAGGGCTGTTCAGCGAAGATAACAAGGTGCTGGTGGTGAATCGCCCGAAGAAGCAATACAAGCTCGACAAGGCAAAACACCTTCTCATTGGTTTGGTGAAGAAAGACAACGAAGCATACTTCCTTGCCGAAGAGCCTACGAAGGTCTATTATACGGGCAAATTGGGGACATTCCCATCAACTGTCGCCCTTAACAAGTTGTACTACTTCATGCCTTACATTAAGGAGCGTGGCGTTCGCGACCTCTATCTGATTCGCTTGGCTCGAATTGGAAGCAAGGCCGAGGTGCGTCCAGAGTCGAAAGACGAACAGCCTCGACTTGTGTTCGAACTAGAATACTTGGAGAGTCTGCCCGAATATGAAATGGTATCTCTCAGCAGGTATTGGTACAAGGACACGCTGTTGGGGAGGATAGTGAAATAGAAACAATGTTTGTAAAGACTATAATCAAGTCACTCATCAACGAAAACCTATAAGAAATATGAAAAGAGCATTTTTAAGTTTTAGCATCTCATCGTTGTTGCTGGTTGTGTTGCTGTGTTCTTGCAATTCCGTATTGAAGAAGGAATGTGAGAATTGTGGTGGCGATGGCTACACGATGAAAGAGTGTGACGAATGTGACGGGAGAGGATATGTTATCGTCACTTGTCGGGAATGCGATGGTGATGGGTATTTAGAATGCAGATGGTGTTATGGAAATGGCGGAACTGAATGTTCTTCATGTTTTGGTAGAGGTTATAAAACTTGTTTTCATTGTAAAGGTACTGGAAGTAAAGAAAATATGGAATCATGTTTTTTTTGCGGTGGCACAGGTCGTGAGAGATGTTTCAGTTGTAGTGGCAGAGGATATAAGGATTGCTCTTCGTGCGGCGGTGATGGCCGAGTGGAATGTGATGAGTGCGACGGATATGGCGAAGTGAAAGCGAGATGTCCTGAGTGTGATGGCGAAGGTAAAGTAAAGAAAACCTGCGTTGATTGCGACGGAGAGGGAAAGGTTAGTATCTTGAAATAGAATGCTGTAAAGGTATCAGGCAAGAACAAAGCGGCATCATCGATGATGACCTTTAGCCAAAAGGCGGACATTTCTTAATAGATTAAGGCATGTTTATCACATATAAAATAACTCAAAAAAAATATTACTGATATATGAAAGGTGAAGCTCAACCCCTCATTAAGTATTTTGATGGTTCTGATAAAAGGTTTATCATCCCTCTTTATCAGCGAAACTATGATTGGAAAATTGACAACTGCAAACAATTGTTCCAAGATTTAATGACGCTCCATAATTCGAATAGGAAGAGTCATTTCTTTGGAAGCATTGTTTCAAGTATAAAGGCTGGTTCAGAAGACCGTTTCATCATTGATGGACAGCAGAGAATAACGACCGTTTCCTTGATGTTGATAGCTATGGTAAACGGATACAAGGAAGGACTTCTGGAGGCAGATGATAAGAAATTGGTGGAAAAGATATTCAAACGTTATCTCGTTGATGAATATCAGGAAGAAGAAAGAAAGGTAAAACTCAAACCAATTAAGAAAGATATGCAAGCATTTGATGCTTTGCTGTATCTCCCAAAAGAGAAATATATCAAGGAGTCAAATGTAACCCGCAATTATGATTTCTTCTATGATGAAATTCAAAAATGTGGACTAAAGTTAGATGACCTCTTCGATTGTATTAAGAAATTGGAAGTCATCAATATAAAACTCGAAGACGGTGATGACGCCCAGCTCATCTTTGAAAGTTTGAACTCTACAGGATTGGATTTGAGTGAGGCAGATAAAATTAGGAACTATCTGCTTATGTCTTTAACTCCTGATGAACAAGACCAGCTCTATACGAAATATTGGAACCCTATCGAAGAAAGTACAGATTATGACCCAACACCATTTGTGCGTGATTATCTGACCATGAAACAAAGAAAGATAGGAAGATTGGACAAGATTTATTTTATATTCAAAGAATATGCTGATAATAATTCTATAGCGAGAAAGGATCTATTAGCTGATATGCATCACTATGCCAAAATTTATAGGCAAATAGATAAATGTGACATTGGTGTAGAAAGATTAAACTTGAAACTATCTCAACTTAAAACATTGGACTCAACTATTGCGTATCCTTTTTATTTGGCTTTCTTCGATTATGCTGAAGAAACCCAAATGCAGGACGCAGAGAAATTCCAAGTTCTTGATATTATCGAAGCATATTGGGCAAGGCGTATTATTTGTAATTTGCCTTCTAACGCATTAAACAAGGTGTTCGCTACATTACACAAAGATGTTACAACCTTGATTTTAAAAAATACTCAGCCTGACGGTAGTAAACCCTCATATATCTCCGTATTGACATATATCTTGCTAAAGAAAGCAAGGTCTTCGGTATTCCCTCTTGACGAAGAAGTGAAGAGCGATTTCGCTGTACGTCAGGTTTATAAAATGCCTGCTCCATTAAGAATGTTTATTATTGAGCGGCTAGAAAATCAAGATAATAACGAAAGGCATGATGTCGTGAAGCTATTATCAGAGAAAAATATTAGTATTGAGCACATAATGCCTCAAACATTATCAGATGAATGGAAAGAGAGTTTAGGCAAGAAATGGGAGACTATCCATCAGCAATATCTTCATACGATGGCCAACCTTACATTAACTGGATATAATTCTCAGTATAGCAATCTGCCTTTCTTGAAGAAACGAGATATGGATAAAGGTTTCAAAGATAGTGCTTTCAGATTAAACAACGATGTGAAGCAATTCTCAAAGTGGACTGAAAAAGAGATTCTGCAAAGACAAAGAACCTTGACTTCAATTTTCATGAAACTATGGCCAATGCCCAAGACGAATTTTGAGCCAATAAAGAAAGACGTGGAAACGGCTTCAATGGATGAGGAGGATTACGAATTCAAAGGGAAAAAAATACAAGCATACGTTTTTCGTGGTGTTCGATATACTGTTAACACATGGAAAGAAATGCTCCTCCAAATGTGTGCACATGTCTGGCTGGAAAGCCGACCTACAATTGAATGGCTTTGCGCGAATGAAAAGAGCAGTTTCTCTAACAAACCAGAAGTCTGGTATAAGGAGTTTTCTCCCGGCTTATATGTTTGGGCAGACAATAGCACCTATTCAAAAATAAATGTGCTGCATGGCCTATTTGATGAATGTAATATTCCTTATTCAGAATTGAGCTTTGAGTTTAGGCCTGATGAAGGAGATAATAACGAAGAAGATGAGTAAATCCTTGAGATATCAGAAAAAAGTTGTATCTTTGCACAGAAAACCTAAACCATAAAGTTCAACGTAAGATGTTGATATTGGTGGGGTATAAATATTCAAGCAATTCTAAACAAATAACAAAATGATGAAAACAATTCTGTCAACCCTTGTTCTTCTCATCCTGTCCTTGACTTCCTATGCTCAGAAATACCACGATGCATTGGCATTTGGCTTGAGCGGACATGTCAAGGAATGCGTGATAAACGATAATGATAATGTGTTAAACGAAGATCCCTATGGTTATGACCACCAAATAGAATTTGACAAAGACGGACGTCTGATTTTTTATGATTATAGCGAAGTATCTAATGTCAAGCGTAACAGTGCCGGCTATTTAACCTCTTTTGAATGTTTTGGGGGTTATCATATCGAATATGACATCAATCATAGGGCTATTGAGGTGGGGCGCGAGGATGTTGCCCCCGATTACTATCTGTACGACAAAAATGGAAGGCTGATTAAAACATCATTTACAGACCCGGAATTCAAGGCCACCTCTGGTTTTAGTGCCAGGGGCACAATGACCATTAAATCAACATCTTATGATAGCCACAAAAATTTCCTTACATGGCAGGAGGTCAACTCTGAAGGCAAAATAATCAATAATGGGAAACGATTCATCACGTATTGGGATAATCCATCCACATCAAAGGATAATTACAAGCTGAAAGATCTTTCTGAAATAGCATTTTTCAATACGGTCAAAGTACAAAAAGTGTTCAACGTCTTAACGAACACCGACATCAATACTGTCAAAGAGAAAATGAGGCTTGTCTATACCGCACCAAAGGGCACCACGACAAAAGAGGTGACGGCTGTTTATCTTGTTGGCTACAGGGGAAAAGATGACAATCCGAGAAGTATTCCGACACGGGTTAACGATTTTATTTATCATGACCTTGGGAAAGATAAAGAGTTTCTTGGCTTGCTAGTGACATCATATTTTTATCAAGCTAGAGCTGAATGGAAAGCAACGTATGAGGTGAGAATTGACGATGAAGCAGCTCAGTATCTTCTTGATACCAAAACTGATGACACAGGATGGAAATTTAATCCTGATTATCGTTTTTATATAACAAAAGATGCCAAGCTGATAGAATATAAAAAAGAAAAGGTTGGCAGTTCCAAATAAGCCACAAGTGGCCTCATCTTGGCTGCAAAGTTCAGGTTTTACCCTTCACCCGTCGCAAGAGCGGTGTTGCGGCAAGCGGTTGTGTGTCAAGAGTTAGCGCGGAGGATTGCACAAAACGGCCGATTTGTGCTGAAGGTTAAAATGTATGAAACTCGAATTTTTCTCCACTCATCTTTTTGCAGGATGAGTGGATTTTTTGTAACTTTGCAACTGCATTTGAGATGCAAGCGCGAGTGCATTGCGAAGCCGGGCTTCGGCACCACTCTTGCAACAAACACACATCAGGAAAACGCGATTCTCGAAACACGTCTTACTGAGAGGAGGAACAACAGCAATTGCCAGGAATGAGCGGCAGTTGTGTGTGACTCGTATGCGATGTGCTGGTGTGGCAGACGATGCGCTAAAAGGGATAGTATATATATGGAAATAACACCTCAGGAATTTATGAATTTGCAGAGCGGCATCAGCGCGAAAGACGTGCTGATAGCCAAGCTGCGGGACGAGCTGGAGCAGACGAAGGCCGACCGCGACGTGTGGAAGGAGCGTGCCCAGGCGGCATGTGCCGCCGAGAGGGCGGCGTGTGCCGAAGAGGGGGCGTGCGCCGAGGGTCACAGGAAGGAGGGTGTGGTTGTGCTCTCGGTGGCGCTGCTGAAGTCGATATTGGCGAAGATTCACAATCTGCACATCCTGGCAGTCATCGCGCTGGTGCTTCAGCGGGCGTTGCATCGCGGTGCCTCGGCCGAGGAGCGCTGCTCGATTTCGGAACTTGTGCCGCTGCCCGAACTCCCCTCGATTTCGCTGACGGCCAACGGCGACATCGATGTGGAGGGCGACTGGATGGACATTCATGACAACGGAAATGTGAAACTTTAGTAATCATCAGAATCAGAGAAGATATGGCAGGTAATACTATTCATGTGCAGGGGTCGTATATCGACGTGCACGACAATGAGAACGTCTATCTCTCGGTGGACAAGGCCGAGGTGAAGATGAGGCAGGCACCCGTCGGCCCGAAGGAGCAGCCGGCTGTGGAGCAGCAGCGGGGAACGCGCTGTGCTGCCCCCGCAGCGTCGTTTGCGGAAAGGGTGAAGGCCATCATGCGCAAGGCGGCCACGAAGAATGGGCAGATGGTGGCGAGCAATGCTCGCGGTCATGCGCGCGAATACAGGTTCTATGTGGATGCCGAGGCTTTCTGCAAGGCGATGGACGAGATGGCGGCTGTCTATCCCGACAGGCTGCAGGTGATGCTGGGCGGCTCGCTGGCAACGGTGCAGGTGACGAAGGTGTGCACGTTCATCGGTCACGTCATCAGGATGCAGGAAATCAACGATGAGTGTCTGCAGGCGGTGGACCTGCTGTTTGCGTTTGAGGACTATTACGACAATCGGCAAACAGTACGGGCGCGGCTGGGCGACGGAAGAAAAACTGACGACCAGGCTGTGGTGCTGGGCACGTTTCAGGGCCTCTTGAAGAAGTATAAGTCGTAAATAACGCAGGATAAACGTCGGATTATTCAGAGTTATTCAGGAAAGTGTTGACAATCAGCTGTTTAGCGGTTTCGCACTTTGCTGAATAACTTTTTTTTTATCAGTATTTATTTAGAATCTTTGCATGTGGTCAGATGAGAACGGGGGTCGGGGCCGCCGCGCAAGGAGACTCCTCGCGTGTACTTTTATTTTAAATTTTCAGACAAGCAAACATGACAAAGAAACTCAAAAAAGAACTGTTGGCGACCTTCGCCGAGAATGACTACGAAATCAGCGTGAAGCGATGCTGCGCTTCGTGTGAGTCGATGGGGCTGTCGGAGAAGCTCAGTTATCGGAAGTGCCTGAAGCACCTGTGCCTGGTGAAGCCGCATAACGTGTGCCGCGACTGGACGATGAACATGCGCTCGAAGCAGGCCGGCGCTTCGGAGGGCAAAGTGAAGAAGCGCGAGTACCAGCTGTTTCTGCTGGAGGTGCGCGAGGCGGAGATCAAGGCCGAGGAGCAGGGAAACAGGGTGACCCGGTTGAGCATCGGCGAAATCAGGCAGCAGTTTGAAGAGGAACACGGAACGATTTACATGAGCATCTAAAACTTTCCGCTCGACCCGCAGGGGCGCTTTCGTAGCGAAGCGGAGAAAGAACTTTCAACTTTAAACTATTCACAACCGACTATGCAGACGAAAATTTTGAGAGTGATTGCACAGGGCGAGCCCATGTATGTGCAGTCGAAGAAGAGTGAGAACGGCCAGCTGGCCAAGTGCTACATCCGCCTGAAGGAGCTGGGCGGCGACTACGCTGACGAGTATCTCTGCGCGATGTACGGCAACCTGGCGCTGTGCAGGTTTGCCCCGGAGAAGCTGGTGGCGGCAGCGCTGCGCTTCCAGACGCACGAGTCGAACGGTGCGTTCTATCAGGACATCGTGGCGAACGAAGTGAGGGAAGCCTAAAAACCCACCCCCAGCCCCTCCCGAGGGGAGGGGAGGAAGGGCCTCTCCCCCGGCCCCTCCCCTGCAGGGAGGGGAGGAACTTTAAACATTAAACATTAAACACAAACAAACAAAACCTGAGTTGAAGTGAGGAGGATGTTCTCGAGTAAATGGCCAAAGATTCCAACCTTCTTCTCGCAACAACTTAGAAACAATGAAGACAAAATCAAACAAGAACAGGACTAACGAGAGTGAGATGACGCTGAACGGCATGATGACCTTCGGCGAGTGTGAAAACGGACAGCGCTTCGCTGACTTCGAATGCTGCGAGGAGGTGGAGATGGAGCCCTTCGTGGGCGACTGCAAGGTGCAGGTGATGAGGGACGGCAACGTCTATATCACCGAGCGACCGAAACGCATCAGGAACCGGGCACTGCTGCGCGACGACAACAGCTCGCTGTCGCTGGGGCAGAACGGAAGGTTCTACTTCGTGTTCTCGATGCCCGCAGCCGAGCTGGACAAGCTGCCCGCGCAGCTGGTGCGCCAGGCGAGCGCGATTGCCGGGAAATTCATGAGACTGATCATGGAGGATTAAGGACAAGATAATCACACCGAGATGATCAACCTAATCACTATCGACGGGAGCGGGCGCAAGGTTGCCCGACCCGTCACTCAGAGGGAAGACTACCTGGCCCAGCGCAATGCGCCGGAGAACGTGAGGAACTTCCAGGCGGCACGCGGGGGCGACAAGAAGGCGAAGGCCAGGCAGGTGCAGTACAACTACAACGACCTGCTGCCCGACGGCGTGCTGAAGGGCTGCCACCACGCGGCGTCGACCTTCGCTCACGACATCGACTGCCAGTCGGCCGAGGAGCAGGAGCGCATCAAGCAGGTGCTGCTCGGGAAGAAGGAGGAGATAGGTCTGCTGGAGCTGTCGGGATCAGCCAACTACGGCCTGCATGCGGTGTGCCGTCGCGAGCGTGGGAAGACGATTCTGGAGAACCAGGTGCGCCTCTCGATGCTCACGGAGACGGAGATGGACACCTCGACGCACGACGAGCAGCGCATCCTCTACACCGGCCCCGCCACGCCCGACAACCTGTTCTATCTGGACGATGCCATCTTCGAAGAGGAGCTCTCGCCCGAGGAGGCTGCCGAGGAATTCGAACGCCTGCGGGAGCGCGAGCGGCAGGGACAGGAAGAGGTGCCGCCGGGCGCCAAGAAGGCAAATAAACACTACCGCCCCTGGAAAGCCCCCCTTTCGTCCCCCGAAAGAGCCCCCCATTCAGCCCCCCATTCAGCCCCCGAGAGAGCCCCCCTTTCGTCCCCCGAGGGGGACACTAATGCCTCGTCTGCTGACACCAATGCCTCGTCTGCTGACACTAATGCTATTGAAGCCCCCTCGGGGGCCGTAGGGGGGGCTTCGGGGGCCGTAAGGCGGGCTCCGGTTACTGACCGCACTCGCTTCATTGCTCAGGGTGTGATGAAGGAGAAGGGATTGCTGGAGAGCGACTTCCTTGACGAGGGCGGCAGGCATACAAGCGTGAAGATGTTCCTGAGCGGTGCCACGCAGCTGCTGACGCAAGAGGAGACGAACGGCATCCTGGCCGAGCTGATGCCCGATCATTGGCGCGACCAGAACATCCGGCAGCTGGTGAGCGACTTCTACCAGAACTACACCAACCCGAGCCAGCGACTGCTGAGGTATCAGGAGAACTTGTTCACGCAGAGCCGACGCCTCTACGGATATGACTCAGAAGACGGGCACATCGCAGCCTCCGATGCTATCGTGTCCCCCTCGGGGGACGACGGGGGGGCTTCGGGGGCCGTAGGGGGGGCTTCGGGGGACGACGGGGGGGCTCCCGCTTTGCCCAAGCGCCTGCCGAAGCTCATCGAGCTGCTCACCTCGAAGACGCCCGACGTCTATCAGCCTGCCGTCAGCCATGCGGTATTTCCGGCTCTGGCGACGCATCTGTGCGGCGTGCGGTTTCCCTACACCGACAACGTGGAGCACGAGGCGACGCTGATGAACTGCCTGATGGCGTCGACGGGTGCGGGCAAGGGTTGCATCGACGAGCCCATACGCCACATCATGGCCGACATCAAGCGGCGCGACGACGAGAACGCCCAGCGTGAGGCCGAGTGGAAGAAGGACTGCCAGCGGAAGGGCGCCAACAAGGACCGGATGGTGCGGCCCGAGGGGCTGGTGATTCAGATCATAGACCCCGACATGACGAAGCCGGCGCTGGTGACGCGCATGGACGAGGCCGAGGGGCACTTCGTCTACGTGAAGCTGAACGAGCTGGACCTCTTCGAACAGCTGAAGGGTCAGACGGGCAAGCAGCACTTCCAGCTGATGTGCCTGGCCTTCGACCCGGGAGCCGAGTACGGCCAGACGCGCGTGGGCATTCAGAGCGTGACGGCCCGTCCCGTGTGCCGCTTCAACTGGAACGCCTGCACCACCATCCTGAAGGGGCGCCGCTTCTTCAGCAGGGTGCTCACCGACGGTCCTATCTCGCGCATCAACTTCTGCACCATCCCCGAGATGGAAATCGGCGCCGAGCAGCCCGTCTACGGACAGTACGACGCTGCCTTCGACGAAGCCCTGCGTCCCTACATCGAGAACCTCACGAAGGCGCGCGGGCTCATCGTCTGCAAGCAGGCCGACACGCTGGCGCGCAAGCTGCAGAAGGAGTGTGCCGAGTTTGCCCGCCTGAGCCAGAACGAGGTGTACTGGAACCTCTCTCACCGTGCCTGCGTGATAGCCTGGCTGAAGGCGTGCGTGCTCTACGTGGCCAACGGCTGCAAGTGGGAGAAGACCATCGACGACTTCGCGCGCTGGTCGCTGGAGTACGACCTCTGGTGCAAGATGGAGTTCTTCGGCGACGACATCGCGAAGGCGAACATGGAAACCGAGCCCCGTACGAAGCGCGGTCCCCGCAACCTGCTGGAGCTGCTGCCCGACGTGTTCACAATTGCTGATGCCCGACGTGTGCGCCAGCAGCAGGGACTGAGCAACGAGCGCGGCAAATGCGAGAACATGATCAGCACCTGGAAGAATCGCCGCTATGTGGTACAGATGACAGATGACAGTTTTAAAAAAGAGAGTCATACTGACAAGAACCGCTGAGCTCAAGGCCTACACGACAGGCCGGCTGGCTATCGAAGAGGGCACTGACGGCGAAGGCATCAGGATACATGCCGGCATGTACGGGGGAGGCAGCCGCTCCGCGCGTGGACATTAATAAAGAAGAAATGCAAAGAAAAGCAACTATTTCTTTGCATTTCTCTTATTTTTTAGTACCTTTGCACGGAAAAAGAGTAATCAAAACAATAACAAAAATTAAAAGCATTATGACTCAAGCAATTCAAAAAACTCTTCGCGACTCGGCAGGCATGCGCTGGACTGCCCTGTTGCTGCTGGCTCTGGCCATGTTCTGTTCGTACATCTTCATGGACATCCTATCGCCCATCAAGGACCTCATGCAGGAGACGCGCGGATGGGACTCTACGGCCTTCGGCACCATGCAGGGCTCGGAGGTGTTCCTGAACGTATTCGTGTTCTTCCTGATTTTCGCCGGCATCATCCTCGACAAGATGGGCGTGCGCTTCACGGCCGTGCTCTCGGGTGCGGTGATGCTGGTGGGAGCCTGCATCAAGTGGTATGCCGTGAGCGAGGCGTTCATGGGCAGCGGACTGGAGACCTGGTTCACGAACAACCTGAACTACATCCCCGTGTTCGACGAACTGGGCGTGAGCCCGTTCTATCAGGGCATGCCGGCTTCGGCCAAGTTTGCCGCCTGCGGCTTCATGATTTTCGGCTGCGGCTGCGAGATGGCAGGCATCACGGTGTCGAGAGGTATCGTGAAGTGGTTTAAGGGTCGCGAGATGGCGCTGGCAATGGGCTCTGAGATGGCGCTGGCACGCCTGGGCGTGGCCACGTGTATGATTTTCTCGCCGTTCTTCGCCAAGCTGGGCGGCGAGGTGAGCGTGAGCCGCTCGGTGGCCTTCGGCGTGGTGCTGATGTGCATCGCCCTGATGATGTTCATCGTATATTTCTTCATGGACCGCAAGCTGGATGCCCAGACGGGCGAGGCTGAGGAGAAGGACGACCCGTTCAAGGTGAGCGACATCGGCAAGATTCTCTCCGACTCCGGTTTCTGGCTCGTGGCGCTGCTGTGCGTGCTGTACTACTCGGCCATCTTCCCCTTCCAGAAGTATGCCGTGAACATGCTGCAATGCAACCTGACGCTCACGGAGCCCGCTCAGGACTCGTTCTGGGCCAGCCCGCAGGTGACCATCGTGCAATACGTCATCATGCTCGTGGTGGCTGCTGCCGGCTTCGCCAGCAACTTCCAGAAGAAAAAGAACATGCAGTACGGTCTGCTGGGCGTCTCGATTGTGGCTCTGGTGACCTATTGCTACATGGGCTACATGCGCCAGTCGGCCGAGTCTATCTTCGCCGTGTTCCCGCTGCTGGCCGTGCTCATCACGCCCATCCTGGGCTCCTACGTCGACCACAAGGGTAAGGCTGCCTCGATGCTCGTGCTGGGCTCGCTGCTGCTCATTGCCTGCCACCTGACGTTTGCCTTCGTGCTGCCGATGTTCAAGGGTTCGGCCGTGGGCGGCATCGTCATCGCCTACGTGACCATCCTGGTGCTGGGCTCCAGCTTCTCGCTCGTGCCTGCATCGCTGTGGCCAAGCGTGCCGAAGCTGGTGGACGCCAAAGTCATCGGTTCGGCCTACGCGCTGATTTTCTGGATTCAGAACATCGGCCTGTGGCTGTTCCCGCTGCTCATCGGCAAAGTGCTCGACAAGACCAACCCGGGCGTCACCGACCCCACGCAGTTTGACTACACCTGGCCGCTGGTGATGCTGGCATGTCTGGGCGTGGCCGCCCTGCTGCTGGGCCTGCTGCTGAAGGTGGTGGACCGCAAGAAGGGCCTCGGACTGGAAGAGCCCAACATCAAGTAAGACTGTATTTTTTTCAACGGAAGTCCCCCACTCCACAACTGACAACGATGAAAGCAAACGCAAAGACTCTGTTGGCGGCCGCCCTCTGCTCGGCGGCCGCACTGACAGCCTGCAGCCACCGCCCGGCGACAGCCGGCGAGCAGCCGCTCAGAACCGTGGGCAACCCCTATCTGCCGCTGTGGGAGCACATTCCCGACGGAGAGCCCTACGTCTTTGAAGACCCCGACCACAAGGGGCAGCAACGCGTCTACATCTACGGGTCGCACGACAACCTGAAGACCAACTACTGCGGACGCGACCAGGTGGTGTGGTCGGCATCGGTGGACGACCTGAGCCACTGGCGACTGGACGGCACCATTCTCGTGGTGGACCGCAACGGACGAGGCGAACCCTTCGACTCTGCGGGCACGGCCGACGTGCTCTTTGCCCCCGACGTGGCGATGAGAGTGGAGGCCGACGGACGGAAAACTTACTACCTGTACCCCAACGACCAGGCCTGGGGGCGCAACGGTCTCGTGGCGCGCAGCCATCGACCCGACAGCCCCTTCGAGGTGACGAACTGGAACAGCGAGAACCCGAACACGACCGACGGCGTGCTGCAGTTCGACCCCGCCGTGTTTGTTGACGACGACGGACGCGTCTACGGCTACTGGGGCTTCCAACGCTCCTATGCCGCCGAACTGGACCCCGCAACGATGGCCACCGTGAAGCCCGGCACGAAAGTGGTGGAGGATATGGTGTCGTCGAAGGACCAGCAGGGCGACTTCCGCTTCTTCGAAGCCTCGTCTATCCGCAAAATCAAGGATAAATACGTGTTCATCTACAGCCGCTGGACCAAGCCCGGAGAGTTCGGACTGCCCGACACCAACTACACGCTGGCCTACGCCTACAGCGACCATCCGCTGGGCCCCTGGACCTACGGAGGCACCCTCATCGACGGACGCGCCCGCGAGACCGACGAGCAGGGACGCACCATCGCTTCGGCCAACGCCTCGGGCAACACTCACGGCTCGATATGCCAGGTGGGCGACCAGTGGTACGTGTTCTACCACCGCCAGAGCGGACTCAACGAGTTTGCCCGTCAGGCTATGGTGGCACCCGTAGAGGTCAGCGTGGAAGAAGGGCCCGGCGGCAAGGTGAGCATCACGGAGGGCGAATACAACTCGGAAGGATTCTCAACCCAAGGACTGGACCCGCTGGAGCGCCATTCGGCAGGCATCTGCTGCTGGTACACAGGCCCCAAGCCCTCGGAGCACCACTGGCCTGACAACGTGTTCTACGGCTCGTACGTGGAAGCCGCCTACGGCACCGCCGACAACGCGAAGGCTCCCTACGACCTGAAGAACAACACGAACCACGTGGTGAACAATACCAGCGGCTCGATAGTGGGCTACAAATACTTCAACTTCAGCGCCACCAGCGGACGCAAGGACGTGCAGCTGCTGATGCGCCTCATCCCCGCAGGCATCGACGCCACCATCACCATTATGGCCGACCGACCCTGGACATCGCAGGGCGGCAAGCCGCTGGGCACCATCGAGCTGAAGGCCGACATGCCGCAGACGCCCACCGAGATGAGTGCCGTGCTGCCGGCGCTCGGCGAGATGAGCGGCAAGCATGCCCTTTTCTTCGTCTTCCATTCAGAAACCCCAGAGAAGAGCCTCTGCACACTCATGGACTTCATGTTTAAATAACACTCACACAACAAGAATGACGCAGAAGATAAGAATCAAGGACATTGCCGAACGGGCAGGAGTGTCGGTGGGCACGGTGGACCGCGTGCTGCACGGTAGGCCCAACGTGTCGCCCTCTGCACGCGAGAAGGTGGAGCAGGCCCTGAAGGAAATGGACTACCACCCCAACGCCTACGCATCGGCACTGGCCTACAACCGCCACTACACGTTCTACATGCTGCTGCCCAAGCACGAGCAGGAGGCCTACTGGGACGAGATTGAGGAAGGAGCCCGGAAGGCTATGGAGATGCGGCGCGACTTCCACGTGGAGGTGAAGATAGAATTCTACGTGAGATTCAGCGACGAGTCGTTCACGGGCAAGGCTGAGGAGATACTGGCTGCCAACCCCGACGGCGTGGTGATTGTGCCGGCCGAACTGGCGCTGACCCGCCAGTTCACCGACCAGCTGCACGACCGGCAGATACCCTTCGTGCTGCTCGACTCCTACATGCCCGACCTGAAACCCCTCTCCTTCTTCGGACAAGACTCTTTCGCCAGCGGCTATTTCGCCGCCAAAGCGCTCATGATGATTGCCTACAAGGAAGAGGAAATCATGCTCATGAAGCAGACCAAGGGCGGACGCGTCACCACCAAGCAGCAGGCCAACCGAGAAGTGGGATTCCGCCACTACATGGCCGACCACTACCCGAACATCAAGATTGTGGAACTGGACCTGCCCGTGGGCGGCTCACGCAAGCAATACGGCAACATGCTGGAAAACTTCTTCACGAAGCACCCGCTGGTGCATCATTGCATCACGCTCAACTCGAAGGCCCACATCGTGGGAGAATTTCTGCTGAAGACCAACCGACGCTACATTCAGATCATGGGCTACGATATGGTGGCCAAAAACGCACAGTGTCTACGCGAAGGAAGCATCTCCTTCCTCATAGCACAGCATGCCTACCAGCAGGGCTACTCGTGCATAGAGGCTCTGTTCCAGGCTGTCGTGCTGAAGACGAAGGTGAGCCCCGTGAACTACATGCCCATCGAACTGCTGATGAAGGAAAACGTGGACTTCTATCGCCGCACGCAGCTCTGAACAAATTTTATTTTTTAAACAACATCAAATCCAACCAGAATGACACCATCAAGTTATATACGCATCAACCCCGCCGACAGCGTGGTAGTGGCCCTTCGCCCCATGAAGGCTGGCGAAAGCATCGAAGTAGACGGCCTGAAGGCTGTGCTCAGTGAGGACGTGCCCGCCGGACATAAGATTCTGCTCGTCGACACACCCGCCGGCAAGGACATCCTGAAATATGGCTACCCGATAGGCCACGCCGCCATCGACCTGAAGGCGGGCCAGTGGGTGAACGAGAACAACCTGAAGACCAATCTTTCTGGCACGCTCTCCTACGAGTATCGGCCTGTGAACGAAGAACTTAGCATTCCGCAGGAGAACCTTACCTTCAAGGGCTACGTGAGAAGGAACGGCGAAGTGGGCATCAGAAACGAGGTGTGGATAGTGCCTACGGTGGGATGTGTCAACGGAGTGGCCGAGCGCATCATCGAGCTCATGAAGCAGGAACTGCCCGAAGAAGGCACAGAAGGCAGCGTGCTGAGCCGCAAGGCCCTGCATGCCTGGCACCACAACTACGGCTGCTCGCAGCTCTCGGACGACCACGAGAACACGCGCAAGATACTGCGCGACATCGTGCTCCACCCCAATACGGGCGGTGTGCTGGTGCTCTCGCTGGGATGCGAAAACAACCAGCCCGAAGACTTCATGGCCATGCTGGGCGACTACGACCAGGAGCGCGTGCGCCTGCTCGTGACGCAGCGCGTAGTGGGCGACGAGGTGGAGGAAGGCCTTCGCCAGTTGCGCGAACTCTGCCGGAAGGCTGCCCAGGACAAACGCCAGGAGGTGCCTGTGGCAAAGCTCCGCGTGGGCTTGAAGTGCGGAGGCAGCGACGGTTTCTCGGGCATCACCGCCAACCCGCTCGTAGGCGAGTTCAGCGATTGGCTCGTGGCGCAAGGCGGAACCAGCATCCTCACCGAGGTGCCAGAGATGTTCGGTGCCGAAACCATCCTGATGAACCGCTGTAGGACGGAAGAGCTCTTCGGCCAGACCGTCACCCTCATCAACGACTTCAAGGAATACTTCCTCTCGCATGGTGAGCCCGTGGGCGAGAATCCTTCGCCAGGCAACAAGGCCGGCGGCATTTCGACGCTCGAGGACAAGGCCCTGGGATGCACGCAGAAGTGCGGACGTGCGCCCGTAGACGGCGTGCTGGCTTACGGAGACCGCCTGCAGAAGAACGGACTGAACCTGCTGTCGGCACCCGGCAACGACCTCGTGGCCGCCACAGCGCTGGCTTCGGCAGGATGCCAGATTGTGCTCTTCACGACGGGCCGCGGTACGCCCTTCGGCACCTTCGTGCCCACGATGAAGATTTCGACCAACAGCAACCTTTTCAAGAACAAACCCAACTGGATTGACTTCAATGCCGGACAGCTCGTGGAGGGCAAGCCTATGAAAGACCTCCTGCGCGAATTCATCGACTACATACTGAAAGTGGCCAACGGAGAACCCGTGCAGAACGAGCGCAACGGCTACCGCGAAATCTC
>Ga0256404_1007625_pt1 | contig 16932 bp, 13 predicted proteins | sample RumenRJG_01DNA_FD_185990 | JGI IMG/M metagenome (GOLD analysis project Ga0256404, IMG submission 185990) | Bovine rumen microbial communities from Lethbridge, Alberta, Canada - RJG_01 | ecosystem: Host-associated > Mammals > Digestive system > Stomach > Rumen | place: Canada: Alberta | collected...
TACCTCGCCGTCGAGCTCGACGTCGAAGTGCGTGATTTCCTCTCGTCGCCGGCCGCCGGCACGGACATCGCCTGCGCCGTCACGGGCGACGGCTGCGTCTACCGTTTCACATCGGGTTTCCGCGGCTGCTCGCGCCTGCCGGTACGGCAGTGGTTCCTCGAGCGCCCCGAGACGGTCTCGCGCATCCAGATGCGCGAGTTCGTCCGCGTGCCCCTCGACCTCCCGCTCGCCGTGCGCCTGCCGGGCGACCACGGCTCCATGCGCGACGCGGCGGACACGACGCTCATCGACATCAGCGGCGGCGGCCTCGCCTTCGTCAGCGAGGAAAAAGTCCTGCTCTCGGCCGCCATCGCCGTCGACATCCCCGAGCTCCCGGGCTACGGTGAGCTCCGGAGCGGCGCGAAAGTGAAGCGTTGCACGCCCATCACGACGGCGAACGGCCGGAAGATCTACCACATCGGCGCGTCATTCGATGAGGCCTTCGTGCGCGAAAAACAGGAGCGCCTGATCCAGACGGTATTCGAGCTCCAGCGGAGTTACCTCCAGCGCGGGCTGCGGATGCCGCATATGGACCATACGCAGCGGGCGCAGAAACACACGACGTAAACTGCTGCCATCGGTGGTGGAAGAAATGGAAAAAGAAAAGGAGGTTGCAGTTATGGATAATCTCGCATACGCAGACCCGCCGCGCGTGGAACGTATCGAGGGGCGAACGTATCTGATGTCACCACGACCACGGGGAAAACATCATCGCGTCCAGTACAACATCGGACGTCTTTTCGGAAATTATCTGGAAGGAAAGACGTGCATGGCGTTTGATGATGGCATGGAAGTGCATCTTGACGACAAGAACGTGTACATCCCCGATGCCATGATTGTCTGCGACCGCTCCATCCTCACGGACAAGGGCGTTTTTGGTGCGCCAGATCTCGTCGTCGAGGTGCTGTCGCCTTCGACGATGACGAATGATCGCGGCGTGAAGATGCGCCATTATGCGGCGGCGGGCGTCAAGGAATATTGGCTTGTCGTGCCGGAGGTCAAGACCGTCGAAGTTTATTACAATGAAAACGGTCGCTTCGAGCTCCACAAGACGTATTCCCTTTATGATGCGTGGGACCTCGAGCAGATGAAGGAAGAGGAACGCGCAGAAGCTCAGAAGGGCATCAAAGTATCCCTCTACGATGATTTCGTCGTCAGCCTTGAAGATATTTTCATGGATGTCGATGTATTCCAATGAATGACAAACAATATGGGACGCCGCGCAAGATGATTCTTGCGGGACGCCCCGTATTTTTATGCTATCAAGATTTTCCTTCGTCCACGAGCCCATACTTCCGCGCCTTCGCGGCGACGGTCTTGTGCGTGATGCCGAGGGCTTTGGCGGCGGCGTTGAAAGTGCCGCATTTTTCCATGGCGTGGGCGATGATGCGTTTTTCGTAGTCCGCCCAGGGGAGGACGGCGGCGTTTTTGCGCTCCGTGCCGAGGAGGTCCGTGCCGAAGCCTGCCGCTTCGCGGTCGGCGATGTCGCCGCGTAGGTAGGTCGGCAGGTCGACCGCGCGGATCTCGGGCGTGTCCATGAGCGTGATGACGCGCTCGATGACGTTCTCGAGCTCGCGGACGTTGCCGGGCCAGCGGTAGCCCATGAGGATTTCCATCGCGTCCGGCGTGATGCCGCGCACGGGCTTTTGCTGTTCTTCGCTGATCTTGCCGATGAAATGCTCGACGAGGAGCGGGATGTCGTCGACGCGCTCGCGGAGTGGCGGCAGGAGGAGCGGGATGACGTTGAGGCGATAATAGAGATCTTCGCGGAAGTCGCCGGCTTTCCGCATGGCTTCGAGGTCGCGGTTCGTCGCGGCGATGATGCGGACGTCGACGTGGACGGTTTCCTCGCCGCCGACGCGGTCGAATTCTTTCTGCTGGAGCACGCGCAGGAGCTTCACCTGCATGTTCTTGTCCATCTCGGCGATTTCATCTAAAAAAATCGTGCCGTGGTTCGCGAGCTCGAATTTGCCGAGCTTCTGCTTCACGGCGCCCGTGAACGCGCCTTTTTCGTGGCCGAAGAGCTCGCTTTCGAGGAGCGCCTGCGGGATGGCGCCGCAGTTCACGCGGATGAAGGGGCCGCGCCTGCGGCTCGATGCGTAGTGGATGCCCTCGGCGATGACCTCCTTGCCCGTGCCGCTCTCGCCGCGGATCAGCACGGTCGCCGTGCTCGCCGCCGCCTTCGTCGCGAGTGCGAGCACGTCGACGACCTTGCCGCTCTTGCCGATGTAGTTCGAGAAGGCCGTCGCCGTCTTTTTCGTGCGCAGGAGCTCCTGCTCGAGATATTCTGCGCGCGCCGAGACCTGCGTCAGGCGCTCCATGAGGTGCTGGATCTCCGTGATGTCCTTGATGACGGAGACGACGCCCGCAATCTCGCCGTCGACGAAAATGGGGTTGACGTTCGCGACGACCGTCGTGCCGTTCTTCTTGTGCGAGAGCGCGCCGATGCGCGCGACGCCGCTCTTCAGTACGCCGACGCGGTTGCCGTCCGGCGCGCTTTCGAAGACATTTTGCCCGAGCACCATCTCGCGCGTCTTGTGCACGATGCGCAGGTACGCGGGATTCACGTACGTGATGAGGCCGCTCTTGTCGACGACGCAGATGCCGTCCTGCACGGCTTCGAGGATCATCTGCAGGCGCTCTTGCATGAGCGCGTTCTCGTGGATGAGCTTGTCCACTTCGCGGAGTTCCGCCGCATCGTGCATCTCGAGGTCGCCGCCGAGGAACGCCGCCATCTCGTCCGCTGCCTCACGCTCTGCGCCGCCCTCAGCCGTGACGAAGACATGCGCACCCTTGCCGGCCTTCAGCGCGATGATCGGCAGCATGCTGCGGAGCTCGAACCGCTCGCCGCGCTCGCCGCGCAGGTACAGGCGCGTGCCGTAGCGCGCCGCGAGCTCCTTCGCGCGCTGCACGATCCCCGCCGCCACGCGCGCATGGATGCCACTCTCGTTCTGGATGATCGCCGTGCGTTCGCAGGACATACGTTGAGCTCCTTTCCAAAGAAAAAAGCCGTCTTTACAGACGGCTCGCGTTTGTGATACAATCAGCACAGAGTACCGTTTGGCGGCTGAGACTATGCCCTCGGAATCGAGGTGCACGCCCATGGAGCAGTTCTTGATCGCACTTTTGCTGATCTGGCTGATTGCCATCGAAGTGAAAAAAGGTTGACCCGCCTTCTAGCTTAGGACACTTCAAGACGGGTTTCTGTAATGTAAACTCTGCGAGGGCGGCCCGCTAGGCGGTGCTCGCCTTTGTTTGTATTATACGATATTTTCGGACGCGTGGCAAGTGCCGCGCGTTTTTCATTTGATCTCCCCGACATCCGTGCGAATGTCGAGTGCTTTGGGCACAATAATCTTGTACATGATGCCTTGGCTTTCCACGGCGAAGTTTTTCTAAGAGAATACGCTTACTGAATCACGAGACTCGTGCGGATGATGCCTCCGTATTCCGGAATACGGAGGAGATGGACGATGTTGTGCTTGTTGTATGGAGGTTGTTCGAGATAGACCCCCGAAAGCTCGAACAGGCGGATATGCGCACCTGCTATCTTGTCACGGTTGTACTGGATGCCTTCGCCTTCATAAATATGTTCCGTAACGAGTAGATAGCGGTACTTCTCCGTCTTTTCGAGGATATGTGCGATGTCTGCATTCGTGAGATGCTGGAGCACCTGGCGGATGATGCAGAGGTCGCCGTCTGGGAGAACCGTATCCGGAGCACTGGCATCCGCATAGGAAAAATCCACATGCGGACGACCGTAGACCGTTTGGTTATGCGCGATGAGAGCTGGGACGACATCAAAACCGTGATAGTCATAGGTATAACCGTCCGCCCAGAGTGCCCCGAGTACCTTCCCCATGATGTTGAAATCGCCGCAGCCGATTTCGACGATGCGATGAAGCTGGTTGTCTACGATGAGCCGTGTGAGCACATCGATGTACGGGCGGATGATTGCTTCCGTGTGCGATCCGGAGCCCGAATAAAATCCTTGCTCGCCGCCCCAGAGATGGTTCTTGTAAATCGTATCGAAGCACGCAGCGTTTGATGCAGGCGCGGTTTGTTCGTCTTCAACGAAATGACGATATGTTACGCCGTCTGCCGACAATTTCATCACGATTTCGCGCACAGCGTCCATCCGCGTCACCGCGAGCACGATATCGAGAGGTTCCTTCGCCACATGCCGCCGCAGTTCCTCATAACTCCAGACCGGCTTGCCGAGGAGTTTCGTGCCCCAAAGTTTTTCATTGTTGTCGCAAAAAGCCAGCACGCGCTCCGCGCCATAAAACGTGAGCGCCCGTCGCCCAACCTTGCCCGCGCCGAACAAGATCATCGGATGCGCTGATGCCTCTCGTTGCTTTTCTGTAGGACTATTTACCCCCCCCCCCGATTTCTGTTGTTGCTTCTCTTTCTCCATAAATGACTCCTCCTTCATTGTCGTGTTCATTCAGACCTGTTCCAGCACCTTCTGCCGGAGGCCTTCCGGGACGGCCACGGCTTCGACGGCCTGCTGCGCTGTCAGCTTCATGGACTTCATGATGTTCCGCACCGAGGCGATCCACGTTTTTTCCTCACCGCGGGCTTCGCCACGTGCTTCGCCGCGCGCCTCGCCACGCGCTTCACCACGCGCTTCGATTTCATCAAGCATTGACAACCCCATAACGGATTCCTCCTTTCGATTCCACGTTTTTGCGACTTCCCAAATCCGCTTATCATTTCCAACGATCGACAAAAGTTCCAGCACTTCGTTCACATGGTGGATGACCTCCGGCACAGGATGAAAAGGAACATGTTGTTCGTGATGCAATCGCGCTTGCTGGAAAAAATTCACGACGGCCTTGAAATCGCTTTGAAGTTCGCTGGTGATTTCTTCCGGCAGCCACGCGACTTCGATGATATGGATGGGGTAGTCGTTCACGAACGGTTCGAGCTCCGCTGGGATATCGAAGCATTCTTTGAGCCGCCGCGCTTTGTCCCAATGTTTTTCGTAGCCGAAATACAACACAATCGTTACCACAGGGTAGCGCACTTTCGGCTCGCCCTTCTTGTCTGCGTTCATCTCAGCGCGATACGCTGCGCCGTCGTAGCTGAAGACGCGAATCGGCATATCCTCATCGACATCCGTCTGGTTTTCCACGCCGATGAGCGCGATGCGCAGCTGGTTCTTCTTCCAAAACTTCGCGACATCCCGCTCTTGCTCGTGCACTTTGCCGTCGGCTTTGTAAATCGAGCGGGGCAGGGCGTCCGCGAGATCCTCCTCCGCGATGACCGGCCGTCCGCCGAATACCAGCACGTTCCAGATGTCTGCGAATACGTCTGCATAGTCAAGCAGGTGCTTCTCCAACGCATCTTTTTTCGCCACACCACAGCCCCCTTTATACTCTTTGCCTCTATTATACTAGAAAAGAAAGAACTCCGCACGAAATTCTTTTGTTCGTGCGGAGTTCTGGAGTTCCCGAGGTTTGAAAAACGTTACTTGATCTCCCCGACATCCATGCTGATGTCGAGCGCCTTGACGGTGTGGGTGAGGGCGCCGACGGAGATGATGTCGACGCCGCTCTTTGCGACGGCTTCGATCGTCTCTTCGCTGATGCCGCCCGAGGCTTCGATGATAGCGCGGTGGTCGACTTTTTTCACGGCTTTCGCCATGGCGTCCGGCGCCATGTTGTCGAGCATGATGACGTCCGCGCCGCCAGCCAGCGCTTCGTCGACGCCTTCGAGGCTTTCGACCTCGATCTCGATCTTCATCATGTGGCTCGCGTATTCGTGTGCGCGCGCGAGTGCCGCTTGGATGCCGCCGGCGACTTTGATGTGGTTGTCCTTGATGAGGATGGCGTCGTAGAGGCCGAGGCGGTGGTTCGAGCCGCCACCGACGCGGACGGCGTACTTGTCGAGCAGGCGCAGGCCCGGCGTCGTCTTGCGCGTGTCGACGAGCTTCGCGCCGTACGGCGCGGCGATGGCGGCGAGTCTCGCCGTCTGCGTCGCGACGCCCGACATATGCTGCAGGAGGTTCAGCGCGAGGCGCTCGCCCGTGAGGATCGCGCGCGCGTCACCGTGGACGGCGGCAATGATCGTGCCTGGCGTGAGCTTTGCGCCGTCTTTGAGCTTCGTGTTGAAAAAGATGCGCGGCTCGAGGAGTTCGAAGACGCGGCGCGCCACGTCGACGCCTGCGAGGACGCCCGTGTCTTTCGCGTGGATGATGCCGGTCGTCTCCAGGCCTTCGCCGACGAGGGCGAGCGTCGTGACGTCGCCGCCGCCGATGTCTTCTTCAAGCCATGACTGCAAGCTCGCGTCCAGTCCAAATATCGTTTCCATCGTGCTGTTCTCCTTTGCCCAGATCCAGTTCCACATCGTTCCCCTTTGCGGGGCCACTTTCATTTTCCGTCATCTCGTCGCGGTTGTCAAGGAAATGACGACGCCACTTTTCGCTCTTTTCGGGATAGTCCATGCGGTAGTGCGCGCCGCGGCTCTCGCGGCGGCGGAGCGCGGCTTGGGCGATGAGCTCGCAGACGGTGAGGCGGCCGCGCAGGTCGAGCTCGTCTGCGGTCTCTGCGGCATAGCCGTCACGGAGGGCGGAGAGGCGCTGGAGCTCCTGGATGGCCTTGCGGATGCCGCCGTCGTAGCGGCGGATGCCGAGGTACTGCGTCATGAGGGTCTGCGTCTCGCGGGTCAGGCGGTCGGTGTCGGTGAGGACGGTGGTATAGAGGCCGGAGGATTCCCATTGGAGCTTTGAGACTTCGTCGAGACGGCGGGCGATGTCGCTCGGCTCGTGCTTCGTCGTACCCTCTCCGCCTCGCTGACGCTCGGCACCTCCCCCAGAGGTGGAGGCTGCTGTATCCGCAAAGTCCGTTTCTTTCGAAAATACATGGCTTTCGATGATATCATCTGCGGCGCGGCGGCCGAACACCAAACCTTCGAGCAGCGAGTTGCTGGCGAGGCGGTTCGCGCCTTGGAGGCCGGTGCAGGCGGTTTCGCCGGCGGCGTAGAGGCCCTGGATATTCGTGCGGCCGTGCGCGTCCGTGTGGACGCCGCCCATCATGTAGTGGGCCGCTGGGGCGATGGGGATATACTCTTTCTCGATGTCCACGCCGTATTCCTTGCACGTGCGCGCGATCATCGGGAAGACCTCGGTCGCATGGTCGATACCAGTCGCATCGAGCCAGACGTGGTCGCTGCCGGCGTCCTGCATTTCCTTGAAGATGCAGCGGGCGACGACGTCGCGCGGCGCGAGCTCGGCCATGGGATGGTAGCCCGGCATGAAGCGCTCGCCTTTGAGGTTTCGGAGGAGCGCACCGGCGCCGCGCACGGCCTCGGAGATGAGGAAGTTCGGGCAGCCGTCGAGCGCGAGTGCCGTCGGGTGGAATTGCACGAATTCCATGTCCATGACCTCGGCGCCGGCGCGCCACGCGAGCGCCATGCCGCTGCCCGTCGCGCCCTCGGGGTTCGTCGTCTTGCTGTAGAGACGGCCCGTGCCGCCCGTCGCGAGGATCGTCGCGGGGGCGCGGAGCACGACTTTTTTGCCATTCAAAAGCGCGACTGCGCCGTAGCAGCGCCCGTCCTTCGTCAGGAGGTCGACGACGTAGCAATGATCGAGCGGCTGCACGTTCTTCTCTTTCGCGACGATGGCATTCAGCGCACGCGCGACTTCCGCACCGGTCGCGTCGCCATGCGCGTGCACGATGCGGTGACGGCTGTGGCAGCCCTCGCGGCCGAGCGCGAATTTGCCATCCGGTGTGCGGTCGAACTCTGCGCCGTTTTCGGCAAGCTTCGCGACATCGTGCGGCCCTTCCGTGACGACGATGCGCGCGATGTCCTTGTCCGTGAGTCCCGCGCCCGCGACGAGCGTGTCCTCGAGGTGGAGCTCCGGATTGTCATCGTCGCCAAAGGACGACGCGATGCCGCCCTGCGCCTTGTCCGTGTTGCTGTCCGAAAGCGTGTCGCGCACGGCGAGCAGCACGTGCTTCCCCGCCTCCGCGAGCCGCCAAGCCGCCGACAGCCCCGCGACGCCCGAGCCGACGACGATGGCGTCGGCCGTGTAGGTCGGGAGATTTCTGGTATCGAAATTCATCAAGTAACGTTGCATTTGAGTTCGTACTTCCTTCATATATGAATCGTCACAATGACCAACGTATTTCATACGATTGCGAATGTGGCATGTACAGCAGCCTTCCCCTCAGGGGAAGGGGGACCGCGTCAGCGGTGGAAAGGGTACTTGGGTGCGATTTGTAACAAAATACTAGATGGCAACATAGTAGTACGGCTTCTGAGGACGTACTGCTATGTAAGCACGATTTGCTTGCTCAGCTATCGCACCCTTGTACCCGCTCCACCGCTTCGCGGTCCCCCTCTCCCAGAGGGAGAGGCTGCTGTTGTCGTTACGCTCGGCAACAGATGAATAAGCCGCCCGTTTTCGGTGGCTTATTTTCCCGTAATTTCCAACATTTTTTGAAGTGCCGCGACGGATTTTTCGCGGATGTCCTGCGGCACGAGCACGCGGGGCTCGAGCGTCTGGAGCGCGTCGCGCACCTTTTCGAGCGTCGTCTTCTTCATGTTCGGGCAGAGCATATGGCGCGAGGCGAGGTGGAATCGTTTGCCCGGGCAGCGGGTCTCGAGCTCGTAGAGCACGCCTTCCTCTGTCGCGATGATGAAGTCCGTCGCATCCGATTTCTCTGCGAATTTGATGATGCCGGTCGTCGAGCCGACGTAGTCTGCCATCTTGCGCAGCTCCGGCCGGCACTCGGGGTGCATGAGCACGGGGGCGGCGGGATAGCTCGCTTTCGCCTCGGCGAGCTGCTCGACGGTCAGCCCCATGTGTGTCGGGCAGCCGCCTTTCCAGCAATAAAATTTTCGTCCCGTCTGCTCTTCGGCGAACGAGCCGAGGTTGCCGTCGGGGAGGAACACGATCTCTTTGTCCTCGGGGATCGAGGCGACGACGGCCGCCGCGTTCGACGACGTGCAGCAGATGTCGGCCATGGCCTTCACGGCCGCCGGCGTATTGACGTAGGCGACGAAGACGGCGCCCGGCTTTTCCTTGCGCAGCGCCGCGACCTCGCCCGTGAGGCTGTCGGTGAACATGCGGCACGTCGCGTCGGCGGCCGGCAGCAGCGTGATTTTGTCGGGCGCGAGGATGTTCGCCGTCTCGGCCATGAATTTCACGCCACAGAAGACGATGACCTCCGCGTCCGTCCCCGCCGCCTGGCGCGACAAGCCGAACGAGTCGCCCGTGTAGTCCGCGATTTCCTGGATTTCCTGCGGCTGGTAGAGATGCGCGAGGATGATGGCCTTGCGCTCTTTTTTCAGCCGCAGGATTTCGTCGATGATATCTTCCATTGTGTCTCTCCTCAAAAACAAATCCATAAACACCGGCTGGCAGCCAGCCAAAAAACTGGTCATAGTATACGACGCAAGGCGTGCTTTTGCAAGGAAAAAGCAGGCGCAATGCGGTCAATCCTATGAAATGGGCGTGGCGGCGCGGGAAATGCGTTGACGTTTTCGCGGTGGGAAAATATAATGAAAGTAGTGAATTTTTAAAGAAAACAGGTGACGATGTGACAGAAGAAAAAATGAGCGCGGATAAGATCCTTGCGGCGCGCGAAAAAGCGGAGCGCGGCGAGCGGCTGACGGTCGATGACGCGCTGGCGCTCTATGAGGACAATGATCTCTTGTTCCTCGGCAGCGCGGCGCGGCAGGCGAAGGAGCGCGCGAGCGGCCAGGCCGTCTATTACACGGTGAACCGGCACATCAACCTCACGAATATCTGCTCGTCGAACTGCCCGCTCTGCGCGTTCCAGGTCGAAGCGGGCGACAAGCGCGGCTACGTGCTCGAGACGGAGGACATCGCGCGCATCCTTGCAGACGCGAAGCAGGTGAAAAACCTTTCGGAAATCCATATCGTCTCGGCGCTGCATCCCGACAAGCCGTTTGACTACTACGTGAACGTCGTGCGGCAGGTCAAAGCGGCGCTGCCTCAGGCCGACTGCAAGGCTTTCACGCCCGTCGAGATCGTAAATTTCGCGCGCACGACAGGGAAGAGCATCCGCGAAATCTTGACGATTTTGAAAGACGCCGGTCTCGACTCGCTGCCGGGCGGCGGCGCGGAAATTCTCTCGGACCGCGTGCGCGAAATCATCTGCCCGAAAAAAGCGACGGCGGCGGAGTGGGTGGAGACGATGCGCACGGCGCACGCGCTCGGCATCCGCACGAACGCGTCGATGATGTACGGCCACATCGAGACGGTGCGCGAACGCTTCGAGCATTTGCAGACGCTTCGCGACATTCAAGACGATACGAAGGGCTTCCAGGCCTTCATGCTGTTCCCGTTCCATCCCGCGCACACGAAGCTCGGCGAGGAATACCACCTCACGCGCGTCGGCGCGTGGGAAGACCTGAAGATGATGGCGCTGTCGCGGCTGTTCCTCGACAACATCGCGCACATCAAGGCGTTCTGGATCATGATGACGCTCCCCATCGCCGAACTCGCGCTCCAGTTCGGCGCCGATGACCTCGACGGTACGATCGGCGAAGAAAAAATCATTCACGCGGCAGGCGCAAAGACGTCGACAGGGATCACAAAAGCGCAACTCAATCGCATCATCAAAGAAGCGGGATGGGAACCTGTGGAGCGGGATACGTTCTATCATGCGAGGTAGAAGGGGTCGCAACCTTTGCAGCCTTCCCCTCAGGGGACAATGTCATTAAGTTAAGAGACAGCCCTCCTCCTTGGAGGAGGGACAGGGCCGGCAGGCCCAGGGAGGAGCGGCCTGTAGTTTATTACAGTCAGCAGGTCGTCACACAGCGCCCGTGCGCGCACGTCCCCGGATATGTTACGACGTATGGCCACGGGGCCTGAGTTTTGGCGTACGAATTGGTACGACCTACAGGCCGCTCCCTCCTGGCGCTGCGCTTCGCTCTGCGCCTGTCCTCCCTCCAAGGAGGGAGGCTTGGGTTGTGAGCCTTTCACGCTTAACTTAATGACATTGGGGGGACCGCGAAGCGGTGGATAAGCAGACACTTGCCGCTTTAGCGGCTTAGTGGTCGCTTATGCCGTTTACGGCTAAGGGTCCCCTGTACGTTTGTTGAGTTCGTAGGGCGTAACTCTTCGCGGGTGCGCGCACGAAACATTTGGGGTGACTGCGCGCACCGGCGATATCAAACGGCCTACGAATTCATAGGATATGCAAGCGACCCGCTCCACCGCTGGCGCGGTCCCCCTCTCCCAAAGGGAGAGGCTGCAGGTTGTGAGCTGTTTCCGTGACCATCCAACCATTGAATCATGATGAGGTATTATATTATATGAATCGATTAACAGAACGCGAGGCCGTCGAGCTTCTGCAGCATGGCGACCTCTTGACGCTCGGCCGCGAGGCTGACGCGATCCGCCGTGCACGCTATGGCAACCTTGCGACGTTCCTCATTGACCGCAATATCAACTATACGAATGTCTGCCAGAACGAGTGCCGCTTTTGCGCGTTTTATTGCAAGCAGGACGATCCGCGCGCGTATTTGCTTTCCACGGAACAAATTTTAGAAAAGTGCCGCGAGACCGTCGCGGCGGGCGGCACGCAGGTCATGATCCAAGGAGGGCTGTATCCGGGGCTCGGGCTCGACTATTATCTCGATATGCTGCGCGCCATCAAGCGCGAATTTCCGCAGCTCGTTATCCATTCGTTCACGGCGACGGAAATCCAGCATTTCGCCAAGGAAGCCGGGCTGTCCATCAAGGAAACGCTTTTGCGCTTGCAAGACGCGGGCCTCGCGAGTTTGCCGGGCGGCGGCGCGGAGATCCTCGACGATGCGGTACGGAGCCGCGTGAGCCCGAAAAAAATCTCGACGGCAGATTACCTCGATGTCATGCGCACGGCGCACAGCATCGGCATGGAGAGCACGGCGACGATGGTCATCGGCCTCGGCGAGACCATGTCAGAGCGCATCGCGAGCATGACGCGCGTGCGAAAGCTCCAGGACGAGACGGGCGGCTTCCGTGCGTTCATCCTCTGGACGTTCCAGCCGCACAACACGGAGCTCGAGCGCGCGGGCGAAGCGGGCGAAAAAGTCTCGGCCATCGACTACATGCGGACGCTCGCTGTGTCGCGAATCTTCTTCGACAACATCAAACATATCCAGGGCTCGTGGGTCACGCAGGGCGAGCGCATCGGCCAGCTCACGCTGACGTTCGGCGCCGACGATGCGGGCAGCATCATGCTCGAGGAAAATGTCGTCCGCGCCGCCGGCACGAACTACGACATGACGCAGAACAAGATGGTGCGCCTCATCAAAGCCGCCGGCTTCACGCCCGCGCAGAGAGATACGGAGTACCGAGTCATCAAGAAGTATTGAGCGGTGGGAAGTTCTGAAGCCTTCCCCTGGGGGAGAGGCTTCTGTGAGTGTTACGGTCAGCAATAGATGCAACAAATTCATTACAACGAGGAGACGCATCCGAATGAAGTTATCTTTCTGGAACGACCGCCCCAATGAGCGCTGGGCGCTGCGCCTTGTCCTCGTGTTTTCCGTGGCTGTGGCGCTGCTGCTCGTCGCGGATATGTTCCTCTTCCAGCATTGGATGGAGCCGCGTGGCGGCGATTTGCGGCCGATGGCGCATGTCGCCATCTACCACCGCGGCGGCGAGGTCACGCAGGATGACTCGCTGACGCCTGTGCTCATGCGCGGCGACCGTGCCGTCGTGACGGTGCCGTTGCCGCGCGAGCTCAGCAGGCTCCAGGGTGTGCTCGCGTTCACCGCCGAGCATGTCTGCTTCCGCGCCTCGTGGCATGGCCGCGTGCTCGACCGCTATGGCGTGGGCGATGTCGCGCCCTATAAACTCTTCGGCGCCGTCCGGCGCACCGTGCCGATCCCGGAAAACGCATGGGGCGATGACATCACGATCGAGATGACGGCCATGCAGGATGGCGCGCACGTCTTCCTCGCGCCGATGTACCTCATGGACGCGCAGACGGGCTGGCAGTATCCGCTCGAGGACAACGTGCTCTGCTTTTTGCTGTTCCTCTCGGCGCTCGTCGTGCTCGTGGCCGCGCTCATCCCGCTCGCGCTCTGGAGCCATGTCCCATTCGTGCGGCGCGGCCTTGCGCTCGCCGTGTTTTCCATCGCGTTCATCGTCTGGATGATCGGCTACCAAGGCCTCATGCCGGTTTTTTCGTCCGACCCGTATTTCGATGCCTGCGTCGAGTACGGCGCGCTGCTGTTTTTGCCCGTGCCATTCATTTCGTATCTGCTCCTCGTCGAAACAAGCGCGAGCCGCGCCCGCTTTTACCAGATCGCGCGCGCCTGGTTCCTCGGGCTTTTCCTGTTCGCTGTCGTGTCACAGGTCTTTGGCCTTTTCACGCTGAAAGCCATCTTGCCGTATCTCCACGCGACGCTCTGCGTGTTCATCGTCGTGCTCGTCTGGCACAAATTCCACCCGCTGCACAAGGAGGCGCCGTGGAACATCTTGTTCCGCTATGGCCTCACGGCGACATTCGTGGCGGCGTTCCTCGGCATGTTCCAGTATCATCTGTTCAACGTCTTCAAGCTTCCCGTCTCGTTCATCGCGAACCGCTTCATCGCGAGCGGCCTCTTGATTTTCCTCTTGACAATCATCTTCACGTACGTCTACCGGCTCGTCGGCCAGCTCACGCAGGCGCAGGAAAACCGCGTCTACAAGCGCTTGGCGCTCCAGGATATGCTGACGGGGCTCTTGTCGCGCGCCGGCTGCTTCGAGGCGGCGAAAGGCCTCGCGTTCGATGCGTCGTACGCCGTGCTGTTCTTCGACGTGAACGGCCTCAAGGAAGCGAACGACCTCTTCGGCCATGCGGCGGGCGACAAGCTCCTGCGCGCGACGGCCGAGATCATCGGCGACATCTTTTCGCCCGCGACGACGGGCTCCATCTGCGCGCGCGTCGGTGGTGACGAGTTCATCGTCGTCGTCCGCGAGGAAAAAATCCCGTACGTCCCGCAGCTCATCCGCGCCGTCCGCGACGAGCTCCACCGCCTCGCAGGACATGACGGATTCCCGCAGGACACGTCGATCTCCTGCGGCATCAGCGAAAACGACCCGAAGACGCCGAAAGCCTTCGAAGAACACGTCAAGATCGCCGACGACCGCATGTACGCGGAGAAGAACCGCTACAAGCGCGAAAAATACGGCGGGCGGCGGGCAAGCGACCGCATGTTTTTGCGGAGCGAAACGGAAACCGACACGCAGTCGTGAGAAAGGAAGATGCGACATGCTTCATGTATTTTACGGGCCGATGGACGGTGTCGTCATGAAGCCGTCCGTGTATTTCAAAAATACGTATCAGCCAGAGTGGTTGCTGGAACCGTGGTCGAAGAAAATGATCCACGATGTCGATCGTTCGGAAGTCGTAGGGCCGAACCTCATCCAGTCGCCCGTGCTCGGCCCCATTCCTCCGGAACGCTTGTCAGGCGGCGTGAAGACACTGATCCTTATCTGGCAGGTACCGGAGAAAATTTTCAACGCATCGAATTGCGGAGATAACTGCGCCGCTTGGCTGCTCAAGATGGGGGAGGAACGAGACGTCACCATCAATCTCCGGCATTTGCTAGATTTCGGCGAAACATCATTTGAAATCGAAATTCTCAACACGGGGGACATTGTGCATAGCATGAAAGAGCTCGTTCCCATCGCGGGAGATTTCGTTTGAAGAGGTGATCGGATGCGAGGGAAACACGCGGTCAGAGTAGAGAATAATGTTGTTCGCTATGACTTTGAATTGCGACGCAACATCACCGTCGTCCAAGGCGACAGCGCGACAGGAAAAACGCAGCTCATCAACATGCTCTTAGAGTATGGAGACGGCAGCAGCGAAAGCGGCGTGCGCCTCACCTGTGACAAACCTTGCTATGTGCTCGCAGACGATCGGAATTGGCAGCTTCTTTTGCGCAATACGGCGGACACCATCGTCTTCATTGACGAAGAACACGAATTTATCACGACCGAAGCATTTGCCGAGCTCGTCAAAGACAGCGACAACTATTATGTTCTTATCACGCGGAATCGTCTGCCGATGCTGCCGTACAGCGTCGAAGAAATCTACGGCATTCATGAATCGGGAAAATATAAATCGTTACGACAGACGTACAATGAATTTTATCGTATCTACGGCAATCTCGCCCCCAGCGAAACTGTTCGTCCTGCGCGCATCATCACGGAGGACAGCAATTCGGGCTTTGATTTCTTTTCTTCTAGTTGCTCGAAGGGTGTGGAATGTCTGTCAGCAGGCGGGAGTTCTCAAATATTCACACGCTTGAAGCAGTTGTCGGATGAGGCGTGCACGTTGATCATTGCGGACGGCGCAGCGTTCGGCGCGGAAATGAATCGCGTGGAGAAAGAATTGCGCCTGCATCCGCAGGCGTTTCTGTATCTGCCAGAATCCTTTGAATGGTTGATTTTGAAGTCGGGACTGATGGATTCGAGAACTTTGCGTGAAATTTTAGAGAATCCGTCGGAACATATCGAGAGCGCTGATTTTTTCAGTTGGGAACGATTCTTTACAGCCAAACTCGTAGAAATCACGAAGGGAACGTATCTGCAATACCAGAAAGCACAATTGAATCGTGTATATCTGACAGAGACAGCGGCCAGACAAATAAAATCGGTCATGGAACATATTGAAATATGAAAACCGGAAGGTGATATAAAATGAAATTGTTAGAGCAAGTCCCGCAGGCTTCGTTCGGCCTCGTCGGAGGCTCGGGAACGCTGTCGAGTGATTTTCCTGCGCGGACGAAAGACGCGGACGTGACCATCCTCGCGGACGAACTCCACTTTGCGACGCCGTATGGCGCGAGCCCGGCGATGCGATTGTTTTCCGTCGGCGACAAGCGCGTGTTGACGTGCCGCATGCATGGCTGGCGGTCCGGCGTGACGCGTGCTGATGCGTCGCGGCAGGTGTTCTGGGTATTCCGTGAAGCGGGCGTGAAGCGCATCCTTTCGGAAGGCGGCGTCGGCACGGTGAACAAGCTGCTCGACCTGCGCGATTTTTTGATTCCTGATGATTATCTCGACCTCTCGTGCCGCAAGGATGTCATGCTCGACGGACGCTATCTCCTCATCATGCGCGACGCGCTGTGCCCAGAGCTGCGCAAGGCGCTCATCGCTGCGACGCGGAAGCATTTCGACGGCCGCATTTTCACGCGCGGCACGTATGCCGTGACGGACGGCCGCCACTTCGAGAGCCCGGCCGAGGTCGCGATGATGCAGGGGCACGCCGACATCGTCGGCCAGAGCATCGCGCCCGAAGTCTACCTCGCCCGCGAGATCGGCGCCTGCTACGCCGGTCTCTACTTCACGGTGAACTACGGCGAAGGCATCCGCCGCGCCTGGTCGCACGAGGACATGGCGGACATCTTCTACGACGACGCGCCGATGATCGGAGAAATCTTGCTCGACACGATCCGTTCGATTGATGCGGATGACAAGCATTGCGAGTGCGAAAGTTTGCGGAAAGAGACGCTCCTCAAGGACGTGTATAACGAAAGTTCGAGCAAGGGATAAAAGAAGTATCGGTCGCGGAAAGTCCCGAATACAGCAGCCTTCCCCTCAGGGGACATTTGCACCCTAGTACCCGCTCCGCCTCGCTGATGCTCGGCACCTCTCCCAGAGGCAATGTCATTAAGTTAAGAGACAGCCCTCCTCCTTGGAGGAGGGACAGGGCCGGCAGGCCCAGGGAGGAGCGGCCTGTAGTTTATTACAATCAGCAGGCCATCACACAGCGCCCGTGCGCGCACGTTCTCTGATATGTTACGACGTACGGCCACGGGGCCTGAGTGACCGCGTACGTATTGGTACGACCTACAGGCCGCTCCCTCCTGACGCTGCGCTTCGCTCCGCGTCTGTCCTCCCTCCAAGGAGGGAGGCTGGGGTTGTGAGCTTTCCTC
>Ga0256404_1007626_pt1 | contig 16929 bp, 12 predicted proteins | sample RumenRJG_01DNA_FD_185990 | JGI IMG/M metagenome (GOLD analysis project Ga0256404, IMG submission 185990) | Bovine rumen microbial communities from Lethbridge, Alberta, Canada - RJG_01 | ecosystem: Host-associated > Mammals > Digestive system > Stomach > Rumen | place: Canada: Alberta | collected...
CCAAATTTTTCGGCGTTTTTTTTCGATTTTGCGTAAAATATCCATAAAAAATCGATGGTTTTGGCTGAAATGTGGCAATTATATCGTAATTTTGCAGTCGGAAAAGATAGTTTTTGGAAAAAATGAGAAAAATTTTGACTTTCGCACTGCTGATGACGGCGATGGTGACCGTTTCGGCACAGGAAAAAGACGATAAAGACCACAATTTCGAGGTGGCGAAGAATCTCGATGTGTTCAGCACGATTTACAAGCAGTTGGATTTGATGTATGTCGATACGCTCGACGCCAACGAGGTCATCGGCAACGGCATCAAGGCGATGCTGCGGTCGCTCGACCCCTACACGGAGTATTATCCGCAGGAGAAGATGGAGGACCTGACGCAGATGCGCACGGGTACCTATGCCGGCGTAGGTGCGATGATTCGCAAGAACTTCCAACTGGGGCGTGTGATGGTGTCTGAGCCTTACGAGGGAATGCCTGCGGCGGAGGCTGGACTGCGGCGCGGCGACGTGATTCTGGCCATCGACGATGAGGATATGACCAACAAGGAGGTGAGCCACGTGAGCAGCAAGCTTCGCGGCGATGCCGGCACGAGTTTCATCATCACGGTGGAGCGTCCGGGCGTGAAAAAACCGTTGAAGTTGAAAGTGACGCGGCGAGCCATTCAAATGCCCGTCATTCCGCACTACGGGATGCAGGCCGACGGCATCGGCTACTTGAATCTGAACCAATTTACGCAGAATTGTTCACGCGACGTGCGGCGTGCGCTGCTCGAAATGAAGCGCGAGGGAATGCAGAAGTTGATTCTCGACCTGCGCAACAACGGCGGCGGCTCTGAGCAAGAGGCGGTGAACATCGTGAATATGTTTGTGCCGAAAGGGAAACTGATTGTGTCGAATCGGGGCAAACTCAAACAGGCCAACCACGACTACCTGACGACGGTCGAGCCGATTGACTCGCTGATGCCCGTGGTGGTGTTGGTGAACGGCGAGTCGGCCTCGGCGAGCGAAATCACCGCCGGAGCGCTGCAAGACCTCGACCGCGCAGTAATTTTAGGTACGCGCACGTATGGAAAAGGACTCGTGCAGATGACGATGGACCTGCCTTACAACGGTATTTTGAAACTCACGACGAATAAATACTACATTCCGAGCGGTCGCTGCATTCAGGCCATCAACTACCGCCATTCGCAGGGTGGCTACGTGGAGCACGTGCCCGACTCGCTGACGAAGGTTTTCCATACCGCTGGCGGTCGTGAAGTGCGCGACGGCGGCGGTATTTTGCCCGATGTCGTTGTGACGCCCGACTCGATGACGAACATCGTCGGCTACCTGATGTATAGCGATTCGGCAGAGGTCGTCCACAACTATATTATGGACTATATGGCGGCGCATCCGACCATCGCCCCTGCCCGCGATTTCAAACTCACCGATGCCGATTTCGAGAACTTCAAACAGCGTGTTTTGCAGAGCAAGTTCCGCTACGACCGCTCGACGGAAAGTTATCTCGAAAGTCTCGAAAAACTGGCTCGTTTCGAGGGTTACTACGACGATGCAAAAGAGGAATTTGCACAGTTGAGGGCGAAATTGAAGCACAACGTCGCGAAAGACCTCGACTACAATCGCGAAACACTTAAAGACCTGATAGCCAACGAGATAGTGACGTGCTACTACTTCCAACGAGGAAGCGTGGAGCAGTCGCTCACGTGGGACAAACAGATGAAGGAGGCCATCAAACTCTTGCAGTCGCCAGAGGAATACAATCGGAAATTATCAATTAACAATTAACAATTATCAATTAACAATTCAAAAATCGTAATTGCGAAGCAATCATTCAAAATTCAAAAATCAAAATTCATAAAAATATGGCAAAAAAAGCACTTTTGATGATTCTCGACGGATGGGGAATCGGACAACACGGACTGGGCGACGTGATTTACAATACGCCCACACCCTATTTAGACTATCTGACGGCCGTTTCCGCCCACTCGCAACTGCAGGCTTCGGGCGAGAATGTCGGTCTGCCCGACGGACAGATGGGCAACTCGGAAGTCGGTCACTTGAACATCGGCGCAGGCCGCATCGTCTATCAAGATTTGGTAAAAATCAATCGCGCCTGCAAAGACGGTTCGATTATGGAAAATCCGCAGGTGAAAGCAGCTTACACATATGCAAAAGAACAAGGCAAAAAACTTCATTTGATGGGACTTTGCAGCGACGGCGGCGTTCACTCGAGCCTCGACCATCTCTTCAAACTCATCGAAGTCGGCAAGGCATACGGACTGAAAAATCAGACCTTCGTGCATTGTTTTATGGACGGTCGCGACACCGACCCGCACTCTGGAAAAGGCTTTGTGGAGCAGGTTCAGAACGTTTGTGACGAAAACGACGCAGCCATCGCCTCGATTGTCGGTCGATTCTACGCAATGGACCGCGACAAGCGTTGGGAACGCGTCAAAGAAGGCTACGACCTCATCGTCAAAGGTACTGGAAAACAGGCGACCGATATGGTTCAGGCCGTGCAGGAGTCGTATGACGAGGGCGTGACCGACGAATTCATCAAACCGATTCACAACAGCGGCGTCAATGGCCTCATCGAGGAGGGCGACGTGGTGATTTTCATCAATTTCCGCAACGACCGCGCCAAAGAACTCACCATCGCGCTGACGCAGCAGGATATGCCCGAGGCAGGAATGAAGACGATTCCAGGCTTGCAATACTATTGTATGACGCCTTACGACGCGAATTTCACGGGCGTCCACATCCTTTTCCCGAAGGAAAACGTCGAAAACACGCTCGGCGAATACCTCTCGAAACTCGGCAAGAAGCAACTTCACACCGCCGAAACCGAGAAATACGCCCACGTCACGTTCTTCTTCAACGGCGGTCGCGAAGCACCCTACGAAGGCGAAGACCGCATCCTCGTGGCATCGCCGAAGGTTGCCACCTACGACTTGAAGCCCGAAATGTCGGCCTACGAGGTCAAAGACAAACTCGTCGAGGCCATCAACACACAGCAATACGACTTTATTGTCGTCAATTTTGCCAATGGCGATATGGTCGGCCACACGGGTGTCTATAACGCCATCGCGAAAGCCGTCTGGGCCGTCGATAAGTGCGTGGAGGCCGTCATCGAAGCCGCCAAGAAAAACGACTACGAGGCCATCATCATCGCTGACCACGGCAACGCCGACAATGCCGTCAATGCCGACGGAACACCCAACACGGCCCACTCGCTCAACCCCGTGCCGTTCATCTACGTCACCGACAACAATTCCGCCACCGTGAAAGATGGGCGATTGGCCGATGTAGCCCCCTCGATTCTGCATATTATGGGGCTTGAACAGCCAGAGGATATGACGGGTGAGAACTTGATTTGCGATTAAATCTAAAAAAAAGACCGAATATGTACGACAAAAATCACGGGCTATACATCGCCCACTGCTCGAACGGAGCACTGAGTATTCAAGGAAAGATGGCGAACCGCCACGGACTGATTGCGGGAGCCACGGGTACGGGTAAGACCGTCACACTACAGGTGATGGCCGAATCGTTCTGCCAAGCAGGTGTACCCTGCTTTATGGCTGATATGAAAGGCGACCTGAGCGGCATTTCGCAGGCGGGAAAAATGAGCGGTTTCATCGAGAAACGACTGCCTGAATTTGGCATCGACGCCAACGACATCGCGTTTGGCGGTTGTCCCGTGAGATTCTACGACGTGTTCGGCGAACAAGGCATCCAGATGCGCTCGACCATCGGCGAGATGGGTCCCGACCTGATGGGTCGTATTATGGGACTGAACGAGACGCAGACGGGTGTGCTCAACATTCTCTATCGCATTCTCGACGAAAAGGGCGTTCTGCTCGACGACATCAAGGATTTGCGCCTCGCGCTCGACTGGCTGTCGCGTCACGCGAAGGAATACACGACGCACTACGGCAATGTCTCGACAGCGAGCATCGGTGCCATTCAGCGTGCGCTGTTGCAGTTGGAAAACCAAGGTGCCGACAAGTTTTTCGGCGTGCCGTCGTTCCGAATCGAAGATTTGCTGGCGACGCAAGACGGCAAGGGCGTTCTGAGCGTTCTCGCCGCCGACAAACTGATGCTGCAACCGAAACTCTACTCGACTTTCCTGCTCTGGCTGTTGTCGGAACTCTATTCGGCACTGCCCGAGGTCGGCGATTTGGAAAAGCCGAAACTCGTTTTCTTCTTCGACGAGGCGCACATGCTGTTCGAGGACACGAGCAAGGCACTGACCGACAAAATCGAGCAGGTGATTCGTCTGATTCGCTCGAAGGGAGTGGGAATTTACTTCATTTCGCAGTTACCGACCGACATCCCCGACGTGATTCTCGGACAGTTGGGCAACCGTGTGCAGCACGCTCTTCGCGCCTATACGCCGCGTGACCAGAAAGCCGTGAAAGTGGCGGCTGAAACGTTCCGTGCGAACCCCGAATTCAAAACCGAAGACGCTATTCTGCAGTTGGAAACGGGTGAGGCATTGGTCAGTTTCCTCGACGAAAAAGGTGCGCCGAGCGTCGTCGAAAGGGCGAAAGTTTTGTTCCCGTTGAGCCAAATCGGTGCCATCACCGAGGGTCAGCGAATCGACATTATCAATGCTTCTGGCGACATCAATCGCAAATACAAAGACCCTGAAGAGCGTGAAAGTGCCTTTGAGGTTTTCTCACGCGAAAATGAGGCTGAGGCGAAGGCCGCTGAGGAAGCAGCCGCCGAGAAAGAGGCTGAAAAAGAGAAAGCGAAGGAAGGAAAGGGCAAGAAAGGCATTTTCAGCAAGGTGATGAAGGCCGTAACAACCGCCGTGACAACGACTTTCGCAGCGATTCTCGGAACGTGGGTGAGCGATAAAATTTCGGGTAAAAAGACGAAGAGCAAGAAGTCGATTACCGAAAAAGTCGCGAAAAGCACCACGTCGGCTGTGACGCGGACGATTACACGCGATATTCTTGGAAATTTGGTGAAATAAAGGCCCCACCCCAACCCTCCTCGAAAGGGGAGGGAGAAGAAAGTTGAATTCTAACAAAGATGAATGTTCAGATTGAGGAATCGTGGAAGCGGCAGTTGCAGGGGGAGTTTGAAAAGCCCTATTTTCGGAAACTGACCGATGCCGTGCGCGTCGAATATCGGTCGGGCACGTGCTATCCGCCTGGCGGTTTGATTTTCAACGCCTTCAACCTCTGTCCGTTCGACAAGGTGAAGGTCGTGATTATCGGGCAAGACCCTTATCACGAGCCTCGGCAGGCCCACGGACTGAGTTTCTCGGTGCAAGACGATGTGCCGTTTCCGCCCTCGTTGCAGAACATTTTCAAGGAAATCCACGACGACCTCGGAACGCCGATTCCCACGACGGGCAACCTCACGCGCTGGGCTGAACAGGGCGTTCTGTTGCTTAACGCCACGCTCACCGTTCGCGCCCATCAGGCCAACAGCCACAGCCGACTGGGTTGGCAGGAGTTCACCGACGCTGCCATCCGCGCCCTCGCCACGCAGCGCGAACACCTTGTTTATATGCTTTGGGGCGGTTTTGCGCGTGGCAAGTCGTATATGATTGACAAGACGCGGAATCTCGTGCTCGAATCGGTCCATCCGTCGCCGTTGAGTGCCAATCGCGGCGGTTGGTTCGGACAGCATCAGTTTTCGCGGTGTAATCAATATCTGAAAGAACAAGGAATCGAACCAATTCAGTGGTAAGACCCACCCCCAACCCCTCCCGACGGGAGGGGAGCAACTAAATGATGGAGAAAAACGAATTGAAAAACAAAGGAAATAATCCCCTCCCGTCGGGAGGGGGCAGGGGTGGGTTTCTTCCCATTTTACAAATCGGCGACGTGCTGTTGTCGCCCGACATTCTGACCGAGCGTTTTTGCTGCGACTACGAAAAATGCAAGGGTGTGTGTTGCGTCGAAGGCAACGCCGGTGCCCCTGTGACCATCGATGAAATCGGCGAAATCGAAGAATCGCTCGATGCTGTTTGGGGCGATTTGTCGGCGCAGGCGCAGAGCGTTCTCGACCGGCAGGGCGTGGCCTATCCCGACCCAGAGGGCGAACTCGTGACGAGTATTGTGAACGGGAAAGAGTGCGTTTTTGCTCGAAGCCTCACCCCCAACCCCTCTCTGGAGGGAGAGGGGAGTGATTCCTGTTGGCTATGTATGTTGGAAAAGGCTTGTCGGGCAGGGAAAACGAAGTTTTTGAAGCCGATTTCGTGTTCGCTTTATCCGATTCGCGAAAAACGGTTTTCCAACGGCACGGTCGGACTGAATTACAACCGTTGGGACATCTGCCGCGATGCCGTGAAAAAAGGGCAGGAATTAAACCTGCCCGTTTATCAGTTTTTGAAAGAGCCGTTGATTCGTCGATTTGGCGAAGATTGGTACAACGAACTTTGTGAAGTCGCTGAGGAATTATTGAAAAAGGCTGAATAGAAGTTGTTTTTCTATTTCACTTTCATAAAAGTGTAGTTAAAACCATCGAAAGCTTGTTGGGAAAGTCGGAGTGTATTGTCTTGGAAACAATAGTAAAAATGACTAAAAACGACACCCTCTTTCGTCCTTAATACTATTACATTCGCAGGATTTTGTGTAGAATCCAGAAAATAATAGTCGTAAGTGCCTGAACTAAAGAAATAGTGGTTATCCGTTTTATCATACACCGTCATTTCACCATTTGCTGTAAAAGAAACTACGACTGTTCCCGCCTCTATATCAATAGTTCCACCCGAAAATCCACCGTCCCGTTTCACCAGATTCCACGTTCCGACAATCTTGTCATTGTCGGTAATCGGTTCATCGTCTTTGGAACAACTGCCGATTGTCATCGACAACAGGAAAATGCCTGTCAATAAAAAGAAAATTCTTTGTTTCATGATTATTTTTGGTTTAGGTTTGTTATTATATACACGCTAACTATATGAAAATATTGCTTCGAAAAAATATTTTTTTAAAAAATAAGAAACAGAAAAGGGATTTCTCCCGATTCTGTTTCTTTTTATGGTCGAATTGACGATGTTAAGCATCAATATTCGCGTAAGTCGCGTTCTTTTCGATGAATTCGCGGCGCGGTTCGACATCGTCGCCCATCAGCATCGAGAAGATTTCGTCAGCCTCGGCAGCATTTTCGATGGTCACCTGCTTCAGCAGTCGGTTGGCAGGGTCCATCGTCGTTTCCCAGAGTTGTTCGGGATTCATTTCACCCAGACCTTTGTAGCGCTGCGTGTGCAGGGCCGATGCGTTCTCGTCGCCAGCCACGTATTTGTCGATGAAGGCCTGACGCTGCTGCTCGGTGTAGCAATATTCCGAGAATTTCTTGTAGGTACACTTGTAGAGCGGCGGTGTGGCGATGTAGAGGTGTCCACCCTGAATCACCTGCGGCATAAAGCGATAGAACAGCGTCATAATGAGCGTGTCGATGTGCGAGCCATCGACGTCGGCGTCGGTCATAATGATGATTTTGTCGTAGCGCAGTTTGTCGATGTTGGCATCTTTCGAGTCCTCGCCATCGACACCGAAGCGCACTCCAATCGACTGGATGATGTTCATCACCGATTCGGCTTCAAAGACGCGGTGCCACTGCACTTTCTCGACGTTGAGAATCTTTCCGCGAAGGGGCAGAATGGCCTGGAAATGGCGGTCGCGACCCTGTTTGGCAGAGCCACCGGCGGAGTCACCCTCGACGAGGAAGATTTCGCACTCTTTCGGGTCTTTGTTCGAGCAGTCGGCCAATTTTCCGGGCAGTCCGCCACCCGTCATCGGGTTTTTGCGCTGCACGCTTTCGCGGGCTTTGCGGGCGGCAATTCGCGCCGTGGCTGCCAAAATCACCTTTTCGCAAATGGTGTGGGCCTCTTTCGGATGCTCTTCGAGGTAGTTCGTCATTGCCTCGCCCACGGCTTTCTGCACAGCACCGTTCACCTCCGAGTTGCCGAGTTTCGTCTTCGTCTGTCCCTCGAACTGCGGTTCAGCCACTTTCACAGAGATAATCGCCGTCAGACCCTCACGGAAGTCGTCTTGCGCCACTTCGATCTTGGCTTTTTCGATTTGTTTGCGCAGTTGGTCGTCTTCGTCGGCATATTTCTTCAACGTACGTGCCAATGCGATGCGGAAGCCCGTCAGGTGGGTACCGCCCTCAATGGTGTTGATGTTATTGACATAAGAGTGGATATTTTCCGAGTAGTCGCTGTTGTAGAGCAGTGCGATTTCGATGGGCACGCCGTCTTTCTCGGTCTTCAAGAAAATCGGCTCGCCGATGATCGATGTGCGATGGCGATCAACGTAACGCACGAATTCCTTCAGTCCGTCCTTGGCGTGGAACACCTCGGGCTGCTTCAGTTTGCCTTCTTCGTCGGGACGAAGGTCGGTCAGCGTAATCGTGATGCCGGCGTTCAGATAAGCCAGTTCGCGCATACGCTTCGCGATGATGTCGTATTTGTATTCCGTCGTTGTGAAGACGGTGGGGTCGGGCCAGAATTGCTGGCGAGTTCCCGTTTTGTCGGTGTCGCCCACGATTTTCACGTCGTAGAGCGGTTTTCCTTTCTCGTATTCCTGCTGATAGATGTGGCCGTTGCGATAGACCTGCGACATCATCCTCGACGACAGCGCATTGACGCACGAAACGCCGACACCGTGCAGACCGCCCGACACTTTGTACGAGCCTTTGTCAAACTTACCACCGGCGTGGAGCACCGTCATGACGACCTCGAGGGCCGACTTGTGCATCTTCTCGTGCTCATCGACGGGGATACCGCGTCCGTCGTCCTGCACGGTGATGGAGTTATCTTCGTTGATGGTTACTTCGATGTTGTTACAATAGCCGGCCATCGCCTCGTCAATGGAGTTATCGACAGTTTCGTTCACTAAGTGGTGCAGTCCCTTTTCGCTGATATCACCGATGTACATCGCAGGGCGTTTGCGCACGGCCTCAAGTCCTTCCAGCACTTGAATATTACTGGCGGAATAGTCGCTGATAGCGTTGTTTTTGATTTCTGACATTTTCTTTATATTCTGATTTTCTGATTTTGCGATAAATAACGTGCAAAGGTACTAAAAAAATGCGATATGTCGAAAATTTAGCTGTAAAAAAACTATAAAAAATAGAATAATTCGTGATTTTTTTCCGCTTTTCATCTACAATTTGTACCTTTGTAAGCGCAAAACTTGTTTTGTCGATAAAAATGACTTAAAAATTCAACTTAATAACATGAAAAAACTGACGATTATTTGTTTGTTGCTGTCTGTTTTCAGCCTGACGACGCTGGCACAGATGCAAGACCCTGTGAAGTTTACAACGCAGTTGAAAACGGGCTCGGGTGCCGAGGCTGAAATGATTTTCAGTGCAACGATTGCACCCGGATGGCACGTCTATTCGACGAACCTCGGGCAAGACGGCCCGATTGAGGCATCGCTGCACGTGAACAAGATGGACGGTGCGGAACTCGTGGGCAAACTGACGCCGAAAGGCAAGGAGATTTCGCAATTCGACGAGATGTTCGGAATGAAACTGCGGTATTTTGAAAATTCGGTGCAGTTTGTGCAGAAAGTGAAGTTCACCAAGCCGCAGTACGACATCGACGCGTATCTGGAATGGGGCGCGTGCAACGATGAGATGTGTCTGCCGCCGAGCGAGGCCGCGCTGAAAGCGAGTGGGAAAAGTCCGGCCAGCCTCACCCCTGACCCCTCTCCCGAAGGAGAGGGGAAAGAAGTTTCCCAAGAAATGAAGGAGGAAGAAGTTATTCCAGAAAATATACAAAACGACACGATTGCCACCGATAGCGTGGCAGCTTCCCCCAATGGGGGGAGGTTGGAGGGGGCTTCCGACCTCTGGCGGCCCGTCATTTCGGAACTTCGTGCGATGGGTAGTGGCGACAACATTGCGAACCATTCGCTGTGGTACATTCTGCTGATGGGCTTTGTCGGCGGACTGTTGGCGGTGGCGATGCCCTGCATTTGGCCGATTATCCCGATGACGGTGAGTTTCTTCCTGAAACGGGCGAAAGACGACAAGAAAAAGGGCATCAAAGATGCTTTTACCTACGGCATTTCGATTATCGTGATTTATTTGGGTCTGGGACTGCTCGTCACAGCGATTTTCGGTTCCGACACACTCAACGCAATGTCCACCAACGCCGTTTTCAACATTTTCCTTTTCCTGTTGCTCGTCGTTTTCGCGCTGTCGTTCTTCGGATGGTTTGAAATCAAACTGCCCGACCGCTGGGCGAACGCCGTCGATACGAAAGCCTCATCGACGAGCGGACTGCTCTCGATTTTCCTGATGGCATTCACGCTTGTGCTGGTTTCGTTCTCGTGCACCGCCCCGATTATCGGCCTTTTGCTCGTGGAAACAACCACCAACGGCAACTGGTTGGCACCGGCACTGGGAATGTTCGGATTTGCGCTTGCCCTCGCCCTGCCGTTCACGCTTTTCGCGCTGTTCCCGCAGTGGTTGAAGCAGGCTCCGAAGTCGGGTTCGTGGATGACCACCATCAAAATCGTGCTCGGTTTCATCGAATTGGCTTTCGCGCTGAAATTCTTCTCGGTGGCCGACCTCGCCTACGGCTGGCACTTGCTCGACCGCGAGGTGTTCCTCTCGCTCTGGATTGTGATTTTCGCCTTGCTTGGAGCTTATCTCGTGGGCTGGCTGAAATTCCAAGAAGACGAAATCGGCGGCAACCTCAACAAACCGATGCCCGTGCTTTGCATTATGGGCGGATTGGTGTCGTTTGCCTTCGCCGTGTATATGATTCCGGGTCTGTGGGGTGCGCCGTGTAAGGCCGTGAGTGCTTTCGCACCGCCGATTAACACGCAAGATTTCAACCTCAATACAAAAACTGTCGAGGCTCGTTTCACCGACTACGAACAGGGTATGGCCGCCGCGAAAGCCGAAGGAAAACCCGCGTTCATCGATTTCACGGGCTTCGGATGCGTGAATTGTCGGAAAATGGAGGCTGCCGTGTGGACCGACCCGCGTGTGGCCGACATTCTGAAGAAAGACTACGTACTGATTTCGCTGTTCGTCGATGACAAAACGCCGCTCGCCGAACCGTTTGAAGTGACCGACGCCGAAGGCAACACGAAGACGCTGCGCACCGTCGGAGCGAAGTGGAGCTATTTGCAGAGCCATAAGTTCGGTGCGAATGCCCAGCCGTTCTACGTGGCGGTCGATGCCGACGGCAATCCGCTCACAGGTTCCTACGGCTATAAAGAGGACGTTCCTGCGTTCTTGGAATTCCTTCAAAGCCCCCTAAATTAGGGGGTTGGAGGTCTTCATCAAACTAAAAACTACTACCAACCATGAACAAAGAAAAACGCGAGGCCATCATCAGCCTCATTCAGAAAGAAGTGGTGCCTGCCATTGGCTGTACGGAACCGATGGCAGTGGCACTGTGTACGGCTCGGGCAACGGAAATGCTCGGTTGCCGACCCGAGAAAATCACCGCACAACTCAGTGGAAACATTCTGAAAAACGCGATGGGCGTGGGTATTCCGGGCACGGGAATGATTGGACTGCCCATCGCCATCGCGCTCGGTGCGCTCATCGGCAAGTCAGAGTATCAACTCGAAGTGCTGAAAGACCTCACGCCCGAGGCGTTGGAAGAAGGAAAACGGTTTATCGCCGAAAATCGCATCCAAATCGGTGTGAAAACAGACATTTGCGAAATTCTCTACATCGAAATCACCTGCGAGGCCGGTGGAAAGAGCGAAACCGCGATTATCGAGGGGAGTCATACCAATTTCAGAGGCCCCTCCCCCAACCCCTCCCCCGTAGGGAGGGGAGAAAACGAATCTCCGAAAAAAGAAGCCTCCCCTATGGGGGGAGGTTTGGAGGGGGCTCTCAGCCTCCGTCTCGTCTATGACTTCGCGATGGAAACGCCCGTCGAGGAACTTCGTTTCATATTGAAAACGCGCGATATGAACATGGCAGCGGCTCGCGAATCGCTCAAACACAATTACGGCCACAACCTCGGAAAAACCATCGAGCGACCGCTCGCCAAAGGCATTTTCGGCAACAGCATCTACTCGCATATTATTTCGAAGACGGCTGCCGCCTGCGACGCTCGCATGGGCGGTGCAATGATTCCCGTCATGTCGAATTCGGGTTCGGGAAACCAAGGCATCTGCGCCACAAATCCCGTCGCCGTCTATGCCGAGGAAAACGAAAACACCGAGGAAGAACTCATCCGCGCCCTGACGCTCTCGCACCTCACCGCCATTTATATTAAGGAGTCGCTCGGTCGGCTTTCGGCCCTTTGCGGTTGTGTCGTAGCAGGCATCGGCTCGAGCGTCGGCATCACCTATCTGATGGGTGGCGACTACGAGCGCATCTGTCGTTCGGTCAAAAACATGATTGCCAACCTCACGGGAATGATTTGCGACGGTGCGAAGCCTTCGTGTGCACTGAAAATTGCGTCGGGTGTTTCGACCGCCGTCATGTCAGCCGTGCTGTCGATGGAAGGAAAATGCGTGAGTTCTGCCGAGGGAATCGTCGATGATTGTGTCGATAAAACCATCCACAACCTCACGAGCATCGGTGCCGAGGCCATGTGTCAGACCGACCACAAGGTGCTCGACATCATGACGCATAAATAACCCTTATCTCAGCCTGACAAACACGGGATAGTGGTCCGACGGAAGACGACGCTCGTAACGAATGAAGTCGATTTCCTGCGGTGCATCAGCTGACTTCATTTGCTGCGCGGAAGTCGTGTCGGGTGTCCAATAGCTGTCGGTTAGCACGGCGTATGCCTCGACCTCGGTCGGCACGGACACAAAAATGTGGTCGATGCGACTTTTCGTGAACAAATCCGACTTAAAACTGTTGAACGTGCCGTTTTCGGCGAAACGAATTCGAGCGCAGTCGTAACTATCCTTCAAAATGCCCGATTCGACGAAAATCCTATAAATTTCATCGTCTTGATCGACGTTGAAATCGCCCGTGAGAATGACGGGGACGTTCGGTGTCGGACGCAGTGTGATGGGTGAAGGCTGGGCGGTCAGTTCCTTGATTTTCTGCACGACGAGTTTCGCCGCCTCGCGTCGCGCCACCTTGCCGACGTGGTCCATGTGGAGGTTAAAAAAGAAGAAATCGTCGTCTTTCAACCCCAGTTGGTCGTCTTTCAAGGCGAATCGCTCGTTGATGGCAAATCGTCCCCATGTGCAGATTCGCACACAGGCCGCATCCCAACCCAGACTGGGCTTTTCGGGCGTTTCGCTGAGCCAGAAATTGCCATGGTCGAGCAGTTGCACATGGTCTTTTTTATAGAAAATGGCGGCATATTCGCCCTTCGTCATGCCGTCGTCGCGTCCCACGCCGATGCAGTCGTAGCCGTCGAGCCTTTCGAGCATATCAACCAACTGTTCGTGGAGCACCTCCTGCGCCCCGAAAATGTCGGGTGCCATGAAGTTCACTTGGTCGCAAATCACCTGACAACGCTTCTGCCACAGGTCGCCGCGAGCCTCGTCGCCACCGTTTTTGTAGCGGATGTTATACGAACCCACGAGCATCGGCTGTGCCGTCGCAGGCGAAAATTGGAACCACACTGCGAAAGCCATCAACAGTGTCGCAAAAAATCGATTTCGAGCCATTTTCATTTCAGTTTTTTGTTAACATCGTATTTTTAGTGCAAAAATATCAAATTTTCTGGAGAAAATATTCTTTCATTCTTATTTTTCACATTTTTTTTCAAAATAATTTTCATTTTTAAGAAAAAAGTAGTAACTTTGCAGCCATCAGGATACTTCATCCACTATTTATATTATCGAAACGCTATCAAATCACAAACTAAAATAATATTGACGATACAAATGAAAACCATCAAACTATTTTTTGTGGCTTGGCTGCTGTCATTGACATCGGTGACAGCCGCCAATCACACTTTTTCGTCGGATAAGACCTACACCATCCGCTGTTACCACAGCAACAGCGCGTTTGTTTATCAGAGTGGCAACCAGATGGGAACGGGCAATTTCGACACGTCGAAAATGTCGTGGTGGGTGCTTGTTCCGACCGACAAAGACGATTGCTACTACATCAAGAACGCCACGACGGGTCAGTACGTGCAAAGTTCGAAAGGACTGGCGCAGAATGTAGCCGTGACAATGGGCGACATGCCTGTCGAATTTGAAATCAAGAAAGACGAGACCAACGGAGCGGTGACGAAAGGCTATTATTATATGGCCAGTACCGACAACGACCCGATTTCCATCGTCGGTGATGTGACGAAAGGATTGAACTGGTCGGTAGATTATGCGTGCGTGGTGACGTGGTGGATCAAGACTGGTCGCAAAAATTCCTACTGGGACATTGTCGAAGACGAGTATCGCTACAGCCCGAACACCATCGACGTGTCGGACTACAGCCGTCAGGTGCAGATGTATTCCGTGCCCTGTGGAACGACGGGAAAGGCATATCTGAAGAAAGCCGACATTGCAGGCAACGACATTCTCTGCGAGTTGCATTATTCGGTGACGTCGAAGCCATCGAAGGCGCACGTGGTCTATACCGACCAGAAGGCCGAGGTGCAACAGGGCGGAACGCTGCCGCTGACCGTCACTTTGGCCAACAGCAACGCCAATGTTCGCACGTTTGCCTATGCCGACTGGGACAAGGACGGCGTGTTCGAGGTCAGTCAAGAAATCACGGGTAGTTCGACGACTTTCAATGTCCCTGCCGACGCTGAAATGGGACAGAGCCGACTGCGCATTCGCGTGACTGAGACCGACACCGACGGCGCTGAGGACGATGTCATCGGCTATTGCTACGACTTCCTCGTGAATGTGGTGAGTGGCGATGCCGAAATTGAATGGACGGTCGAGGTGAACGACAAGACACGCGGAATCGTCACGGCGGAGGAAGTTGGCGGCAATCTGCGAGCCACTGTCACGCTCTACGGCGACGCGAAATTCAAGGGTTGGAAGTTGATGCACAGCTATTTCAAGGGCGAAATGGTCGGTACAAGCACCGAAATCGAACTGCCTTTGACGCAAAGCATCCGCCTCGTGGCCATTCTCTCGCCCAACACGAAGGACATTCCGTCCGACATCGCCATCGCTGAACGCGAATCGGAGGCCGAGAGTGCTATCTACAACCTGCAAGGCGTCAAAATGGACGGCAAAAACCTGCCGAAAGGCATCTACATCGTCAACAACAAGAAAAAAATCATCAAATAAAACCGAAAAATTATGAAAGCAAACAAATTATTATACGGTCTGGCTATGACGCCGGCACTCGCTTGCGGACAACAAAGCGAAAAACCGAACATCATCTTCGTGCTGTGCGACGACATGGGCTGGGGCGACCTCGGCTGCTACGGTCAGCAGTATATTTCCACGCCCAACATCGACCGAATGGCTCGTGAGGGAATGCAGTTTATGCAGGCGTATTGCGGTAGTCCGGTGTCGGCGCCGTCGCGTGCCTCGCTGATGACGGGACAGCACAGCGGACACACGAAAATCCGCGGAAACAAAGAGTATTGGAACACCTCGGGCTACGTCTATTACAACGGAAATCAAGATTACAAGGTTGTTGGACAGGAACCGCTCGACAAAAACCACGTTGTTTTGCCTGAAATTATGAAAGACAACGGCTATACGACGGCGCAGTTCGGAAAATGGGCTGGCGGCTACGAAGGCAGCGAATCGACGCCCGACAAGCGCGGTGTAGATGAATTCTACGGACCAATTTGCCAGTTCCAAGCCCATGCCTACTATCCGAATTTCCTCAACAAATACAGCCGTGCCGATGGCGACAAGGCGGTCAAGCGCGAAATTCTGGAGGAAAACATCAAGTACAAATTCACGACCGACGAATATTTCAAGCGTCCGCAGTACAGCGCCGACATGATTCACCAGAAAGCCCTCGAATGGATTGACAAACAAGACGGAAAAACACCTTTCTACGGTCTTTTCACCTACACCCTGCCCCACGCTGAATTGGCACAGCCCGAGGACTCGATTTACTTGAGTTACAAGGCGAAATTCTGCGAAGACAAGACTTGGGGCGGCGATGTGGGCAGTTGGTACCACCGCGTGACGAACACCCACGCGCAATTCGCCGGTATGATTACCCGACTCGATGCCTACATGGGCGAAATCATGGATAAACTCAAGGAAAAAGGCTTTGACGAGAACACGATTCTGATTTTCTCATCGGACAACGGTCCTCACGAGGAGGGCGGCGCCGACCCGACCTTCTTCAACCGCGACGGCGTGCTGAAAGGCATCAAGCGCAGTTGCAACGAGGGTGGAATCCGCGTTCCGTTCATCGTTCGCTGGCCCGGAAAAGTGCCCGCAGGCGTGAAAAACGACCATCAACTAGCGTTCTACGACGTGATGCCGACCTTCTGCGAACTGATTGGCATTGAAAATTATGTCGAGAAGTACAAAAGGCCGCAAAGTGGTGGCAAAGAAGACTATTTCGACGGCATTTCGTTCCTGCCCACGCTGCTTGGCAACGACGCTGCACAAGAGAAGCACGACTATCTCTATTGGGAACTCAATCCGCAAATCGGTGTGCGTCAGGGCAATTGGAAACTCATCGTCAGAAACGGCAACTGCGAACTCTACGACCTTGCTTCCGACGTTCACGAAGACACCAACCTCGCGAGCCAGTATCCTGAGAAACTCGCCGAACTGAAAGCCATCGTCCGTCAAGCGCACGTGGATAGTTCGATGTTCCCCATCACGTTGCCGAAATAATCCATTTTCGAGATTCGATTTTTGAGGAACGAGGAAGGAGATTCGATTTTCGAGATTCGAGGAACGAGGAAGGAGATTCGAGAAACGAGATTCGAGATTATAGATTATTGCTGTCCGGCAAAACTTTTATGATTTGATAAATTTAGGGCTGGTACTCACATGAAGTATCAGCCCTTTTGGTTATCTTTGCTTTCACCACAAAAACAAATGTCATAACCATGGGCAAAGAT
>Ga0256404_1007627_pt1 | contig 16925 bp, 12 predicted proteins | sample RumenRJG_01DNA_FD_185990 | JGI IMG/M metagenome (GOLD analysis project Ga0256404, IMG submission 185990) | Bovine rumen microbial communities from Lethbridge, Alberta, Canada - RJG_01 | ecosystem: Host-associated > Mammals > Digestive system > Stomach > Rumen | place: Canada: Alberta | collected...
GGGCCGTATTGCGGTAGATAATATCGTTTTGTGCCGTACTGCGGCCGAGATAATCCGTCATATCCAGCAGAATCGTAATCCGGCTGCTGCGCCCCCGCCAGGGGATCAGCGTCGAGCGGGTAAAATAGTCATGTCCATTTAGAGGATTGTGTATGAGTACCTGCCGGAAATGGCCGCTGCTCAGCTGCGGCATGCTGCAGTCATCGCAGGGGACATGCTGCTGTCGGCAGATCTCGTAGCATTTCCCGCCCTGGTAGCCATTCTCCGAATCGAGGCCGAAATTTTGCTGCGCTGCCGTATTGCAGTAGAGCAGATCCTTGGTCTCGGGATCGATGATGATGACACTATCCTGCATCGTGTCAAAGGCCTCCCGGTCGAACACGATGCGGTCGCCGGTATAGAAGGCCCTGCTGTACATCTGCTCCTCAGCATGCTTCAGACGCTCCGTCAGCAGCGTCAGCAGACTGTCGATGCTATGCACCTCGGAGCCCCGCGCCATAGCATAGTGCAGCTTCAGCGAGCAGGGATAGCCGTCAGCCTCATGGATATCGCGTACCGCACGGTCAATCGCCAGGAACCGCTGGCGGCACTCGGCCTCAGACAATATCTTATGGAAAGCGATAAAGCAGCTGCTGCCGATATGCGCGATACTCCACGACTGGGACAGATGATGCGCGATGATAGCCTGGATGCGCTCGAGCAGCCGGTCACTGCGCGATCTGTCCGCCTGCCGCAGCTGATCATAGGCCGGCACGTCGAGAATGGCCGCGATATAGTCCTCATGATTGTTCCGGTAGTTCGTCTGATACTGCATGCCGGTCATGAGCATGCCGCGGTAGTTCATCAGCTGAGTCTGCGGATCTATGAGTCCCAGACTATGCTCCAGATCAGTCTGGGCCGCGGCATCATCGAGGTCCTCAAAATAACCCATCAATCCGACAATGCGCCCATTCTGATACACTGGGAACTTCGAGGCCCGGATAGCATGCGGTATGCCGCGCACGAGACAGCTGCCCAGCCGGCCGCGGATTGTCTTTCCCTGCCCGATTACGGTCTCCTCGTCCGCATGAAAGGGCGCGTCATCGATATGCCAGCCCATCTCCTGATCGGTCCGCCCGATCAGCTCATCCGTCGATTTGATCCCATAATGCCTGAGGAAAGCCTGACTGGCCCCCAGGAAACGGCCGGACCTGTCCTTCCAGAACAGCTTCAAATCCGCCTGTGACAGCAGAGTGGACCAGAGCAGCTTTATTTCACTATCCCCCTCGGCCGGCGCACAGGACCGCAGCCCATAGCTCGCCATGATCTCGTCGAACAGAGCGACGCGATCCGGCTGCTGGTCCAGTATATTGCGGCTGATGCACAGCATAACCGGATATGTCGTCGCCTTTCGGAAAATAATGAATTGAAAATTCAGCCAGCGGTAGCTGCCGTCGGGGTAGAGCACCCGAAACGGCGCGGCCAGCGAGTCGTATTCGGCACGCGAAGCCAGCGTATCCGGGGCCGTAAATTGCAGATAGCGCTCGCGATCATCGGGATGAATATAGTTAGCCGTAAATTTTTGCCGCAGCTCCTCCACTCCCTGCCGGCATACCCCAGAGCGCCCGTTGAACAGGACTGACGAGATAACCTCACAGATATCTCTTTCAAAATTGATATAATATATCCCCTCATAGAGACGCAATATGCTGCGCAGGGCCTGATCAAAGCGCTGAATATCATTGTTCTGCGTCTCCCTTTCGTGGGTGATATTATAGAGCTCCGCCCGATAGACATGCTGCGAACCGATCCCGGCGATATGCTTTAGGAACAGCCTGATATACTGCCCTCGCTCCACATAGACTGTACTCTCCGTATGATTATTGTCTATGGCCCGCCGGGACAGCTTCTCAAACTGGTCCCGCAGATAACCGCCCGAATTAATATTCATATTGACTTCTTCGATACTGTCGATATGAACCGTCCGCAGCATACGGGCATAGCTGTCATTCATCTGCAGGATGCGGATCTCGACTCCGCTCTGATAGACGATGGCGACAGGTGCATCCACCGAAATATCGATTCTCCCCGCCTGCGCCATCAGATAGGCCTCTTCGCTCGTCTCCGGCAGCAGATCATGCTCCCGGCAATACTGAGACAGTTCCTCCCAGGACATGGGCTTGCCGTAATAATAGCCCTGAATCATTTCACAACCCACTGCCTGCAGGAATTTTACCTGCTCGGCTGTCTCTATCCCCTCCGCCAGCGCATGCGTCTCGAGGTCTTTGACCATGGGGATGATAGCGGCCAGCATCTTGCGGCTGGCCGCGTTGAAGGGACGCAGGAAGTTCATATCGAGCTTTATCACATCGAAATGATAGTCCTTCAGGACGTTCAGCGATGAGTAGCCACTGCCAAAATCATCCAGCCATACCTGATAGCCGCAGTCCCTGAACCGGTTGATCCCGCCACGGATCAGCTCCGCGTCCTGCACCAGAGCATTCTCAGTAATCTCAATGCGCAGCATATCTCGGGGCAGATCATATTTCTGCCGGATATCCTCGACTACGCGCAGCGGATCAGTCAGCGAGAAGTCCAACCGTGACAGATTCACCGAAACAGGAATGCGGCTGCGGCCATCATCAATCCCCCGGCGCAACTGGCGGCAGACCTGATCGATAACGTAAGCGTCGAGCTGGTGTATCAGGCGCGCCTCCTCCAGTACAGGGATGAAATCCCCCGGCGACAAGTAGCCATGCGCCGGCGAGTCCCAGCGCGCCAGTGCCTCAGCCCCGCACAGCCTGCCGCTGAGCGCACGAATGACCGGCTGAAAGTAGACCTTGATATATTTTTTCTGCAGTGCCTCCGTAAAATGCTCGCGGATATAGTGGCGGATGGTATACAGATTGCCCATCTGCTCACGATAGACCGCCCAGCAGTGATTCGCGTCATTCTTGACGGTATCACAGGCCAGCTTGGCCTCATCGAAACCATTGGAGAAAGTTTCCTTTTCTACCTTGTCATAGAGACGGATACCAGCCTTTAGCTCGATGCCCGGGTTACAGATATAGCGGGCGAATTCCTGACTGGCCGCCGTAATACGCTCCCGCACATCGCGGCTGTCGGCCAGCAGGGCGAAATTATCGGCTGACAAGCGTCCTATCAGACGCCCCGGGAAATTCTTCTCCAAAATCGCCGCCACCATACGCAGGCACTCATCACCCTTTTCGAGGCCGTAGACCGTATTAAGCAGGCGGAAATTCGTGACATTGAAATAGACCGGCGACTCGCTGATAAAGACCCCGTGCTTGATATTATTTTTCGCATGCTCGATGGCCGAGCGTAAGAAAGCATGCATGCCCGGCAGCCCGGTCATGCTGTCAATCTCATAAGACTGACGGTAGGTATCGGGCCCCGACAGCGTCATATAGTAGAGCGATCCCAGATCAGGGTCCTCGCCCGCATGCAGCGTTATCTCCATGCGCCGCAGATGACCGAGAGCGGTGCGGTACTCATAGCTATAGATACGCCGCTTCGCCGAGCGGCTGGCCAGCTCCTGCAGCGGCAGATAATCATCCGGCAGCACAAACTGGGAAAAGGTCGTACCCAGCTTGGTGCGCAGCTCCGTACAGCTCGTACACTGATACAGGGCCAGAGCCTCGCGATTGGCAAATACCAGCTCCTCCGTGCCGTCCGCACGAAAAAGGAAAATACCCGGCAGGTTTTCATAAGCAGTATGCAAGCGATTCACAATCTGATCGGTTATCGACGCACCTTTCACCTGGCACATGGAAACTCCTTCTGTTTTCAATACACCTATGTATCCCTAGTCTTATAGCAGATTATACTCTAGCCAGAAACGTACTGCAAGACCTTACTGGATTGTTCTTGCTAAGGCTGTCATAATATGCATATGGTATCTTATTCCATTCCGATTGATAAATCCCCTGTATAGAAGGTCTAGATAATGCTATCAAAAAACAAACACTCCATCGATATGCTGAACGGCCCTATATTCCGCAAGCTGCTGTTGCTGGCCGTCCCCATCACGCTGGCCAGTGTCCTCCAGCAGCTGTTCAATACTGCTGATATCGCCGTGGCCGGACGCTACCTGTCGACGCAGGCCATGGCTGCAGCCGGCTGCAATGTGCCTGTCATCGGTCTCTTCATCAACCTGCTGAGCGGTCTGGCCCTAGGTGCGAATGTATTCATCGCCAAGGGGATCGCGCTCCGTCAGCGCGGCCGGGTCCATGCCGGCGTCCAGACGACGATGACGATTGCCCTGCTGCTGAGCCTGCTCGTCATGATCATCGGTCTCGTGGCCGCCCGCTCTATCCTCGAGCTCATAGCTACACCGGCTGACGTCATGGATGAAGCCATCATCTACCTGCGTTTCTACCTGCTCGGACTGCCCTTCCTCACGCTTTATAATTTTGGCAGTGCCGTGCTCCGGGCGGATGGTGATTCCCTGCGGCCGCTCTATGCTCTGGTTGCCGCGAACCTCGTGAATATCGTCCTCGACCTCGTCTTCACCATCGGTCTGGGCTGGGATATCGGCGGCATCGCGCTCGCCACCACGCTCGCCAATGGCGTCAATGCGGCCATCGTCCTCTACGATCTGATTCATGAAGCCGGCTATCTCCACTTCAACTGGAGCGTTCCCTGTTTCAACCGGGAGTGCATAGCGGAAATCGTGTGCATCGGCGGTCCCGCCAGTCTGCAGGGCGTTGTTTTCTGCTTTTCCAACATCGTCCTCCAGGGCGCGATCAACAGCTTCGGTTCCGATGCAGCTGCCGGCGTAGCGGCTGCACTCACCTTCGAATTCGTTGCCTACTTCGTCGTCAACGGTTTCACCCAGGCGGCCGTCACCTTCACGAGCCAGAACTATGCCGCTCATCTTTTCCCTCGCTGCCGGCGGATTTTCCGCCACTCCCTGCTGGCCTCGATGCTTCTGACCGCCCTGGTCTCGCTCTCATTCATCAGCCAGCGTGACCTGTTGCTCGGCTTCTTTCATCCGACCGAGGCAGCCATGGGCTACGCGCTCATCCGCCTGTTCGCGGCTACCCTGCCGGAATGCCTGACCGCGACCTACGAAATCCCGGGCGCCTGCCTGCGCGGTATGGGAATCTCCCTGCTGCCGGCACTCGAGACCTTCTTCGGCTCCTGCCTGCTGCGCGTCGCATACGTCTTTCTGATTTTCCCCTCACTGCCTGATTTCGTCTATCTCTCCGCCCTGTACCCCGTCACCTGGGTCGTCACCGGCACCCTCGTCATGAGCACCTATTTCCTCACCCGCCGTCATCTGGAAAAAAAGCCTAATCAACTTTGACTCTATACGCCCATAGAAAATAAACCTTGCTCCGCATTTTCGAATACTTTGCAAGGTTTATTTTATTGTCTCGGCACTGCCGCTAGATCGCGACGAACTGTCAGGCGATATCATATATCTTTCTCACAGCATAGCTGCTTTCTTAAATTCATCCACAGAAAGACCGGCCTTTCTTGCTGCATCAGACAGAGAGAGCAGTCCTTCCTTGACCAGATCAGTCAGCATGGAGAAACCGCCTTCCTTTTCGCCTTCTTTCTTTCCGTCTTTCTTTCCTTCTTCATAGCTTTCTTCTTTGGAAACTCGCATAGCTTCATTCCAGTCCCATTTTGCCGATACCATATCCAATACCTCGCTTTCGTTCTCGCCGAAATAATCAGCCATAAAATCATTGTCGATACAGTAGGCTATCGCCTCGCGGATTGCTGTTTCCAGAGTGGACCCGCTATCCGCTTTCTCTCTGACCTTTGCGACAAAGGCGCTGTAGCTTCTCAGCTCATAGCATTTCTGCAATACTTTCCGTCCCGGAGCGTAGTTCACGTTGTAGCAGGGCACGTGCAGGCACAGCTTGCTATCACCGTGGCTCTGCTCTGGGAATGCGTTCTCGAGACGCAACACCTGGTAATCCTTTTGCGGCTCCCGTCCGTTGTACAGCACATAGAACTCTGGTGCTGGCAACCTGACTATAGCCTTGCGGTATTGTATATCCTTCGGTACATAGTTACGATACAGTCTGGCCAGATACCATAGGAACCGCAACGGCATGTTCATATTCCAAGTGCTCTGCTGCTCGAGCAATATTACGAGCCGATCCTCTACGCGGAAGCTGATGTCGTTCTTCACATCACTGAAGAATGTCCCGCGCAGTGTGTTCATCTTGATATCCCGCGCTGCTACACTGCGGCCGCTCAATGCCCGGTACAGGCTCCTGAGCCTGGTCTTGTTATTGAATATATCCCGGAACAAGGAATCTTTATACGTTCGCTTCGCCTGCATCAGCCCACCTCCGTTTTCTCTAATATATTATACCACATACATATCGTGGTCTTCTATAGCGAAAAGCCGCCTAGACTCTAAAGATATGCAGTTCCCAGCCACTAAAAAATCCGCCCACCAAACTGGTGAGCGGATTCGTTTTGTCTTTGTTACCCGACTGCCTCAGCCTTGCTCATTGTCGTGGCTGTGGCTCTGGTAGCGGCGACGGGGGCGTTTGCGCGGGACTATGACGACATAGCGGCGCGGCTCATCGCCAGCCGAATAGGTCGATACGCGATGGCTCTTCTGCAGGGCCATGTGTATGATCTTGCGCTCGTGGCGGTTCATAGGCTCGAGATGGATCTCCTGCCCCATGCGGCAGGCCTTCTCGGCCAGGTGACCGGCGAGGCGCGTCAGCGTCTCCTCCCGGCGGGCCCGGTAGCCCTCGATATCGAGCAGGATATGGACCCGCTCGTCCTCGAGACCGCGATTGGCGGCCAGATTGGCCAGATACTGCAACGCATCGAGCGTCTGCCCATGCTTGCCGATCAGTATGCCGAGATTGTCGCCGATGAGCGAGAGGTACGCGCCCTCCTCATTATCGCTGCGCTCGATGCTGACCTCTATATGCATAGCGGCGAAGACATCATGCAGGAAAGCGACGCCGCGATCGACGGCCTTGGCTGCTACTTCAGGGTCGAGCGGTACGCGGGGCTCGCGCTCCTCCTCATTACGACGAGAGCGGGGAGCCGTCGCTGCCGGCCGGGCAGCCGGTTTTTCCGGCTCAGAGACGGCAGCCGGCTCCGGAGTCTCAGCCGGCCTCTCCGTCACAGTCGGCTCGGAGGCCGCCGACGTCTCTGTCTGAGACGCATGCTCCTCAGCATCTGCGGTCTGCTCCACTTTGGCGACATCCTGACGGCGGCAGGCTTTTATCTTGGCTTCGTGCTTGCCGAACAGCCCGAAAAAGCCGCTGCTCGGTTTCTGGATCAACGTGTATTCGATTTCATTCTGCGGGCACCCCAGCTGACGAGCGGCTTCTTTCAGCGCCTCAGCTACGGTCTTGCCACTGGCCTCAATGCTCTCTGCCATCAAGCACCAGCCCCCTCTTTCTTTTTCTTTGTCTTATCCTGACCGCGGTACATCCACCACTGCTGCACGATCTGCACGACGTTCATCGTCACCCAGTAGAGCACGAGGCCCGACGGGAACTGCAGGCTGATGTAGCCGATGAATATCGGCATGATGACCATCATGGCCTTCATCTGGGCATTGGCCTCAGCCGTCGTCTGTTTCTGCTGCCAGAATGTCGTCAGAGCCGACAATATAGGTAGGACATAGATAGGATCGGCCTCTGACATGCTAGGCAGCCACAGGAACTGAGCCGCCTCCGGCGACGGATAGGTGAAATTGTACAGCGCATAATACATCGCCATCAGGATCGGCATCTGTATGAGCAGCGGCAGGCAGCCAGCGAGCGGATTGACACCGGCCTCTTTATAGAGGGCGCCGATCTTCTGCTGCAGCAGCTGCGGGTTGTCCTTGTATTTCTCCTGCAGCTTTTTCTGCTTCGGAGCCAGCTCCTGCATCGCCTTCATCGATTTGACCTGCTTCTTCGTCAGCGGATAAAGGGCCAGCTTGATGAGTATGGTCAGCAGGATGATAGCCAGGCCGTAGCTGCCTATACCGAAAATATCCGTAAAATCATATAGCAGTCCCAGCACAGCCTGCAGGATAGCCTCTATCGGCTGGAACAGTTCGGAAAAGAATCCCAATACATCACGTCCTAAACAAAAATACTATTCACGGCACCGGATCATAGCCACCCTCATGAAAGGGATGGCAGCGCAATATGCGCTTGAGCGCCAGCCAGCCACCGCGGCGGGCACCATAGCGTTCGATAGCTATCAGCGCATACTCGGAACATGTCGGTACATAGCGGCATGACGGTGGCAGCATCGGCGAGATGAAGCCACGATAGAATCGGATCAGCAACAGGAATACCTGTTTCATGACTTTGCCTCCGGCCCGGACGCCTTCGCCGTCATGGCTTTCTGCACGCGACGCAGCAGGCGGACATAATCGCGCTCCACGGCCTGGCATTTCGCCTCGACCATCGGCCGACGGCCGACGAGCAGCACCGCCCAATCCTCCGGCAACTCCGCCTGATGCAGGCGCCAGCACTCGCGCAGCAGGCGCTTCACGCGCACGCGCACGACTGCGCCGCCGAGCTTTTTGCCTGCGGCGAATCCGGCCCGCCCGGCCAGATGCTTATCGCGCAGCACATACATGACGAGATGATGGCAGGCAAAGGAGCGTCCGGAACGATATACTCGTTGGAAATCGTTGCGCCGCTTGATCATCCTCGCTCTAGGCAAATCAAACATCGCACCCAACTCCCACGTTTCGAAAAAAATTACATCTCATAGCAAACTCAACGCACAAACGTCCACTTCGTGGACATTGTGCGCCCGCCCTTGCAGTAAATCCAACCAATCACGCTGCGCCTGCGGCTTGCGTTCTTGGGGATTTACGTAGTAAAAAAGGCCACCGAAGTGACCTCATTACGGCATTAGGCCGAAATCTTCTTTCTGCCGCGCTGGCGTCTTCTCTTCAGTACAAGACGGCCGCCCTTTGTCTTCATGCGCTCACGGAAACCATGAGTCTGCTTACGCCAATGATTGTTCGGCTGATAAGTCTGCTTCAAAACGGACACCTCCCTCGATTGGATTCTGATATATTGCAATCAGATTTTTATCAACAATGAAAATAAGCACTCTGTCTAAGAGCACAACTACGGAAATTATATCCCACCAGCCGCGCAGTGTCAAGTTTTTTTGGCTCTTCTTATCCACCGTTTCCCCAGTTTTTCGCGATTTTCTGTGCATAACCAGTGCATGATTTCCTTTTATCCCCAGAAAAAATGTTGATAACTCCAGGTTATTTTGGTAATATAGTGTTAGTAACTAGCCGCTGGAGTAAAAACTAGCGGCTATATTTTCCGTTTAGCAGTTTTTTCTTACATTATATATACAAATCAAAAGTGCTGCACGAATTAAGCACAGGCATAGTTATCCACAGTTGTTGATAACTATGTGTATAAGTTTTTTTCAGAGAGGACGTCTATATGGAACAACAAAGCCTTACTCCGGACGCCGAAGTCCTGAGCATCTGGGAGCAGATACTGAACCGGCTGCACGACTCGCTGGCCGGCTCGGCCTTCAAATGGATCAATGCGGTCAAGCCGCTGGCCATCGATGAGGACACCATGACGCTCGGCACCCCGAACGAACTGACTCAGACCTGGATTGAAAGCCATTATCTCGCGATACTGTCTGATGCCATAAACGACGTGCTCAAGTCCCCACGCCAGATTGTCTGGCAGACCGTGCCCCAGCCGGATGCACCGGCCAAGCAGGAGATCGAGGAGAACAATGCCGTCCTGAAGCAGGACCATCCTGACATGACGAAGATGCAGCAGGGCGACCTGTTCAAGCAGCCCGCTCCGCCTGCCCCCGAGGCCGGCTATATGCACATCATCGCCCCGGGTGACAAATCTTCCCTGAATCCGAAATACACGTTCGATACATTCGTGACCGGCAAATCGAACTCATTCGCCAAGGCGGCCGCCGAGGCCGTCGCGAAAAAGCCGGGCATCGAGTACAATCCGCTGTTCATGTACGGCGGCGTCGGCCTCGGCAAGACGCATCTGATGCACGCCATCGGCAACCGCGTCCTCGAAAACGATCCGGACAAGCGCGTGCTCTACGTCTCGAGCGAGACATTCACGAACGAGATGATCAGCGCCATCAGTAAGAACAAGACGCAGGAATTCCGCGAGAAATACCGCAGCATCGACGTGCTCATGATCGACGATATCCAGTTCATCAGCGGCAAGACGAGTACGCAGGAGGAATTCTTCCACACGTTCAATGCGCTGCGCGACGCCAACAAGCAGATCATCATCTCGTCCGATCGTCCGCCGAAAGAGGTCAAGGACATGGAGGACAGGCTCATATCCCGTTTCGAATGGGGCCTCGTCGCCGATATCCAGTCCCCGGACCTCGAGACGCGCATCGCCATCCTGAAGAACAAGGCGGCACTCGACCACTACGACGTCCCGAACGATGTGATGCTCTACATCGCCAGCCGCATCAAATCGAACATCCGTGAGCTTGAGGGCGCGCTGACCCGCGTCGTCGCCTACGCCTCGCTCGTCAAGCAGCCGATCACGACCGACCTCGTGGCCACTGCGCTCAAAGACATATTCCCCGACACTGAGACGAAAGAAATCACGATGGACGTCATCCAGGACGTCGTCGCCGCCTATTTCAAAATCAGCGTCGCCGACCTGCATGCCAAGAAGCGCACGCGCCAGATTGCCTTCCCGCGTCAGATCGCCATGTACCTCTGCCGCGAGCTCACCGACACCTCGCTGCCGCAGATCGGCAATTTCTTCGGCGGCCGCGACCATACGACCGTCCTCCATGCCTGCGACAAAATCGCCAGCGAGAGCAAGAAAGACGCGAAACTGCAAAACATCATGGAAGAATTGAAGGAACGCCTGCAAAAGGTCTGATTATCCCCCGTAAGACCGTGGATAACTCCGTTAGCAAGCATGACGATATCGTGTGCACAAAATGTTGATATCGTCCCCTGTAGATAAATCAGTGGATAACGTGGATAACTTTTACAAACCATCCACGAGATTATCAACAAGCAAACCAGCTCGGACACGCGATACCAACAGCATTTTCCACATATCCACAGGCCCTATTACTACTACGGCGGTACTCCTAAAAATATAGTTCTATTAGTTAAAAGAAAGGCCCGACCATGAAAATCACGTGCTCAAAGAACCATCTCAGCAACGCCCTGAGCATCATCAGCAAAGGTATACCATCGAAACCCAGCACCCCGATCCTCTCTGGCCTGTACATGAGAGCCGAGGGCAATACGCTGGAACTCCATACCAGCAACAACGAAGTCGGATTTATCGACAAGATACCTGCGGATATCGAAGAGGCTGGAGAAATCGTCGTCTCGGGACGCTACTTCCAGGAAGTTATCCGCAGCCTGCCTGGTGATAACGTCACGATCACCTTCGATCGCAATGAGCGCACGGTACATATCAACTCCAATCAGGCTCATTTCACACTGCTGAGCATGAACGCTGCGGAATATCCGACCGTCAAGCACATCGATGGTCAGCTGAAGTTCACCATCAAGCATAATGTCCTCTGCGAACTCATAAAGAAGACCGTTTTTGCCTGCGCCAAAGACAACGACCGGCCGACATTCACCGGCTGCTCCTTCTCCACCGAGGGCAACAAGCTCACGCTGGCCGCCACGAACAGTCATCGTCTGGCCGTATATTATGAAATATTCAATGAAGAATTGACGCCGGCTCATGTCATCATTCCGGCCCCGGTGCTGAATGAGCTCCTGCATGACCTGTCGGCCGAGATCCCGACGGATGTTCAGATCGTCTGCGATATGCAGCAGATCAGCTTCAGCTATGAGAACCTCTATATCTGCTCGCGGCTTATCAGCGGTACGTTCCCCGACTTCACCCGGCTGCTGAACATCAGCACGAAGACGCATGCCAAGGTCAACGTCCAGGAGCTGCGCGGAGCGGTGGACCGCATGTCGCTCATGATGCAGGGCGAGAAGATCAACACGATAAAATTCGAATTCGCCCAGAATACCATCACACTCTCGGCCTATAACCCGCAGCTCGGCAACGCCGAGGAGACCATCCCAGCCGAGATCGAGGGACCGGATATCCTCATCGCGTTCAATGGGGCCTATCTGTCGGACGTCATGAAGGCGATGACGACGACCGAGTGCCTCATCGACCTGGCGACGCCGCTCACGGCCATATCGATTCGCGAGGTCGGCAACGAGCAGTTCCAATACATCGTGACACCGGTACGCACCGCGCACTGAGCGGACAGAGCGCCAAAGTCAGTCAAACGCGCAATTGCGCACTGTATAATTATGCACTGAAATGTATATCAAATATTTGAAGCTGCGGAACTTCCGCAATTATGAAGAGCTCGGTCTAGAACTATCAGCCGGGCTCAATACTTTCCTGGGGCCGAATGCCCAGGGCAAGACGAATGTCGTCGAGGCCGTGTACTACGGCTCGCTGGGCCACTCCCATCGCACGCGCGCCGACAAGGAGCTCATCCGCTGGGGGCAGGACGGCGCGCTCATCGAGATCGTATTCGTGAGCGGCGGTGTCGAGCGGCGGCTCGAGTTCCAGCTCAGCCAGACGGCGCGGCGCCGCATCCTGCTGAACGGAGCGCCTGTGCGGCCGCGCGAGCTCGTAGGCAATCTCAATACCGTGCTGTTCTCGCCCGAGGACCTCTGGCTCGTCAAAGGGGCGCCGGCGGGCCGCCGGCGCTTCCTCGATGCCGAGATATCGCAGGCCCGGCCGGCCTATTACAAGGCCCTGCTCGAGTACAACAAGATCGTCACGCAGCGCAACTCCCTGCTGAAATCTCTGCGCGAGGGCCATGGCGACCGCAGCCTGCTGCCGCTCTGGGACGAGCAGCTGGCACGTCAGGCCGCGCTCATCACGACCCATCGTCTGGCAGCCGTGCGCGTGCTGAGCCGGATGGCTGGCAATCTCCAGCGCGACATCGCAGGTGGTGAGGAGCTGTCGATCGCCTATGAGCTGCATGGTCTCAATGATGCGCGTCATATCGCAGGACAGTCGCCGGAGAGCCTCGCGCTGCTGGAGCAGGAGGGCGAAAATGTGACAAGAGCCCTTTATTCATGGTATAATAAGGAGCTGGAAAGCAAGCGCGAGCTCGATATCATCCGCGGTACGACGAGCCGCGGGCCGCATCATGACGATATCGTGCTATCCGTCGATGGCCGCAATCTGAAGGCTTTCGGCTCGCAGGGCCAGCAGCGTACGGGCGGACTGGCCCTGAAGCTGGCCGAGCTCGAATTTCTGCAGCGCGAGACGGGCGAGTACCCCGTGCTGCTGCTCGACGATGTCATGAGCGAGCTTGATGTATCGCGGCGCCGCCAGCTCGTCGACTACATCGCTCGTCAGCACATACAGACCTTGATCACGGCTACGGACAAGGCCTATTTCCCGGATGGATTCCGGGCGGACGGCCACGCCTACAGCGTTCGCTCCGGTCAGGTGCAGCAGCTGCAGTAGCCGGAGCAGGAGGAGGCAGCGGCATGGCGGAACAAAAGCAGACGGCTATGAACCGGCGCTATCCCGGCGTAGAGATCGTGAAGACGGTCATCCCGAAGTACGTCCGGGCCAAGGGGCCGAAGTTCGCGGCGGAGTATCATCGCCACTATGTCCTGTGGCATTGGCGCGACATCGTCGGCCCGCTCGTCGCCCGGAAAGTCCAGCCGATGGGCATAAAGAAGCAGGTGCTGTATCTCTATTGCTCGGACTCCTCCTGGCGCAACGAGATCCGGCTCATGCAGCCGCGCATCCTGAACATGGTGAACGACTATGCCCAGCAGAAGATCATCAAGGAGCTTTGCTTCTGTCGCCGCTGGGAGCGACCGCAGACGCTGACGCCGGAGGAATACGAGGCAATGATGGCAACGCTGCCGTCCACGGACCAATCGTGGCAGCACGATGTCGAAAAGATGCCGGTGTCCGAGCAGGAGGAGGCAGCCCTGAGGGCTGATCTGCCGGCGGCGGACAAAGGGCTCGTCGCTATCGTGGCCCGCCTGAAACGGCGTCAGCTGCAGCGGCAGAAGGCGAAGCTGGCCCATGGCTGGCATCCGTGTCCGGGCTGCGGGGAGCTCGTAGAGCCGGAGGCGCACTACTGCCTGTCCTGCCGTCAGAAACATCGGGAGCAGGTCGACCGGGCCATCCGGCGCACGCTGAGCGATATCCCCTGGGCCTCGTTGCACGAGGTGCGCGAGTACGTGCCGGAGGCGGAGGGAGCGCAGGTCGAGGAGCAGCGCAATATACTGGCCCAGCTCTGGGCCTCCCGGCTGCGGGCGGATGATACGGAGAGCATGGCAGCCACTTCGCTGGCAATGCTGTACGGCTGCGTGAGCCCTGAGCATCTGACGCCGGAAAAGCAGCGCTATATCCTCTACCGCTTGCGGCGCAATATGAGCTGGGATGGCGTCGAGGTGAAGCAGACGCGGCGCGAGGCCCTGCAGCTCGACGACCGCAGCGAAAAGCGCCGTGCCGAGTATATGGAGCGCTGGCTGGAACGCAGCCAGGCCGCAGCAAAAAAGTGAAAACGGGACAGAGAGGTGTGTGGCATGCTGTTGCATTTGGGACGCTCGACGGCAATCAGGGTCAGCAGTGTAATCGCCATATATGACTATGGGATTTTCGCCCAGGGCAGCAATGCCGGCTATCTGGACCGCCAGCGGGCGGCTGGGCGTGTATGCGCCATCGAGGGGCAGAGCAGCGAGATCAAGTCACTAATCATCACGACGGACCGCATCTATCTGTCGGCCATATCGCCGCTGACGCTGTGGCGCCGCTCGCGCCAGCTGCCAGAAAGCTGGAACAGCCAGCTGGCAGATACAGGAAAATAACCGATTATTGATATAGAGCAGCAACTGGAAATTTTTTGGAATAGGAGTGTCAACATGGCAGACGAAAAGCAGGAGAACAAGGTCATCGACCTGACGCAGCCGGAGCAGCCGGCCGAGCCGCTCGATGAATTTGCTGATGCAGATCTCGATACCTCGAATGTCGAGATTCATACGGACGAGAGCAGTGCCGAGGTCACTGCCGTCAGCGCGGACTACGGCGCGGATCAGATACAGATACTGGAGGGCCTCGAGGCCGTCCGTATGCGTCCGGGCATGTACATCGGCTCGACGTCGGAGCGCGGCCTGCATCACCTCGTCTATGAGGTCGTGGACAACTCCATCGATGAGGCGCTGGCCGGCTACTGCGACCACATCGAAGTGACAATCGAGGCCGATAACAGCATCACGGTCACGGATAACGGCCGCGGCATACCGGTCGACATGCATGAGAGCGGCAAGCCGGCCGTCGAGGTCGTGCTGACGGTGCTGCATGCCGGCGGCAAATTCGGTGGCGACGGCTACAAGGTCTCGGGCGGTCTGCACGGCGTCGGCGTATCCGTCGTCAATGCCCTCTCGACGCATATGGAGGTCCAGGTCAAGCGCGATGGCAAGATTCACGAGATCACGTTCAAGCGCGGCCATACGGTGAAGCCGCTGACGGTCATCGGCGATACCGAGGAGACAGGCACGCGCGTCCATTTTCTGCCGGATCCGGAGATATTCACGGTCACGACCTATAGCTATGATACGCTGAAGCACCGCCTGCGCGAGCTCGCATTCCTGAACCACGGCATCACCATCGTGCTGCACGATAAGCGCCAGGACCCGGAGAAGAGCGAGTCGTTCCATTTCGATGGCGGCATCAGCTCCTTCGTCGAGCATCTGAACCGCAAGAAGGAAAAGATCAACCCGACGCCGATCTACTTCAACGGCGTGAAGGACGATACGGTCGTCGAGATCGCCCTGCAGTACAACGACAGCTATCAGGAGAACATCTACAGCTTCGTCAACAACATCAACACCGAGGAAGGCGGCACGCATCTCGCCGGCTTCAAGCTCGCTCTCACGCGTGCGGCCAATGATTTTGCGCGCAAGCAGGGCATCCTGAAGGATAAGGATGGCAATCTCTCGGGCGATGACGTGCGCGAGGGACTCACGGCCGTCATCAGCCTGAAGGTTCGCGAGCCGCAGTTCGAGGGCCAGACGAAGACGAAGCTCGGCAACTCCGAGATCCGCGGCATCGTCGATTCTATCGTTACCGAGGGACTCAGCGAATATTTCGAGGAGAATCCCGTCATCACGAAGAAGATCATCGACAAGGCCATCATGGCCGCTCGCGCCCGCGAAGCCGCCCGCAAGGCCCGCGAGCTCACGCGCCGCAAGAACGCGCTCGAGGTATCGAGCCTGCCGGGCAAGCTGGCTGACTGCTCCGTGAAGGATCCGGAGCAGGCCGAGATCTACCTCGTCGAGGGCGACTCGGCTGGCGGCTCGGCCAAGCAGGGCCGAGACCGTCGTTTCCAGGCCATCCTGCCGCTGCGCGGCAAGATCCTGAACGTCGAGAAGGCCCGTCTCGACCGCATATTCGCCAATGCCGAGATCCGCACGATGATCACGGCGTTCGGCACGGGCATCAGCGATGACTTCGATATTGCGAAGCGCCGCTATGGCAAGATCATCATCATGACCGATGCTGATGTCGATGGTGCCCATATCCGCACGCTGCTGCTGACGTTCCTCTACCGCTACATGAAGCCGCTCATCGAGCACGGCCACGTATTCATCGCCCAGCCGCCGCTCTACCTCATCCGCAAGGGCAAGAAACACTGGTATACCTATAGCGATGAGGAGCTCACGAAGAAACTCGACGAGGTGGGCCACGATGGAGCCAGCGTCCAGCGCTACAAAGGCCTCGGCGAGATGAATCCGGAGCAGCTCTGGGAGACGACCATGGATCCGAACAGTCGCACCATGCTGCGCGTCGACATGGAGGACGCCGAGGAGGCTGATGAGCTGTTCACCATCCTCATGGGCGACAAGGTCGAGCCGCGCCGCCAGTTCATCGAGGAAAATGCGAAACTCGTGCGCAACCTCGATATTTGATTGA
>Ga0256404_1007628_pt1 | contig 16913 bp, 13 predicted proteins | sample RumenRJG_01DNA_FD_185990 | JGI IMG/M metagenome (GOLD analysis project Ga0256404, IMG submission 185990) | Bovine rumen microbial communities from Lethbridge, Alberta, Canada - RJG_01 | ecosystem: Host-associated > Mammals > Digestive system > Stomach > Rumen | place: Canada: Alberta | collected...
CAACAAATAAGCTCGCTGCTTTTCATTAGGCTTATCTGCTTCCGCATGAATGATCGGGCATACCTTTTCACAGAGGTGACAGTTAATGCACTTGTCCTTGTCTACAGTGGGATAACGAAAGCCTTCTGCATCCTCTGGCATCGAGATACACTGCACTGGACAGACATTTTTACAGGCCCAACAGCCGCAGCAATCTTTTTTATCTTTTATCTCAATCATATGATTTTTGCATCTTTAAGACTGTCCTTCAGCCAATCCCAAGTAAACTGCCGAAGGTGTTCCAACTTGTCGCTTACCTTATTATAATCTATTTCCTGCTTCAACATCTCGGCAGGATTTTCATGTGCTGTCAACAGGCGGTTGCTTAATTCTATCTCATTCAGAAAATCATAGATACGACCATTGGTCGAAACTATGCTATCATTATTGTATCTACGGAAGGTAAAGAATTTCTTACGGTTGAGCATAGAGAACACGGAGCAGTGAAAAGAATCTGTAAATACAAGCTCTGCGTCACGTATGAGCTGGATAAATTCTCGCGGCCCAACATTATAAGGAGCAAAGTCAGGAAAACCAACATCACTCTTAATGTACTCATCACAATGCTGTAGTTGCACAATCTTGTAACCTGTCAATTCCCGAACTTTACGCACAAAGTCACGTTGTTCCGGATTGTTGCCGAGGAAATAGCAGAAGATATACTTATCAGCATAGAAGCGTTCTTTCGGTACGATATCCATCCATTCTTCTGCATTGAATAAAATCGTTGGATCGCAGACAACCGGCACATCCCGATCTGCCAACTGCTTCACTAGTCTTTGTCCACTCTGCTCGCGTACGGAAACATAGTTAATACGTTTGAGAAACTTGCTGGCCATAACAGCTTGTCTCTTCGGCAGTGCTGATACGCCAAAACTGGTAGATAAGGCTATCGTACAGATATTTTGGGGGACAAAATTCAGCGTATAATAATCTGCTGTGATATTGGATGGCAGCCAGAGTTGGTCGCAGCCTACGACAAAGGCCAAGTACTTCTGTGGGGAAGCTTCTCCTATTGACGCAATGGAGTCATATCTTTCAGAAATGGTAAACATTCCCTCAAACTCCTTAAACTTGCGAGTGCGCTGAGCTAATAGTTCTGCCAATCCAGGCACACGTTTCTTAGCTATGACCTTGCGAACCGTGGCCATTTTATCGAGTACTGTGTGCTTATCGAAAATTTTACTGAGGAAGTATTTCATCTTCCGCTTGTTAATTTCCGGCTGAATACCCTCTAAATTGATAGTCTCATTGTCAAGTCCCAGTTTATCGAAAGCCTTCTGCGTAGCATAAGCCTGCAGCTGACTACCATAATTCGGTTGGAAATAACATGTGACGAGCGCTATCTTCTTTGTCATATTCTTAATAGTTATATTTGCCCTTTTTCAGGAAATACTGTTTTGCACGAGCCACTATATCAAGCATGAAATACATCTTCATTCGGATAAAGAGCAGAGTAATCTTTCGCTTCATATCCATCCCTGTTGTAGGGGCTTTGGCTACAGAATCCTTGAATATCGTGTTGTCCCGAATAACAGCTCCATATTTCTTGATCTTGGTGGCCAAACTATCCGTATTGTTGGGGTGGAAATAAGTACCAAGAGCAATTGCAATGAGAACATACACCACACGCTGATAGAAAGCCTCACGGAACATATCTGGATGCACATATTTCTGAATGTCCTCATAAATCACTTGGTAGCAGTCAATGAGGTACTTAGTATTCTTCTCGTCGACCTTCTTAGAGATACTATTTGGATTGTAACGGTAGTGATTGTAGTACTTACGTATGAAAAGTGCTTTTTTGGCATAATAAAAAGCTCGGAGCGAGAATTCCACGCCTTCCGACCCCTGCTTCAAGCGCTTATCATGGAAGATATTATGTTCCTTTGCATAAGAAGCTCGAATCAGTTTGGAATAAGCCGTGGCAATGCCTGACTTATAAATCAGCGTGTTAAGTGCAAGGTTCTGACATTCCGAATTTTTATAAAGATGTTCATTATCCGGACAAGGCCATTCCCATTTTCCCTTGATAGACTTTTCGCCAAGCTCTTGAATACACATCCAGAATATAATATCCACGTCCGGATATCTGCTAACAGTCTTCATCAATTCCTCACAGGTATTCTCATCTATCCAGTCATCCCCATCAAGGTACATTTGCCAAATACCCGTAGCTACTTCATAACCTGCATTACGGGCAGAAACCAAGCCTCCGTTCTTTTTATGGATAACTTTGATTCTTTCATCCTTAGCAGCATATTCATCGCAGATAGCCCCGCAGTTATCGGGAGACCCGTCATCAACGAGAAGAATTTCAATATTCTGCAACGTCTGATTGATGCAGGACTGAATACACTGCCGGAGATACTCCTCTGGTACCTTATATATAGGCACTATAATGGATACTTGTGGTTGTCTTTCCATATATTTCTATTTGTTTACTTTTCTTGCATATAACCTATAGGTTAACCCTTTCAATGAATCTGTTATTTTTTAACTATAGCATCATTATAGTCATGCTTGTGAAGATTTCTTTATTATCCATACCATCTATGCAATAGTGCAAATTGTTAAGATAAATATTGGCCTATAGGTCGAAAAATTCCCTGTATATATCATCGTATTTACCGAATTCAACTACTTTAAATCCCATCTCATTGAGGAAGAATTTTTTATCCTTGTGATTCTTTATCTCGTTTTTTGTACATATATACCAGCCTTCGTGATTAATCTTCTTCTTATATAAATATTTTTTCCTCTCTATTAAAAGCCATCGAAGGAACACTTCATTAGCATCAAGTGTTAAACCTATGATACATAGCGACTTATTGAATACCAAATGTAGCCAAGAATTAATTCCATCCCAATAAGGAACATTCTTTCCATTGAACAGATCTAAATTATCGTTTCCTTTATGGATATACTGACGTGCATGCTGACACTGCGAAATGTACTGAGTAAGGCCAAGCTTTATACTGTTTTTATAATTGACTGTTCCGTTAATATGCCAAACTGAGAACTCATTAAAAATCTGTTTCCAGTTGCCAACTCTTCCGTAATATGAGTTCCAAGGATAGTAATTAGAAAATTTATATCCTTTTTTCCCTCCCTCAACAGGATATTTCATAAGATGCTTTGAAAAATCATTATCATTTGCTTTATCTTTGATCTCTAAATTAAGATCGAAATTTGTAGTAAGCACAGGTACATTCCAAAATTCCTTCAAACTTTTGAATAAACGCTGATGAAAGTCGACGGGTTTCCATTGGCTGTATTTCTCTATTACATGAGTACGCAAAACATTATCTTTCTGGTGCATTTCAATTATATCATAGAGTTCTGTATAACTCATGCCACCATTTATTTTTGGAAGTTCATTCTTAGAGTATTCTCCATAAAGTTCCTGCAAGAGTCCCATCCAGGAAGTGTCTTGCTTATTACCATACGCAGCACGGTTTATACCATTTCCAAGAACAAATGCTAAATCATTCTTACGTGACTTCAAAATAGAACAAATATCAGATGTAATATCTTTCTGGGGAAAATTCATTTTATTTTATCAATAAAAATTCAATCAAAAAGTTTTATTCTTTATTTCTCTGACAAGCTTTTCAACAGCCCCACGATCTTCTTCCATATCAAATTTTCTTGCGAAAAGTATGTTAGGATTAGCAACAAGATCTGCTACCTTGTCTGTATGGATAATTTCTGGTGACGCACCTACAAATTTGGCATATCTTAGATTGCCTTCTGAAGAGAACTCGTTCTGCCCCCCCCCAGACAGTATCATCTGCTTATATAATTCATCGGCACAAACAGTATACTTGAAGTTATAAGCATACTTTGGATACTCCTTAACTAAGCTGATTACTGCTTGTAATGTAAGGCTGACCCAATTAGATCCATACTTATAGGGCAAAGATAGTTCTTTAAGCCTATTTATTCCTACTATTCTTTGAAAACAGAGTGCTCCATGTCGTATAATCTTATATATTAAACCATGTCGCATATGCTTTGTACATAGCCAATAATACTTTAAGCGGTCGACTTGTTTTTCGTCTTGCCAAAATGTAACAAACTCTTTATCCTCTATTGACTTTTTATCGAAATAGTTCAAAATATAGTCCGGAGATTTGGTGGGCATATCTTGACCCGAGATAAGATGAACATAAGCATAGTCTTCTCCAGATTCCACAACAGCTCTGAACAATTCCAATTCGGTTTCTATCTGAGATATATCTCCCCATCTCACATCATGCCTGTCAACGAAAGTTATTTGAGAATAGACTGGCTTTTCAATATCTGCATTTTTTAACTGGCTTTTTTTATCCAAATGAAGGTAAAAGTCAATTAAAGGATGATCAAGAAGTTTAAGAAGCAAGTTGATTTGCTCTGCATTCTTATGTGCTATGATACATATAGCATGTTTTGCTGTCATTCTCTGAATCAACTTAAAGCGTCTATCAATTTTTTAGCACAAGCTTCCGGTGAATATTCTGTTCTCACCAACTTGAGAAGGGCTGGCTGCTTGTTACCATGTTCAAGAGCCTCCATGCACTTCTGTCCAATATCATCAACCGACTTTGGATTGACTAAATAAGCCAATCCATGGTAGTATTCTTTGGGAGCACCATCATTGGTGAGTACTACTTCGCATCCTCTTCCTGCTGCCTCCAGAGCTACCATTCCTACACCCTCAAGTAAAGATGGCAAAGCAAAAACTTTTGCTCTATCATATAAGGTAATAAGCTTCTCATCAGAGACCTCACCCACATACTCAATGTTGTCATGCCCGTCAATAAGTCCATGTAACCATTGCTTCTCTTTATCACCGTTCAGGAATCCAGCAAGTTTCAGTTGGAACCCATATTTGATAGCCGCTTCAATGAGTCTTGGAACATTTTTGTTCCATGATGCCAAGCGACTAACATGGAGAATAAAGTTTTCCTTTTCGGGAATAGTCTCTACCATAGGGGTGCGTACTTGCAGTGGCACAATCTTTATCTTGCTTTTAGGTACATCGAGACACTTATTCACATACATACTCTCAAATTCTGAACGTGTAAGAATGACATCGTATAGATCCTTTGCAAGGTACAAGTCATGGAATCGTGAAGTAAGCCCTAAATATTTGTGATTACCCCAATACTTAGTGAAGAATTTGTATATGCCAGTTCCCCAACGCGGATCTATGATGGGAGCAAGGGCCAACTTTTTACAAAGTGGTCTCAGGCCTTTAGAAACATTCCTTAAAAACCCGCCATACCCTAACACTATTATCGCATCGAATGATTTCCAATCATAGACTTTCCAAAAATCTATTAGATCGCATTCGCATCCTGCAGCAACAAGTCCATCATGCCACATGACTCCCTGCATACGGACACCTCCATTGGGCGTTAATGCCTCATCTACATTAATTATTCCTATCTTCATATGTTTTGTTATTATTTTGCAATAATATTCATGAGCACGAATTCTATGAAGTGCGACATGAAACTTAATGTACTCTCAGATCTTTGCATCCTAAAACATACAGTACTCCGGATGTTATATTATACTTGCCTTTATAGACATTATTTAATTTGTTTCCCATGAAATCATAGAATGTTGGAGAACCAATGTAACTCAACTGGCGGAGACCACTATCACCTTTCGGATTCCAAACAGCCCAAATCACTTACCCGTCTGGACGAGTCCAATGTGCTTTGTATATATCTCATCCATTTTATTGGGCACCAATAATTTGATATATTATTATCATCTTTGAGCGCCGAATTATTTAACAATTTTTTTTATTACAAAAACAATAATACAATATACGACAATAGCTTGCCACCCTGTTCGCAACAATGTGGTTACAACTCCAACTATTCCAGTTGCATTATTAAAGAACAAAAAGTATCTAAACAAATCACAAAGCACAGGAAGAGGAAATACCAATAACGTACTATTGAAATTCGTTTTAACTAATGATGACAGGAAAAAGAACATTGCAAAATAAATGAAGAATGCATAGACAAAATACATTTCTCCCCATAAATAAAGGCCAATACCTACATCACCAGCAACTCGATATCCGTGATAAAAACCAATATTTAAACTCTCCATTGATAATAAATCTCCAGGAGTATATTGTAACTCAAATTTATTAATATGAATACCTAAAGCATTTAGTATAGGAGTCGGCAAAACAAAAAGGATTTGATTTGCCATATACTCATGCATTTTAGGATTATCAAAGCCAAGTTTATGTGCATAGTCAATAGTCATATCACAAACTCTCAAGTTGCAAAAACGATCAAGCATAATATTATCTACATAATATTCACTCCAACCAGACAAATTATCACCTCCATTATCAGTCTTAAGTAAAAAGGCATTATATAAGTCATGAAGTTTCTCCTTATCTTGATAAAGATCAATAATATTATCGAAAGTCTTTGCTGCGCCAGTTTGTTCAGAATTATCACGTCCCAAGGCCATTGCTGCTGCCAGATCTGCAACTGGACCTGTTACAAGATAAATTGCAATAAAACAATAAATTGCACTCTTTCTTGAAAAGAGCTTTTTGTTCTCCGAAAAAACAGGTACAATATAGCACATCGCAATGGTAACAAAGGAACTAAATATCATAGTTCGCTTTCCTGTCGCCAAACCTAAAGCTGCCAAAATAAAAAGGTATATTATTATCGGGCTTTTTGCTGTATTTGTCAATTTGTTATTTGAATATAAATTCTTAAATAAAAGCACCACTGGGAAGCATGCAAAAACTTTAGTTACTCCCAACAAATGACCTAAAAGCCCCAAGTTCTCTGCTTCTGCATCTTCAGTACCCATTATCGTCAATAAGAAAATCTGACTGAAGATACCAATAAAACCCATTACCCATATTTGCTTGTCAGAAGGAGGAGAAAAATATCCCATTTTATCCCATAATTTCGACAATACGTTGTTGGGACGATAAACATGAAGACAAAGTCTAAAAGCTAGTATCAGCATCACTAAATTCAGCAACTGATAATTGAATGTCAAATACGGATTCTGGAATCTAAAAGTTAAAGGCTTTCCCTCCACCAGAGTCATCAATAAAGGCATAAAATAGAAACAGATTCCCAATCCAAATAACGAGATAAATGGCAAGAAACATTTCCTGGCATTCCTATATTTCATCACAAAAAAATGCAGAAATAACCATCCTATGATAAAAGTTCCGCAACCATATATATTCTCTATCTCTGGATAAAAAACCATTTCAAACAGAGACAAAACACAAAGGAGAACAAGAATCCACTTTGATATATTCGAAATATTGTCTTTAATTAATGAATTATTCATAATTACAGATAATTATTCCTTTTCAAATGATGAAATAATACGTTCCATCATATTCTTATATACATTTACTCGCTTAATAGAAATTTGCTTAACTATATCTGTTGGGAAATTATGAAGTTTTTCTATAATCTCTTCCACTGTAGTATTGCACTTTCCATTCTCGATGGAACACCAATAATCTGTCAATCCGTATTGGCTAAGTACATCATAGACTTTACTACTTTTAGATATTTTTTTCTTACCCCAAAAATCTACGATACCCCAATTGTCTATGCTAAAACATGGCACACCATTTGTAAGACTTGAGACTATAGGGTGCATATTGCTACCTATATATGCAGAAGCATATTTAATTAATCCAAACCAGTCTAAGGGATTCAATGGCAGTTTGATTTCATATTTGAAAGGATGTTTATAAGCATATACACCATCGATGTTGAATGCAACACATTCTTTACCCTCACTCTTCAGTAACTCGTTCATTTTATCTAACTCTTCATAAGTATAAACTTGTGAACGTAAACCAATCAATACATACTTTTCAGGTAATTCAAACTTTCTTCTAATATCATTTTCGGAAGGTATCAAATCACCCAAATTATAATTTAGTGCAAATACTGGATCAGGAGTTACTTCTATAGATTTAGAAGGTTGGGCTGCAAGCATCATATCTTTCGTCCAAGCATCACGAACAGAGATATACGTCATTGTATCTATCTGTTTAGCTATTCGTTTAAGAACGGATTTAGTAAAGATAGGGTATTTGCTATTTTGCGAAGATACAGACATCATGGCTGTCGGAATCTTATCCGAAAATCCTACGCCCCAAAATGGATTAGGAAAACGACGTTCCTGTTGTAATGGTTCTATCCAAAACGGGCGATGCTTGCCCAACTTCAATGTAGAAAACAATGGCCAATGCTGTGCTACTGCATCTGAACCGATGATAACAGCTTCTATTCCTTCTTCCTTTATTACTTCAAAAACCTGCGAACAAGTATGAACATTTCGAGTTTGGTTCTTTATTTGTTCTTTAATAAATTTCTCATGTTCTAAAGTCTGAATAGAAATTGACCTATTTAGGAGTTTCTTTTTTAACTGAGATATTTTATTAGTTATCTCTACCTGATAAGATGTATAATTAATAAAAATAGGAGTGTGACCTTGATTTTTGAGATAATAATATGTAGACGTGGCTTGAAGATTAGCGCCAAAATTAGCTACATGTAAAAAAGTTAAAACACCAATTTTCATATTTAACGTCCTCTAATTATATTTTTCACTTTTGTAAATCCTTCCTCACCAGCTATGCTTACAATGGCTTTTCTTGCTGCATTAACAACAAGTTTGTCTGCAGACTTCTTAAGGTTAAGCATAGTAAACAACGCCTTATTCTCATCGTCCTGTTCTGTAAATATCTCAAAAACAATAGGCTTATCTCCTATTTCTGGATTCAAGAATTTCTCTTTAACCGAATTAAACTCTTCCTTATTGGTAGCAGAAAGATATTCATATCCCAAATCTTCAGCAAAATGTTTCAATAAATTCAATGACTTATTACCGAAATGCCCACCTGCAGAAATATAAGGGTCAACTACAGAATTATCATATTTAGAAGCAGGATGGATAAAGTTGCGGAACTCCATTCCTTTTCCATTATTTACCACCAACACACGAACATTATTACCTACATGACGATTGCCCAATGAATTCATATCATAGAAGAATGATAAATCACCGACGATACCATAATAAAGCTTATCTTTGTGAACCAAAGAAGAGCCAATCAATGCAGAGACTCCACCATCTATACCAAAGCCTCCTGTACAAGCAAAACCATTTATAGAATTAGCAACCTCAAAGAAATTCCAAGCTCGCAATGAGTTAAGAATTGCATATTGCATAACACTATTTCCAGGAATACCAGATGACAACTCTTTTGCTGCCCAAATATTTGAGAAAGGCAAATCTGAAGGTACACAATCCATCAACCCTTTATAATCATTTTTACAATTCTCAAAGAATGACGTATCTCTTTCATTCTGGTCTTTCATCGATGAATATTTCTCAAAGAAATCATACTCACGCATATAGAACATGGCTGACAAATGATGAGTTAAATCTCGTATTACACCATCTTCTGCTACACGCCAAAATCTTTTTGCTTTTGGAGCAAGCATTGCCATCTCATAAGAACCGGTAATATCACCAATTCCAATCATTAAGTCAGCGCTAGCAGCTACACTGAGATACTGTTTCTGACCACCCAATACAGCACCTAATATGCGATATTTTCCATGATAATTACTAGTATGGTCACATAGTACCACACCATTATATTTCTCACAAAACATATCTATTGAATTTGTCTCCTCTTTAGTAAATGGTTTATGTGAGCCAACAAATATAGCTACCTTTTTGCCATCTATAGAAGGGAACTCATCATGCTCTGTTACATATTTAATGTTACGAACATTCTTCAATGATTTCACGGAAAAATCAAAACTACTTTCTGTTTCAAGGTTGATATGGACAGGACCACCACCATTAACTTTTAAAGCAACCATTGCTTGATTCAACTTCATCTGACAATCCCATTCATCATCTAAACAGCGCACTAATGGAGCGAATACACTTAAATTACAAATATCGTTAGGTACTTCTGTTCTATCAATAACCTGCGCACAAAGATGTCCAATATTTGAAAGAGGACGGGTGGAAGTTACCGCAAGAATAGGAAGATGACGATAATAGGCTTCTGTCATTCCTGAAAAATAATTTCTAGACGCTGTAGCTCCAGTACACGTAAGAACAACCGGTTCACCAGACTCTTGAGACAATCCTACAGCCATATATGCCGCAGAACGTTCATCAACACATGAATACATCTCAAATTCTCCATCATTTTGACAACTCAAAACAAAAGGAATATTAGTGGTACCTGGACTTGCAACGATCTTTTTGATTCCATTTGCTTTCAGCAAACCTATTAGAATCTGAACATTACGTTCACTTGAATACATTTCTTTCATATCTTATTGGTTTCTATTTTAATGGTAATATGGTTCTTCTCAATAAATATTTAATTTTATCTATTAATGATGGAATTTCTGCCAATGGCATCCACTCACCTGTAATTCTATCATACATGGCAAAATCACCATAACCACCAATTCTGTAAGAGGGATGATGTATAAAATCTCTAAGACAGTCTTCCAAACCTTCTAAAGTAGGCTTAAAAGTATTTACATCAATATATCGAGCTATCTTGCTGTTGTCAAAAACACGATTATAATAGCGATCGTATTTCACCTGCCACTCATGACCTTTTATCTTCATCCGAGGATTCTCTTCTAACATTAACACCTTGGGCTTTTTGCCAAGTTCCTTCTCCAAGACACGAAGATACATATCAAAAATCTCTTGCCATTTATGATGTTCAGCTATTGTGATATGAAATATCTCGCCCAAAGCACTATCTTCACCCAACAGAGCCGCTATACCTCGAGCCACATCATAACCATATGTTAACGTTGTTGTTTTAGAAGCTATATCCTTAGAGAAGACAATAGTTCTATCATGAAGAGATTGATATAACCAATAATCTTTTTCCAAAACTCCTAACTGTAGACGTATCTCACTATAGGTTATGTAAGGACGAATTATCGTCCAATTCTTATATTCTGAATTAAACAAAATATTTTCCTCTCGTGCCTTACTCAATGCATATTCATCTGTTTTCAGATATTCTTCATCCTTACATACATCAAGGAGTCGAGGAGACTGCTCTGTTATCGGCTCTTTACTATCAGCATAGACTCTCGATGAAGACAGGAATACATATTGTTTACAGGCATCCAACAGCAGATTCACTCTGCAAGCAAATTCAGAAGTATTGTAAATCATAAAGTCAACAATTACATCCCATCTCTTCATATGTAATACTTGACCTAGAAAATTGTCATCATGCGCATTACCTAGAATATAAGTTACTCCATGTCTATTCTGCCGTTGGCTTCTGGATGTTACAAACACATCATGCTTTCCATCATTTAATATTTGTACAAGGTGGTTGCCCATGGCACCAGTTCCTCCCAATAACAATATGGATTTATTCATAATTTATCTTGAAATTATCGTTTATCTATTACCATTTTTCTTACCTTTTCTGTCATTATTCTTCTTTCTTCAGTAGTAAGACCTAATAAATAAACTACTAAGCCAATTGTTATACAACTAATCAATGTAGTTACTAAAATCCTCAATATACTAGGTTGCATAATAAAGGGCACAACTAAAGATATAAGAAAACTCAATATAGCTACAGGAATGAATCTTGCTAGAACTATCTTCAGATATTGTATCATCGGCAAATTTATTTTTTGCTGAACAACACGCAGACGCACATAAAGCACTATGCAATAGATGATAAAATAAATTATATAAGTAGATTCTGGAGTGGCACCTAACTTGTATGCGACCCAAGTAATTGGAAATACCAAACCACCCCAGAACGTTACATACACCTGATATTTTTTAATATCACCTGATGCAAAAATTGCAGTCATCAGACTGTTGGAAAGAACATTGTCCATCAATATGCCTAACAAACCCAACCTAAAAAACAACACAGCATATTCTGGCGGATTCTTTAACCATAATTCAAAAATCTTAGGAGTTTCTACTGTTAGTGGTATAGCCATCAGCAGAAATAGAAATGCAGAAAATTTAGAACTACGACAAACAAGAGAATGCATATAAGCCATATCACCTGCAGCATACGACTTAGTAATCTGTGGATTAACGGCTGTAGTGAAACTTTGTACAAACTGAGTTATTGCAGCACTTGCTTGGACAGCAATACCTCTTGCTGCATTAACAGCTACACCAAAATACAAATTCATCAGGATGTTTACGCCCTGAGTATTTAGGGTTCCTGCTGTAACTCCAAGAAAGTTCCAACCTGCAAAGGATACCATTTCTTTCAAAACAGCCTTATCATGTACCAGATGATAGCTACACTCTTCAAAATTACGTTTGCTGTAAATACCATATATGAATCGTATAATTAGAGCTTCCAACAACAACAGAACACCATATGAAGACAATCTATCATAAGGTGAAAGCATAATAGCATAAGCCACCACTAATTTCAAAGAAATATCTAGGATGGAAATATATGCGTATGCCCCCATCTTCTCATGGGCTATTATTGCAGAATTATAAGGTACGCTTAATAAATTCAAAACAAATATTCCTAAAGAGCATTGTAAAATATAATTAGCCGCTTCCATTCTCTCTGGAGGAATATTCATTTGGGAATTAAGAAACCAAATTCCACCAATTTCTCCTATTAGGACAATTATAAACGAAAGCCCTAACTGTATATTTACACTAGTAGAGAATATTGTTCGTAACTTGTCTATATCTCCCTTGCCTAATTCAAATGTTATGAACCTACTTATTGCTGACGTTAAAGAACCACTTACAATCGTAAACATCGCCACTATACCACCAACGACATTATATATACCAAAATCCTCAACTCCTAAAGTGTTAAGAATAACACGACTGGTGAATAAACTCACCACCATAAGGAAAAGCATTCTGAAATAGAGCAAGATTGTATTCTTAGCAATTCTCTGATTCTTATTCGATGTTTGATTCACAATACGTTTCGTATAAAAAGGAAGGCTTCAGGCCAAGAGCAGAAAAGTAGCTTAATAAAAATATGATTCAGGCACTTAGCCTGCCACAATGTTTTTTAAAATGACTAATATCCTGTTTACTTGTATAAATCAATATGAATATCGAATGGGCTATCGAAGTCTTTTAACAACGGATGCTTCGTATCTTTCTCAGAGAGATTAACATTCTCTGCAGGAATCTTCCAATCGATACCGAGGGTGTCATCGAGGATAGAGATACCACCATCTGCTTCCGGATGATAGAATTCATCACACTTATATTGAAAAACGGCAGTTTCACTTAACACTGCGAAGCCATGAGCAAAACCTCTTGGAATAAAGAACTGCAAATGATTATCTTCAGTTAATTCTGCAGAAACGTACTTGCCATAAGTTGGTGAACCTTTACGAATATCAACAACCACATCAAGTACCCTTCCTTTTACGCAACGAACCAACTTACTTTGAGAGTACGGTGGACGTTGAAAGTGCAAGCCTCGTAGTACTCCATAAAAACTCATACTTTCATTATCTTGACAAAAGTTTATCTTGTGTCCTATAATAGGAGAAATCTTATCATTGAATTCTCTTTCATTAAAACTCTCCAAAATGTAGTCTCTTTTATCACGGAAGAGGTTAGGTTCTATCATGAGAACACCTTCAATATCTGTCTTTATTATATTCATTGTTTTCTAATATTTTAAATTCTTTTTTAGTGTATGATCTTTCTCTTCAAGTATAGAAAGGAGATATGTAAACGTCTTATTTTCCGCCACACCACATCTCCCAGCTGTTTTTCAGCCGGTTATGTTGATTACGCAAAAAAATGATTTTCCAAGTTTTACCTATATTTTGATATAACAGGGCAGTAATTGCCGCTTGTCATAGGTTTCTTTGCTGACTATTGTCTTGAACCGTCGCTCCTGTCGCACTTTAAACTGATCGGGAGTTAGCTTCTGGACTTTAAATGCAAGTTCCAGTTTGAGTTCATAAACTTGTCATATTTAACACCATACTCGGAGCAGAACTCTTTCAGATCCTTAGTCTCACTGCACAGCTGATACAGATCGTAGACTTCCTGATAATTGACTTTTTCTTTCGGCATAACTGTTCTGTTTTAATTCCGATCTTTCTAATAAATAGCGAGTTGCCAGCATCTGAGCATAGTCAGGTAAGCCCTTAGGATATTTCTTGAAGAAACTCTGAATATACTTCAATAATTTCACACCTATCATCCGGCATATAGGTTTATACATCCCATATGACTTTAATCAATTCATATAGCAACCTACTACGTTCATTCAAGGCAACTTGGTCAAATACTGTATAGGGTTTAAATTCGTAACCAGTCTTGGACTTGAAGCTAAGGTTGAATGCATCAAAGTGCTTATTAGCATGATAGAAGTCAGGACAAAGTGTATGCCCCCATACTAAGCCATTACTATAAGTCTTAAGCTTGTCTTTATATTCTTCATTGCCCGAAGATATATTGTCAAGGCCTTTGAGTAAGATAAGACCACCGAGTTGATTTCGTTTTTCCTCGAATTCTTCGTTGCTGGCAAAATAGTCACGGTTTGTATCGTTCTCTGAGAGAATGTGCTCAATATGATAGCCGGTCTTATTTCCAGTTCTCGTAGAAATATAATTGACATCATTCTGCATTGACTGATGCGTATTGTCACAGATAAACTTTTCAATACGAGCAAACAAATAGCGCAGGAAACGTGTATTAGTATTGGAGTAGTTCTTACGCAGGAAGTTATTAAAATCAAGCAAAGAAACATCACCAGAAACATTTCTCTTCTCCTTGATAGTCTTTATGATAAGATCGTTATAGATACCTCTGTATTCATTTACGTTTCTGCCAGGCAGCAACTCGTTTAACTTATAAGATACATTCTGAAATTCATTACTATCATAAACATCGTTAAGAACGAAAAGCACCCAGAGCCTGTCAGCTTCTTTTGCAATAGTCTTGATCTTATTTGTCTCATCAGGATCATTGACATTACATGCTGCCATTATATTCTGGAAAAGACCGGAGAACCCGTTTATATACAAGTTGTAGGAAACGAACTCGTCTTTACTCTGACCAATCTTAGCATACAACTTGGTATAATAATCAAGATTATCAGTAATGAAGTGCTTGATGTTCGCATTATGATTTTTATCCGTCCGTCTGAAAGACAAACGGTTTGCTATGTCGTTATAGTCGAAAATATAACGATGATAAACACTCATTATTGGGCTTTCAACAGTAGCGTTCTTCTTAAAGATGAACTGAGACTTTAGGTAGTCCGTAAAGAAGTTGTCTTCCTTTCCATTAACCCTTACGATAGCATCGTCCCATTTCGTTGAGTAATTCTCTGTGTCACTCTTGGCAAGCAAGCCAATCATTTTGCCTTTCAAAATCTCGAAAGGTTTCAGTGCTTCACCACGGTCATTGATAACTTCAAAGACCATTGGCGTATCGTCTTTCTGTATCGAGAGCTCCACAAGTACAAGTCTGTTGAGAAAGTAATATATAAAGGCAGTAAGCTCATTCTCATCCATACTCTTGGCATCTAAATACTTGCTTATATCTGCGTATCTGGCAACAAGTGTCTCTTCAGTCTTGTTTTTAAACGTCTTGTCATATTCCACTCCATCAAGAATACTCTGCATGACATCCTTACGTTTATCGTTGTCTATGCAGAAAATATTGCCTTTAAACATGTCTCTTGCATAAATACATTCACGGAGAATATCATGAAGGTTTGGATTATTTGTAAGATGGAAAAGCTTAGTCGCTATCAAAGTGAGGGTTGACAAGCGCTGTTGTCCGTCTACAATGAATACTTTTCCATCAACCTTGTTAGTTATAAAGACATTCATGTAGTACCAGTTGTACTTTTCCAGAACTTCCGGCGACATTTCTTCGTCTTGATGTTCTTTGTATGACAACTCAAACGCATAGAATATATCGTTGAGAAGTACCTCGACAGTATCTTTCGACCATACATATTCACGCTGATAGAAGTCTACATAATAAACCTTCTGCTTTAAACAACTAAGTACACTTTGCTTATCTGGAATTATCTCTTGAGCCATAACGTTTTAATATTCTTTGTAATAGAGAAGTATTTAATTTACGACGCCGTATTTAAAATGCTCTTCAAGATTAACGCATATGCGGGCTGTAGCAATGTCTGCCTACACTTTCTTCATATAGTTGTTAACCATAATCTTGACGAGTTCTTCGAATGACCTTTTTAATGGATTGCTGCCAAATTTTGCTTTAACCTTTGTCAGGACTATCCAGAGGTTGACGACATCAGTAGAACAGTAGAAGTCTTGCCCCGGCAGTATCTGAGCATAGTCAGGAAAGCCCTTAGAGTATTTCTTGCAGAAGCTCTGAAGGTATTTCAATACCTTCTCGCACAACTTATGTCAACCTTCGTTTTGCTGAGAATAGTTCTCGACTCTGGGTAGTTGAGTGTTATTTCTTTTGGATAGTCCCTACCAATATACGGATATTCCATCTTTTTCGCAGATTCATATTTACTGCTCGCCAAAATCGGGGTTGTCGGCATTATCCCATATGAGGTAAGTGGGTAAGAACATTAATGGGTAAATGCCTGTTTCGATGTAATTCAAATCTGCACATCCTAAATCTTTCATCACAGAGAGATTTGTGTCCAAAATACTGTTTTTACTCGCTGTACAGTTCATCTTTTTCTAACACCTCAAGATACTTATTTTTTATCCAAGTTGTAACGGCTGTCATAAAGTGATCCACGCAAACGCCTACTCTCTGTTGTCCCTTAAACCGAGCGACACGACCGACGACAATTCTGCTCATTCCAT
>Ga0256404_1007629_pt1 | contig 16906 bp, 14 predicted proteins | sample RumenRJG_01DNA_FD_185990 | JGI IMG/M metagenome (GOLD analysis project Ga0256404, IMG submission 185990) | Bovine rumen microbial communities from Lethbridge, Alberta, Canada - RJG_01 | ecosystem: Host-associated > Mammals > Digestive system > Stomach > Rumen | place: Canada: Alberta | collected...
CGCCCACCTACGCCACCCGCGAGGAGGAGCTCGAGGCGAGGGTTCGCGAGCTGGAGCTGGAGCTCGAGATCCAAAAACGAATAGACGCCTTGGCGGACGGGCTAAAGCCGAGATGGCCGACTCGCTGAGGCGCGACTACCCGCTCGGCCTGGTCCTCGGTAGGCTGGGGCTGGCCAGGTCGACCTACTACCGCTACGCGGGCGGGAAGAACCCGCGGCCGGACCGGTACGCCGACGTGAGGCCACTCGTCCGGGAGGCGTCCTCGCGCACCGCGAACGGGATGGGATATCGCCAGGTGGCGCTCGTGCTGCGGAACGAGCAGGGCCTCCGCATGTCGGGGAAGACGGTGCTGCGCCTGATGCGCGAGGAGGGCCTGGCCTGCAGGATCAGGAGGAAAAGGTACAGCTCCTACAGGGGCGAGCAGGGCAAGGTCGCCCGCAACGTGCTCGGCAGGGACTTCTCGTCCGGCGAGCCCATGCGCAAGCTCGCCACCGACGTCACCGAGTTCCACCAGCCCTGGGGCAAGGCCTACCTGTCGCCGGTGATGGACCTCCACAACAACGAGATCGTCGCCTGGTCTGTCTCCAGGCACCCGAACAAGGCCCTGATAGACGAGATGCTGGACATGCTGGAGCCGAGGCTCGACGGCCCGGCGCTGCTCCACAGCGACCAGGGCTGGCAATACCAGCAGCGCACCTACCAGGACCGCATCGAGTCCCTCGGGCTCGAGCAGAGCATGTCCCGCAAGGCGACCTGCCTCGACAACGCCTGCATAGAGGGGTTCTTCGGGCATATGAAGGACGAGTTCTACAGGGGCGCGGAGTTCGAGTCGTTCGAAGACCTCAAGCTGGCGCTGGACGAGTACGTCGCCTATTGGAATACGCGACGCTACCAGGTCGCCCTAAAGGGGATGTCCCCGGTCCAATACCGGGGACATCCAATCAGGGCCGCCTGAGAACTCTATTTAACCGTCCAACTATTGGGGTCTAGTTCACGTATGATGGGGCGCTGTCGGATTGCCGCGATTTCAGACCGACGAGGACCTACTCCTCAATGGCCTTGAGCTCGGCGTCGATGGCGTCGAGGTTGTCGGCGAGCTCCTTGGCCTGCGGGAAGCTGGCAAGCTTGCGCAGGGTGAGGCCCATAACCATCTTCATCTGGGGGTCGGTGGTAAAGCCAGGCGAATACTTCGACACGACTGCGGCAGCGCGCGGATCCTTGGCAAGCTTCTTGCACTTGTCGTCAACGGAAAAACCCATGGTGTCCTCCTCGTTCGATACCTTGCACGTTCCGTGCAGCTCATACTATCGCCGATGGAAAAGGCTGCGGGCATCCCCCAACACGTCGCGGTAATCTTGCTCCGGCCCCTCAGAACAGACGGGTCGATCTTCCGGAAGGCATCATGGCAAAAGTTCCCGATACCAATTCGAAATAAATCTTCAACAATCTTCATGAGTATCTAGGTTGAATTGATTCTTCGTTTTATTTAAATTGTTATATAAGTTCTTTTATCAAATCATAATTATTGGAGTCGATTATGACCATGAACTGCAACTTCGATCATTCTGATGCATCTCAAGAGGAGATGCAGAGCCAGGTGCTTGACACCGTTGTTCTCACCGAAAAGGCGGTGCTCGTTGCCACCCAGCCGGTACGCGAGTTCTCACAGGGCGAGAACTGCGTTCTCATCTACCTCGATTCTCGCACTGAAGATGTCACGGCGGTCGAGATCGCCGATCGGGTCTCTCTCACCCGTCCCCGCATCACCCAGATCGTGAGCGATCTCGAGAACCGCGGCCTCGTGGTCCGCACCAAGGACACCGAGGATAAGCGCAAGGTCAATATCAGGATATCCGACCAAGGACGAGATTTCGTGCAGAAGCAGCGCGAAGATGCCATCAAGTGCTTCGGTTCGTTCCTCGATAAGCTCGGAGATGATGCAGATGCCTTCATCCGCATCCTGCACAAGACGATCGAGTACTTCGAGGAGAAGTACAGCATCACTATCGAATGAGCTTAGATTCGATCACATAGATAGCGAAGGCCCGCTCGTCTGAGCGAGCCTTCTTCACTTCGGTTCGTTAGCAAGACGCTATGCGAGATCGGCGAGCTGAGCCTTGAGCGTCGCGACCGTTGTCGACAGCTCGGCCTGCTGGCCGCGCTTCTTCTCGATGATCTCGGGAGCCGCCTTGGCGACGAAGCCCTCGTTGGAGAGCGTGCGCTCGACGGCGGCGAGGTCCTTCTCGGCCTTGGCGAGCTCCTTGGCAAGGCGGGTGCCCTCGGCGGCGAGGTCGATGAACTCCCCCACCTTGACGAAGATCTCGAGCGTGCCGTCGACGACGGAGACCGATCCTTGCGGCTTCGCGAGGTCGGCGCCGAGCTCGAGTGCGCTCACACGGCCCACATTGGAGATAAAGGAGCGCTGGGCATCGAGCACGGCGGCGTCGGCCTCGGGCGCGCGGACGGCGACCTCGAGCTCGGTCTTGGGAGAGAGCCCGTAGCGGGCGCGGGTGGCGCGCACCGCGGAGACCACGCGGCGGGCGATGTCGAAGTCGTGCTCGGCGGTATCGTTGATGTAGGCCGCGAACGCCTCGGGGTCGGGCCACGTGGAGAGCATGAGGAACTCGCTCGAGTGGTCGTCGAGATCGGTCGCCGGCAGCGCCTCCCACACGCTCTCGGTGACGAAGGGCATGACGGGGTGCAGGAGCTTCATGCAGGTATCGAGCACGAAGACGAGGTTGCGCTGCACCTGGAGCTTCTCCTCGGGCGCACCGTGGAGCAGGCGGCCCTTGCAGAGCTCGATGTACCAGTCGCAGACCTCGTTCCAGAAGAAGCTCTGGATCTCGCGCGCATAGTCGCCGAAGTTGTAGGCGCGCAGCTGCTCAGTGCAGGAGGCCACGGCATGGGCCAGACGCGAGAACATCCAGGCGTCCTCGGGCGTCTCGGCCTTGGCGGCACCCTGGACGTACCCCTCGAGGTTCATCTGCACGAAACGGCTCGCATTCCAGATCTTGGTGACGAAGGCACGGCTGGCCTCGGTGCGGGCGCTCGAGACGAGCTTGCCGTCCTTCATGACGGCGTCGAAGCGCACGTCCTGGTTGCCCGTCACGAGCGTGAGCAGGGCATGGCGCATGGCGTCGGCACCGTACTTGTCCATGAGGTCGAGCGGGTCGACGCCGTTGCCCTTGCTCTTGGACATGCGGCTGCCGTCCTTGGCGAGGATCGTGGCGTAGATGAAGACGTCGTGGAAGGGGATCTGGTCCGTGAAATAGAGCGAGCTCATGATCATGCGGGCGACCCACAGCGCGATGATGTCGCGCGCGGTGACGAGCACGGTGGTGGGATGATGTCCTTCCATCTGCTCGGGATGATCGGGCCAGCCCTGCGTGGCGAAGGTCCAGAGCTGCGAGGAGAACCAGGTGTCGAGCACGTCCTCGTCCTGGCGAACCTTGGCGCCGCAATGCGGGCAGGTGTCGATATCCTCCATGGAGGCGTCCATCCAGCCGCACTCGTCGCAATAGAACACGGGGATGCGGTGGCCCCACCACAGCTGGCGTGAGATGCACCAGTCCTTGAGGTTGTCCATCCAGGTGAGGTAGGTGTCGGTCCAACGCGCGGGATGGAAGGTAACCTCGCCGGACTTGACCACGTCGATGGCGCGCTTCTTGAGCTTGTCGACGGCGACGAACCACTGCTCGGAGAGCCAGGGCTCGAGCGTGGAGTCGCAGCGGTAGCAGTGCATGACGGAGTGCTCGTGCTCGTCGATGTCGCCGAGCAGGCCATGCTCCTCGAACCACGCCACGACGGCCTTGCGGCACTCGTCGCGGTCCATGCCCGAGAACTCGCCGTAGCCGTCGACCACGACGGCATGCTCGTCGAAGATGTTGATCTGCGGGAGGTCGTGCGCCTGGCCCATCGCGAAGTCGTTGGGGTCATGCGCGGGCGTGACCTTGACGAAGCCGGTGCCGAAGCCGGCATCGACATGCCAGTCTGCGAAGATGGGGATCTCGCGGTTGACGATGGGGAGCATGACGGTCTTGCCCACGAACTTTGCCTTCTCGGGATCCTGCGGGGAGACCGCGATGCCCGTGTCGCCGAGCATGGTCTCGGGACGCGTGGTGGCGACCTCGATGTACTCGATGCCGTCGACGGGCTCGGTCAGCGGGTAGCGCAGATGCCAGAGATGGCCCTTCTCGTCATGGTACTCGGCCTCGTCGTCGGAGATGGCCGTGCAGCAGCTGGGGCACCAGTTGACGATGCGCTTGCCGCGGTAGATGAGGCCGTCGTGGTACCAGTCGCAGAAGACCTTGCGAACGGCCTTCGCGTACTCGGGGCTCATGGTGAACTTCTCGTCATCGAAGTCGATGGAGCAGCCCATGCGCTTGATCTGGTTGACGATGATTCCGCCGTACTCGCGACGCCAGTCCTGGCAGGCTTCGAGGAACTTCTCGCGACCGATCTCGAGGCGGGAGATGCCCTCCTCCTTGAGCTTCTTGTCGACCTTGGTCTGCGTGGCGATGCCCGCATGGTCGGTGCCGAGGATCCAGCGCGTGGAATAGCCGCGCATGCGCATGTAGCGCACGAAGGTATCCTGGATGGTATCGTCCATGGCATGGCCCATATGCAGAACGCCGGTCACGTTGGGCGGCGGGATGACGACGGTGCAGTCGCCGACGCCCTTGGAGCGCTGGTAGGCTCCGGCGTTCATCCAACGGTCGACAAGCTCGGCCTCGAAGATCTCGGGGTCGTAGGTCTTGGGCATCTCTTCCACGCTATGCTCCTTGCGTCAGTGAAATATGCAACTTGATAAGGATACCACCCAATCGGGATGCTACAGTTATGGGCGCGAAGTCTCACGAAAAAGGTAAGGTAACGGCATGCTTCTCGCTCTGCTCTCGCTCTTCATCATCTTCGGGATCATCAGGCTCATCATCAGCGCCGTGCGCGAGTTCATGGCATGGCTTGGACGCGGGAAGACGGTCCACGAGCTTGCCGAGAACAGCAGCGGTCTTATCGAGGAGGAGTACGCGGAGGACATCCGCCTCTATGTGCAGGCGCTCGATGAGCAGCGCTCGCTCAAGCACCTCGGCAAGGAGATCGCAGGGGAGGCTCCACGGCTCACGGCCGAGCAGCGGCGCACGCTCAGGAAGGCATCCTATAAGGCGCGCCGTGAATACCTCGATTACATCAAGCTCGGCTGGTTCCAGATCGTGGTGATCTTCCTCGTGGCCAGCGTGCTCGGCCTCATCATCGAGGAAATCTGGATGTTCATCACCGAGGGTCTCACGCAGAGCCGCGTAGGCCTCGTGTGGGGTCCGTATTCCCCCATCTACGGGTTCGGAGCCGTCCTGCTCACGATTGTCTGCTGGAAGCTGCGTGAGCGCGGCGCCAAGGCCTGGCAGATCTTCGTCGTGGGCATGATCGTGGGCGGATTGCTCGAGCAGATCACCGGCTGGGGCATGGAGACGTTCCTCGGAGCGGTTTCGTGGGATTACACCGGTGTTCCCGGCGCCATCACCAAATGGGTCGCATGGCCCTTCCTCTTCTTCTGGGGAGGGCTTGGACTGGTGTGGTCCAAGGCGATCATGCCGGAGCTTCTCTACCACATTGGAAACCCCACCACGGTGCGCCAGGTGACATTCGTGTGGCTGCTCGCGCTCTACCTGGCGGCGGATATCTTCATGACGGTCGCCTGCTTCGGCCGCATGGCCGCACGAGACGCGGGCATCGAGCCCCAAAACAGCTTCGAAGAGTGGGTGGATGAGAGCTATACCGACCAGTTCATCGCCGCACGATTCGAGAACATGGCCATCAACGGCACGGAATGAGGTGCGGACGCCGACGCACACAACCTGTCGATTGGCAAAGAGCGCCGGATTGCACCGGCGCTCCACGGATTGAAAGCATCTCTGAGTTCTGCGGTTCCCGCTACCTGATCTTGGCAAGAGCCAGGAACACCCCCGCCACAAGCAGGCTTGCACCGCCGAGCAAGAACATCATCGACAGATTGGTTCCCGCAATCGCCGCGAAGACATAGCTGGGAAGGAGGATGGCGCCGAGAACCTGCACGGTGGTGAGCATTCCACCGGCCGTTCCCGCATATACAGGCCCAACCTCCTCGAACTGCACTGGAAGCGAGAAGCACATAGGGATGAGGCCGCCGACGAAGTTACCGGCAAGGAACATGCAGATGGCTACGACGACCGCGTTCCCAGGCATCCACGCAAACGCCACGCCGATCGCTGCAAGCACGGCGTAGGCCAGCAGGACGGGCTTCTGCCGTCCGCCCGTCACGCCCACGAGGACGGGGGCGGTGAAGCATCCGGCCAGGTTGCCGAGCGTGTAGAGCGAGGTGATGATGCCGGCCATGGCGGCGTCGATGCCCTTCTCGGCAAGGATGGTTGGGGCGAAGGAGCCCATGACCACGTTTCCTCCCAGGATGAATGCGAGCGCCAAAGCAATCATCCAGGTGTTCCGCGACGCCAGGACAACCTTCAGGCAGTCCCCTATCGAAGGGCCGTGCTCCGCCTGCGAGGACGATTCCCCGTCGGGGTTCTTGAGGACTACGAACCAGAGCACGGTACCCACCAACGAGATGATTGCCGATACCGTAAATGCGGGGGCGATGTCGCCGAATGCGGCGCTCGTGGCCAGCGCAACGGTCATCGCGAGGGTCGAGGCGGCCATGAAGATGCCCATCTTCGAACCCACGCCCTCCGGTCCGTAGTAGCCCGCGAGGATCTTGGCTGCACCGGAGTTGATGAAGCACGCGGCGAAGCCCGTGAGGGCCGTGCCGACGAGGAGCACCTCGAAGCTTCCCGCCATGATGCGGATCGCGCAGCCGAGCGTCGTGACCGCCATGCCGATGCCCACCACCTGCTTGGCGCCGAACTTGTCGATGAGGATTCCCGCAACAAGCGCAAGGAAGATCGCGGGGATCATCGGCGAGGAGAACAGAAGGGAGAACTGCCCCGGCTCGATCCCGAAGCGCTCCATGATGACGGAGCCGAAGTGAGATGCCTGATACTGGGCAAAGTTTGGGATGAAGTTGGCTAGACACGCCACGGCAAGCGCCGTGGAAGCCCCTGCAAGGGGATATGAAGTCTCGTCGCGCATGGCGGCACTGCCTTTCTTCCAAAGGAGTCTGATAGGGCTGCTGGTTTGTCGGTTGGGATGAGGCGGGCGGGAAAGATCCCACCCGCCCCTAGGGCATCAGATATCGCCGCGGGGAACCGTCGAGAGGTCGTAGTCCCGATTGTCGGGAGCATCGATGAGCGGGAACTTCCTGACGGTCACATGGACGTCCTTCATGCGATGGCCGTAGTCTCCCCAACGGATGACGAGCCTGTTGCCGTCGAAAGCCTGGTCGATGTCGATCGCGCACTGGGAGACGGTCTGGTGGTACCAGGAGCTGTAAAGCGGTGCAGAGGCATAGCCGACCTCCTTGCCGTCCTCGGTGAGGACGTAGTCCTGGTGGCCGCCGGATGGCTGCAGCTCGGAAGCGGGAATCTCCAGATACTTGTAGGGCTCGCCCTCCTCCCAGAGGGAGCGGTAGATGTCGACGAGGTCGTCAACGTCCCACACGAGACTCATGATCGTCCTCTTGGGGTCGGCCTTCTCCGCCTCGAGCGCAGCCCTTCCCGGGAAGTCGTGGTTGAACTTGGCCATCCACAGCCAGTCAACCTCGCCCGGGGTACGATAGCGCGCCCGCCTGTTATCGGGCTCCACCGAGCCGGAGGGCTTGTAGGGCAGGAGTGACTCCTCCCTGAAGGCCTTGTCTTCGAAGAGCGCCGTATCGAACGAGCAGGTGATCTGCGGGAACCCGCCGAAGGTGTGGTTGACGGGATAGGTCCTCCACCCCATGCGGACCAGACCGTGCGGCCTGCCCGCCTCGAGCGCGGCAGCGTAGACCGCGGGACCCTCTTCGATGGGTCCGCGGAGCTCGTAGGCAAGCGTGCCCGTCATGCCGATACGGCAGAGCTCCGTGGTGATGCCCAGGCCGGGCACCTCGAGCATCCTCGTTCCGAGGAACGGCAGGTCGTGAAGGTTGACCTTGAGAAGGCTCTCGAGAACGGTGAGGGAGGTCGGGCCGGAGAACTGCAGGATGTAGACGTTCGATACGTCCACCTTCACATCGTAGCCTCCCGCCTCGATCTTCTGGAAAAACGGTACGGGGATACCCGCCGTGGTGCGGAATACATCCTCGGCATCGCGCATATAGAGCGCGTGGGTGAGGATGAGGCCGTCCTCATTGCAGATGACGATGTGCTTACATTTCCCGATCTTCCAGGTGTAGACGTCGTTGATGGCGAGATCGGACAGCAGCCTCTGGGCATCGGGGCCCGAGAGCACGAACTGGGCACCGGAGATGCCGGTGTGGATGTAGCATGTCTCGAACCAGCTCCTGCCCTCCTTGTACCAGCCATCGCCGTCCCATGCCGCGATGGCGCCGGTCCTATGGACATAGGTGACGAGGTCGTTGGCCTGGGCCTCTGCGGTGACCTCACCGAAGCCGACCTGATTGACCGATTCTGCGTTCATTGCAACCTCCCTAAATAAGACGTGTGCTGTGTTATCGGCTAAACGCGGCTCTTGGTCGACTCGTACCAGCCGCTCCAATCGCCCTTGCCGGCAGCCTGCGCCTCGACCATGCGTCCCTCTCCGAGCACGGGAACCTCGGCAACATCGAGCTCCTCGTTGCGCACCAGATCGGTGTTGTAGGGATGGCGGGCGACGGTGGCGCGGATCTCCATCTGATCGGTTCCGGGGGTACCCCAGAGAACCGTCAGCTCACGGCCCTCCTGGATGACAGACGGATCGACAAACGCCAACGAGATCATGCGCCCGTAGTTGTAGGAGATGATACGGCCGGTGGCGATGCCCACCTGGTTGCCGTCCTCGTCCAGAACCTTCTGGGCGATATACTCGAAGCAGCCGTTGGCGAGGTTGTAGACGAACCTGATATCGGAGGGATCGGTGATGTCCTCGACGTTGGAACCGGGCTGGAGCATGGCGGCGAACACCTTGCCCACATCCTCGGAGTTCCACTCGAGAACGCAGCAGTCACGGCGCGGGGTCTCGCCTGAGGCGATCTTCTCGAGAGCCGCTTTTCCGATGAAGTCGTGGTTGAACTTGACAAGGAAGCCCATGCCGGTGTCGTACGGCGTCACGAAGCGGCTCTCGAGGTCATCACCGACCGAGCCGTGTAACGCCCTGTTGATGTTGTTGTTCGAAAGGGCGGGATTCGCATAGCACCACTCGGTGAGTCCATCCCAGCTCTCGAACCACGGCAGCGGATAGTGGATGTTGATGTTGGGGAAGCCGCACTCGGTGTGGTTGAAGAGCGTGTAAGTATACTGGCCCTGTTTCTTGGCGCCGAACTTCTTGCCGCTCTCCCACACGCGGTTGTAGATCTCGACGTAGTCGCACATGGGGCCGTGGATCTCGTAGGCGAGGTTACCCGTCATGCCGATGCGGATGACGCGCACCTGCATGCCGTCGACATCTTGGATGCGATGCTTGGCGAACTTTATATCGTGAAGATCGGCCTGGAAGGCATCCTCAAGGATCTCGAGCGATTTCTCGCCCTGGATCTGGATGAAGTACTCCTTCATGCTCATATCCTCGCCGTGCACATCGAGATCAGAGTTCTCGCACAGCCACTGGATGGGCGGGTTGAGCCAGTAGGTGCGGTAGCGGTCCTCGGCAATGCGGATGACAATGCCATCGGTGAGGATCTGGCCATTATCGTTACAGATGACGGCATGGCGGAGCCCAGTGAACTTGAGGTTGGTGAAGTCGTTTACACAGATCGACTGCAGGAAGTCGAGTGCCTGCGGGCCATAAACATCGTAGACGGGAGAGGACATGAGCACGGTGCCGATCCATGCGGAAGTGCGGTAGATGGCCGACTCATCGCGAACGCCATCATACTCGAAGGGGATGGTGATTCCCGGGACCGGTTGCATGAGGAGATTTGCATCTGCGATTGCGGGATCGATGAACTGCTGGTTCGACATCTCAATCATCCTTTCATGTTCATATCTGTGCGATTTAGCCAACCGATAATCGACTTGATTGACCCTCTTGTTCTGATGGTAAGGAGGTAGAGGCGAGGAGCCTATGGCGTTTTGGTGTAGTGTTATCTCCAATATTCGTCGTTTTGGATGATTGGATGCCCATGCATATCTCCTTGCATATCCTTGCGGAAGAGCTGGCTGTCCTGAACATGGACGTTCTCTCCTGTGAGAGACGGCGCGGCATCGCTACCTTTTCGCGGATGGAGGCAGAACCCAGAGATAACGTACTCTACGTGGCGACCCCCGCCGAGGTTGCGCAGGCGGAGGTCCTTCCAAGGCATCTCGCGCTGGTCTGCAACATGGGGAGCAGGGATATCGAGGTCCTTGCAGGTGTGCCGAACCTCGCGGTCATCGAAACCGACGAGAGCATCGATGCGGCAATCGGTGCGTTCGGCGAGGCATTCATGGGCATCTCTAATTGGGATTCGCGGATGCTCGAGGCAATTGCAGCGCAGCACGATATCGATTCGGTTCTCGCCATCGCATCGGAACGTCTCCACAATCCCATAGCGCTCTTCGACTCGAAGCAGGCACTTCTATCATATGTCGGAGAGCTGAGCCCCAACTCCGAAGGGACCATATGGGAAGAGGTGCTTCACAACCGATATGCACCCATCGAGTTCTACAGCGCTTCAGAGCGCGCCGAACTGATGCGTCTCTCTCGCCAGGATTGGCCGTTCCGCATGAGGCCTGCGAAAAATCCAGACAGGGAGAATCTCTCGCGGATCATCCGCGTGAATGGGACCGACATCGCATCTGTCGGGCTCGTCGATGTGAACGAGACCTTCACCGAAGGGCAGGTTGCCCTCGTCGATCTCGTCTGTGATCGGCTTCAGATGGCTCTGTCGATGCGCCTCGGAAGCAGGCCGTCAAGGGACGATTCCTCGTATCTGCTGAGGAGCATCCTTAACGGCAACAAGGCTGACAAAGGCGTTGTGGCCTATCACCTCTCGCTTCTGGGCTGGCGCCAAGCGGAAGGTTTCAGGCTCATCGCTTGCCGCTTGCCAGAGTCCGAAAGCGGTACGCTCGCCGATAACTCTATGACGAAACGCATTGCCAACATCTCTGCGCATTCGATGACGCTCTCGTTCGAAGGCTGCATCATCTCGATGCTTCCATGCGGTTATTTGCAGGAGCTGGAGAAGGTTGTAAGTTCCGCTGCATCGATGGGGCTCGCATGCGCCGCAAGCGAGCAATTCGCCGATATCGCAGACGCGCGCATCGCCTACGATCAATGCCTCTTCATCTTGGACAATCAGCAGGGAGCGGGGCCACAGCCGCTGCCAGACGTCCTCGAGGGCTCCCCCGTCTCCGCAATTGCAGGAGCGTTGAACCCGCGGATCTTCTGCGACGAAACAATCTATGGGCTCTGTGCGTACGGTTACAACGGAGATGCGGCCAGGGGCAAGGCGCTCGTAAGAGAGCTGTACGTCTATCTCCTACGCGGATGCAACTCCCATAAGGCGGCACGCGAGCTGTTCCTGCATAGGAACACGCTCGTCTACCACATCGAGCTGCTGGAGAAGCTCATGGGCGTCAAACTCGACGAGCTGAGCACATCGCAGACGTTGTATCTTGTTACATCATGCCTCATCGCCTTGGCCGAGAAGCGCTAAAGTAGTGCCATGGAAACTGCGACCGACAGATTGAAGCTCATCCTGGGCGAGCAGGGCCTCGCCAAGCTCGAGAACGCCACCGTCATGGTGCTTGGCCTCGGCGGCGTGGGCTCATCGTGCGCCGAAGCGCTCGCACGCGGCGGCGTGGGCCATCTCGTGCTGGTGGACCGCGACGTCGTGGCTCCCAGCAACATCAACCGCCAGGCGCTGGCATTCCACAGCACGATCGGCAAGCCCAAGGCCGAGGTCATGGCGGCCATGGTAGCCGACATCAACCCGAACTGCAGGATCGACGCGATCCAGGCCTTCATCGATAAGGATCGCATCCCGGAGCAGCTGGGCGCGCTCCTCCGCCCCGACTACATCGTCGACGCCATCGACACGATCGCCCAGAAGCTTGCCATCGCAGCATGGTGCCAGGATGAGGGCATCGCGCTCGTCTCGGCCATGGGCGGCGCCAACAAGCTCGATCCCACGCGCCTGCGCTTCTCTCGCATCGAGAAGACGCAGATCGACCCCATCGCACGCGTCATGCGCAAGGAGTGCCGCAAGCGGGGAATCAAGAACCTCACCGTGCTCTGGAGCGACGAGCAGCCGCTCGAGGCGGAGGGCAAGCGCGACAAGATCGACGAGAAGGGCTTCGTGCTCGAAGGCGAGTCGATCCTCGGCACCATGAGCTATTTCCCGCCCATCATGGGCCAGATGCTGGCGAGCAAGGTCATCCGCGACATCGTGGGGCTCGGCGCATGATCTCCCATGCCGACCTGCACATCCATCTCGACCAATTCGACGACCCCGTGGCAACCGCGCGCGCAGCCGAGGAGTCGCGAACCGCGCTGCTGTGCGCCACGACCACGCCCGCGGGATATCTGGAGGCTCGAAAAGCGCTTTCCGACTGTCCCAACGTGCGCGTGGCCGCAGGCCTCCATCCCTGGTGGCTCGACGGGCGCTGCGGGGAGGAAGATATCGCGCTGCTGCTCTCCCTCATCCCCGGCGAGCGCTATATCGGCGAGATCGGCCTCGACTTCATGGAGAAGCATGCCTCCCGCGATACCTGGGAGCTGCAGGAGGAGACGTTCAGACGCATCTGCTCCGCAGCCGCGGAGTCATCGGATCCCGGAATGCCCAAGGTGCTGACCGTCCATTCGGTGCGCGCCTCCCGGACGGTGCTCGAGATCCTCCGCGCCACCGGCTGCCTGGAGAGGTGCATCTGCATCCTCCATTGGTTCAGCGACTCGGCGGTCCTTCTTTGGGATGCGATCCATGCGGGCTGCTGGTTCTCGTTGGGAGAGCGGTCGCTCCGCACGGGAAAGGGCCGCGAGTACATCAAGCTCGTCCCGCGCAACCGCCTGCTCCTCGAGACCGACATGCCCTGGCCGGGCGATGCCGAGCGCGGATTCGCCGCGATCCAGGAGTCGATCTCGCACGCAGAGGAGGCGGCTGGCGCCGTGCTCGGTTGCGATTCTGACAGAATCGCCGAGCTGACAAGCCTGAACGCACGCAATGTGCTGTCTTTGTGACGCCTTGAATCGCTTCCGCATCCTATGGGTATAGAGTACAGGACGGCCTCGATGCGCCGGTACAACCGAAAGAAGCATCTGCTATGCCCTACAGCAATACCAGCATGAACGGCCGGATCCCCAACGTACTGCTCGCCGGATCGGAGGAAGGCCTCCAGCTCACCCTCGACGATGTGGTGACGGTGTTCGCCTGCAGCGAGAACTTCGTCCCCTACCTCTCCGTCGCCCTCGAATCGCTCGTCGAGAACACGTCGCCCGACAGGCGCTACGACATCGTGGTACTCACGCGCGATATCTCGCCTTCGAGCATGCTCACCCTGTCGCATCAATGCAACCGCGACAACATCGGCATCGGATTCCTCGACGTTGAGGCCGCGATCGGCAACCGCAAGCTCCCCCACTACGGTCATTTCCGCCTCGAGACGTACTTCCGCCTGCTCGCGCCGTCGCTGCTGCCGAGCGTGAAGAAGGCCGTCTACCTCGATTCCGACCTCGTGGTGCTCGACGATATCGCGAAGCTCTGGGATACCGACGTCGAGGGCAAGCTCCTCGCCGCGACACGCGACGCCGACACGATCGGGCAGATCGACGGCTACGATCAGGGCGTCGGCCCGTATCTCGCCCACGACCTCGGCCTCACCGATCCGCACGGCTATTTCCAGGCAGGCGTGCTCGTGATGAACCTCGAGGAGTTCCGCCGACGCACCACCCCCGAGGAGCTGCTCGGGCTGGCAACGCAGCGCGTATGGCGCTGGCTCGACCAGGACGTGCTCAACAAGGTCGCCGACGGCGACTACGTGCGCATCGACATGAGCTGGAACTACCTGTACGACTGGTGCGGCATCCGCCGCAGCTCCATCGTCGCCCAGGCACCGCAGGACTTCCGCGACGAATACGAGGAGGCGCGCAAGCATCCGCGCATCGTGCACTATGCCGGCCCCGACGACCGCCCATGGCTCTACCCCCAGTGCGACCTTGCCGGCTACTTCTGGGACTATGCGTGCCGCTGCCCCTATCTGGGAACGCTCCGATCGCGACTCGAGGAGTCCCTCACCAGGCCGCTCGAGATCGCTGGCCGCACGAAGACCGCGCTGGCGCTGCATGTGGGCATGCCCCTCTTCGACACGCTGTTCCCGCCGAGGAGCGCGCGCAGGACCTATACCATCGGCGCCTTCATGCGCATGGGCGGCAGTCTGAGATAGGATGCCCCATCATACGGGCGATGAAGCGCAATTAGAAAAGAACCGCGGCACGTGCGAACGTACCGCGGTTCTGCGTTGGGAGCCTATGCGACGTACTACTTGCGGATGATCGTGGGATCGGCCTCGCCACGCACGCAAGCGGGCGTGATGACGACCTTCTGGATGGAGAGGTCATCGGGCATATCGAACATGATGCTTTGGAGAACCTGCTCCATGATAGCACGCAAACCTCGAGCGCCGGTTCCGCGCTCGAGGGCGAGCTTGGCGACCTCGCGCAGCGCGTCGTCGGCGAACTCGAGCTCGACGCCCTCGATCGCGAACATCTTGCGGTACTGCTTCACCAGGGCATTGCGCGGCGTGACGAGGATGTCCACAAGGTCGTCCTCGGAGAGCTCGCGCGTGGCGGTGATCACGGGGATGCGTCCGAGCAGCTCGGGGATCATGCCGAACTTGTGCAGGTCCTGAGGCATAACCTGGGCCATGAGCTCATCCTCGCGCTCGGCCATGTTCTTGCCCACCTCGGCGGCGAAGCCGATGCCCTTCTTGCCGATGCGGTCGGCCACGATCTTGTCGAGGCCCACGAACGCACCGCCGCAGATGAACAGGATGTTGGTGGTGTCGATGTGGATGAGCTCCTGCTGGGGATGCTTGCGCCCACCCTGCGGCGGAACGCTCGCCTCGGTGCCCTCGAGAATCTTGAGAAGCGCCTGCTGGACGCCCTCGCCCGACACGTCGCGCGTGATCGAGAGGTTCTCCGCCTTGCGCGCGATCTTGTCGATCTCGTCGATGTAGACGATGCCGATCTCGGCGCGCGGCACGTCGCCGTCGGCCGCGGTGATGAGCTTGAGCAGGATGTTCTCGACATCCTCGCCCACATAGCCGGCCTCGGTGAGGGTCGTGGCATCGGCGATGGCGAACGGCACCTCGAGGAAGCGCGCGAGCGTCTGCGCGAGCAGCGTCTTGCCCGTGCCAGTGGGGCCGAGCAGCAGGATGTTGCTCTTGGCGAGCTCGACCTCTTCCTCGTCCTCGGGCGTCTCGTCGCCGGTGGAGATGATGCGGCGGTAATGGTTGTAGACCGCCACGCTCATCGCGCGCTTGGCAGCCTCCTGCCCCATCACGTACTGCGACAGCTCGTCGTAGATCTCATGGGGCGTGGGAAGGTGCTTGAGCTCGACGTCGGCGGCGGGCTCCTCATCGTAGTCGAGCGCATAGGGCGTGCCCGAGAGCATCTCGGCTGCGGTCGAGATGCACTCGTCGCAGATGCAGATGCCGTTGGGACCCTGGATGAGCTTGTCGACCTGGCTGCGGCTCTTGCCGCAGAAGGCGCAGTGCATCTCGTGCGGTCCGCTCTTGATATCGTCGTTGTTCGCCATGGGCAGCGTGCTCCAGACTACTCTGCCTGCTCGGTGCGGGACGTGATGACGCGGTCGACGAGGCCGTATTCGAGCGCCTCGTTCGCGCGCAGGTAGTTGTCGCGCTCGGTGTCGGCGTTGACCTTCTCGATAGGCTGGCCGGTCGCCTCGGAGAGGATCTCGTTGAGGCGCTGGCGGATCCACTTGGTCTCGTCGGCGACAATCTGGATGTCGGTCTGCTGGCCCTCGACGCCGGAGCTCGGCTGATGGATGAGGACCATCGAATTGGGCAGGCACAGGCGCTTGCCCTTGGCGCCGCTGGCGAGCAGCACCGCGGCCATGGAAGCTGCCATGCCCACGCAGATGGTCGAAACCTCGGGCTTGATGAAGTTCATCGTGTCGAGGATGCCGAGACCCGCATAGACCTCGCCGCCGGGCGAGTCGATGTAGAGCGAGATGTCCTTGTCGGGATCCTGGCTCTCAAGGTGCAGGAGCTGGGCGATCACGAGGTTGGCGCTCTCGCGGGTGATGGGTTCCCCGAGGAAGACGATGCGGTCGTTCAGAAGACGGGAATAGATGTCGTAGCTGCGCTCGCCGCGCGGGGTCTGCTCGATGACGTACGGGATGAGCGGGATGTTGGTCGGGTTGATCATGCGGTTCCTCCTTCTACTCCCTTAATCGATACCCCGGGCAAGGAACAATCTTACCCGGGGCACGCAGGACGATCAGAGCGGGACGCCCAGCCTACTCGGCGGGAGCCTCCTCGACCTCGGCAGGAGCCTCGGCGGGCGCCTCCTCGGCCTTCTTCTTGGTGGTCTTCTTAGCAGCCTTCTTCTTGGCAGGCTTCTTCTCGGCGACGAGGCGCTCGGCGACCTCGTCGACGGTCTCCACGACCGCGTTCTCGACGAGCCACGCGAGGGCCTTGGTGCGCTTGATGGACTCGCGGATGGCCGGGATGCGGCCGTCGCCGGTCCACTCGGCGATGGCTGCGTCGACATCGCCCACGTTGGCCTTCTCGAACTCGGCGCGGACCTCGTCGGCGTCGACGGTCAGGCCGAGGTGCTTGGCGAGCGCGTCGAGGGCGAGCGACTGGCGGGCGCGATCGGCGGCCTGCGTGCGCAGGTCCTCGAGGAAGGA
>Ga0256404_1007632_pt1 | contig 16899 bp, 13 predicted proteins | sample RumenRJG_01DNA_FD_185990 | JGI IMG/M metagenome (GOLD analysis project Ga0256404, IMG submission 185990) | Bovine rumen microbial communities from Lethbridge, Alberta, Canada - RJG_01 | ecosystem: Host-associated > Mammals > Digestive system > Stomach > Rumen | place: Canada: Alberta | collected...
CGGGCAGTCAGGGAGCTTGGCCGGGAGGTAGGCCATGTCTAGGGAGGCCGTTGCTGTGGAGTCTGCGATTGTCGCAGACCCAGCCGAGTTCGACCGGTTGGATTCGCGCGTGGCCTTTGGCCGGGCGCTTGGAAAGATTGCCGAGAATGACCCGCAGGTCATGGCCGTTGTCTCGGACTACGGCCGCCGGCTTGCGCTCGATGCGCTGCGCTCAAAGCTGCCGGGCTCCGTTGTTCAGTGCGGCATTGCCGAGCAGAACCAGGTTGAGGTTGCGTCCGCCCTTGCCAACGAGGGCTTCCACGTGTTTGCGCCGTCCTATGCGCCGTTCATCACGGCTCGCGTGCTCGACCAGGTGCGCGTGAACTTGGGAATGATGGAGTCGCCGGTCGTGCTGGTTGGTCTTGGCGCAGGCTACCACGCGGGCATCCTTGGTCCCAGCCACATGGCCTTGGAGGACCTTGCGTGCATGCGCTCCATCCCGGGGCTCACCGTGGTGGTGCCGGCGACGAACACCGAGCTTGCCGGTGCGCTTGCGGAGCTTGCGCGCAATCCACGGCCGGCCTACGTGCGCATCACACAGGCGCCCGCTGGCGATCCCGCTCTGCCCAGCGGGGACTTCGAGCTTGGGCACTGCCGCGTGCTTGCGGATGACGCGCCCGGCGGCATGGCAGACGTTGCGATTGCTACCTGCGGCTCCATCGCGTCGCGCGCGCTGGCCGCCGTCCAGCTGCTGCGAGGGCGGGGGCTTTCCTGCCGCGTGGTGGCCGTAGGTACGATAAAGCCCCTTGACCAGCGCGTTGTTGAGCTTCTCGCCAACGCGCGGCTTGCCGTGACGGTGGAGGAGCACAGTGTGGTGGGCGGGCTTGGTGGTCTTCTCGCCGAGGAGCTGCTCGACCGCGGCGCTGCCCCTGGGCTGCTGCGCCTGGGCGCGCCCGACAGCTACCCCGAGGCGGACGAGCAGGCCCGCCTGTTGGAGCGCGCGGGGCTCACGCCCGAGGGCATGGTGGCCTCCGTGCTTGCCAGGCTGGGGTAGGTTGGCGCTCCGGCACGCGGCGTAGCCGCGGAACTACTGCTCCATGAGGCGCAGAATCTGCTCGTTGGCGGTGTTCTCGCCGGTGCCGGTGAGGTAGGGCGCGCCATCGACAAACGGGCAGCTTAGCTCGGAGGGATGTATGGCGGTTGCCACCATGAAGTCGCAACTCTTCGACTTCTCGGCGGCCGTGCTGAGGGGTACCTGCGCAATCTCATAGCGGCCCTTGTAGCCATGCGCGTCGAGAAGCTCTTCGATCTTCTTGCGCGCGATTGTCGAGGTGACAATGCCGGAGCCGCATGCGATGAGGATGCGCTTCTTCTTGTCCGACATGCTCGAGCTCCCTTCGGTGCGGGCGGCACGGCGCCGCTCGTGGGCACGTGATCCTATCAGCCATAGTAGCGTGATGGGCCGGTGCGCGGGGATGAAGGGTGGCATCAAGGCCGCTCCGTCTGGGGGAATCTCTTGCTGGCGCGCTCTATGCCGCCGTTACCAATCTAAGCTGTCGGCATTCAGCAGGAAATCCCAGAGCCCAAGATGCAATATTCCAGCTTCATCATGCCATGAGCGTGCATCGCCCGCCTCGACGACAACCTTCTTGAAGGAGTCATCGAGCTTCTTCAGGGGTCTTGTCTCCTGCTCAGCCTTCGATGGATCTACCACAGAATACGCTGACTGTACATAGTAGCGCCTGTCGGCAAGGTTGCAGACAAAGTCGACCTCAAGCCGAGCCCTCTCCCGCTTTCCTTTCGCATTCGTGACGGTGGTGTCCACTATCCCAACGTCAACGCTGTATCCACGGGTGACGAGTTCATTGTAGATGGCGTTCTCCATCAGGTGGTTCTCCTCTTGCTGCCTGAAATTCAGGACGGCATTGCGCACTCCAAGGTCGGTGAAGTAGTACTTGAGCGGGGTCGAGATGTACGCACGGCCCTTGACGTCGTAGCGTTGGACCTTTTCGACCAGGAATGCCTCCCTCAAGTGTTCAATATACGATGAGACGGTCTTGTTATCAGTTCCCCGCATGCCGTTGCTTGCGAACGTGTTCGCTATGCGCATGGGGTTGGTGAGAGATCCGACAGATGAAGCAAGAATCCTCACGATTGAGTCGAGAGCCCCCTTGTCGTGTATGCCGTTGCGCTCCCGCACGTCAGTGAGATAGGTCTTCTCGAATAATGTGCGCAGATACGACGCCTTGGATTCATGGGACGTTCGGCTCAATACGAGGGGAAGGCCGCCATAGGTGTAGTAGTCACGCCACGCATCGCGCAGCGGTCCCTTATAAGCGGGAAAGAACTCGGAGAACGACAGAGGACGTACCCGCACCTCATCCCCGCGGCCTCGAAATTCGGTTATCACGTCAGACGAGAGGAACTTGGAATTGCTTCCCGTAACGTAAATATCGGCATTGGGGATGCGAGCGAGGCCGTTGAGAGTGCGCTCGAAGCCCTCCACTTCCTGCACCTCGTCGAGCATGACATAAAAAGGGGAGTCGTCGGTGATTCGCTCGCGAACGTAATTTCCAAGCGCGTGTCTGTCTAGGAGCTCCTCATTGCGGTCGTCATCGAGCGCCACTTGGATGATGCGGTCGTCTGGCACTCCCTTGCTGCGCAGGTGCTCGGCAAAGATATCGAACAGGAGGTACGACTTCCCGCAGCGCCGCAACCCGGTAATCACCTTGATGGAACCGTTTCCCTCGCGCTCGATGAGCTTATTCAAATACGAAGGGCGATCAATTCTTTCGGCCATATTTAATTCCTAAAATCCGTTACATGTAACGTACTTTAGGAATTGTATATGATGAGGAAGTGCTGCTTCTGAGGATTCCGGACGTTCGTGTAGTGCAGTCCCAGCGTCGGAAGTTCTCACTCAATGCCTGGCAATATCCTATTTGCCAAGAGGCCAGAACGCTGCCCCTAAACTCAAAAGCAGGCCAGAGAGAATAATCCCCCTGGCCTGCACATTAGCGTGGTGCCCCCAACGAGACTCGAACTCGTGTCGTCGCCTTGAAAGGGCGATGTCCTGACCGCTAGACGATGGGGACGCAGATGAGAGTATATCAGAGCGACGCGCCTCTACCAGTCGTAGCCGTTCTCCTCCGCATATGCCTCGCCAGAAGCGTGGAACCACGGGAAGGCGTCCGTCCAGGCGATGAAGTCGGGCACGTCTGCAATGATGGGCTCCGCCTCGTGGACGGCAAACGTTGCCTCCTCGAAGCCCCCTGCGGGAACCTCGGGCCTGTCTGGGAGGTAGATCTCTACAAACGTGGGTCTGAGCAGGGCGTACGCCGCCCCCTCGCAGAGCTCGCCGTACCCGCGCAGTGCACGGCGCGCGGCGTTCATGCGACCCAGCTTGTAGAGGAGGATGGTGCGGCCAAGGTTGAGCCAGGAGTTCTCGCGCCCGGCAAGGCGCGCGTCAAGCTCGTTGAAGCCCTCCTCGTCCTCCAGACGCGCCAGGGCCAGCGCAGCTGTGAGCCTGCCGCCAACCTGGTCTTTGGGTGACGCCGCCATGAGGCCGCGCGAGACGTCGAGCGCCATGTGGTAGCGGCCACCTGCAAGGCAGGTGCGTGCGATGGCATCCCACAGGCGCAGCCGCGGCCGCGTGAAGACGTCGTCCCAGGCGTCGCCAGTGGATCCAAGGGTAAGCTCGTTCGCCTCGTCGGCCTTTGCCTCGATCTCGAGCAGCGCGTCGAGCCTGTCATCGGGGTCAAGGTCTGCGGCAAGCACCTGCACGAGCTGTGCGTCCAGGCAGCCGCCGTCCTGCGAGAGCGCCTGGTCGCATGCTGCCGAGAGCGTCTGCAACCTGCGCTCGCGTGCCGCGCGGAACTCCTCGTCATCGAGAAGGTCGTCATCGGCGCCGGCGCGGTGAAACGCGTCCAGCGCGCCAACGAGCGTGGCGAACGACGCCTGCTCGGGGGAGTCAACAAAGGCCGCGGGGTTCTCGCGCACGGCCAGACACAGCTCGGCAAACCCCTCGTCAGAGAGGGTGCCTATCTTCTCGCGGCGACGTTGGGCGCACCTGAGGACAAGCTCTTCCCGTCCGTTCACGAGGCATCACCATCCTGCGTGCCCTTCTTGCCCTGCTGGTAGTAAGGGGCGGAAAGCTCCTGTGCCTCAGCGAGCGCCTCGGGGTAGAGCTTGGCCGTGGTCCGCGCGACCCAGGAGCCAAGTACGCCGCGCCCGCTCTTGTCGTCGCCTTCCTGGAGCAGCACCGTTGCCTCGGAGACGGCAAGGATGAGCTCGTCCTCGCTATAGGGCGGCACAGCGAGACGGGCAAAGACGCCGTCCGGCAGCTCCGTTTGCGTAATAAGCGCGGACGCGCAGCCAGGATAGACGGCAATGAGGTGCTCGAGGAGTTGCCGGGCAAGGCTCATGTCGTGGGCCTTGTGCGCCAGTGCAAGTCGTGCGATTCCCATCCAGGCGTCGTCTGCGGGACGCGACGGCACAATGGCGCCGTAGCGCTTCGCCAGCGCGTCGAGGGATGCCTCGTCTTCGAGCTTTGCGTAGGCAAGGGCCAGCGTGAACCGGACGTCTGCCTGGTCCGAGGGGTCCTGCTGCAGCAGCCGCTCGCCGGTCTCTATGCAGCTGCGGTTGCGGCCGCAGATGAGCGCCTCTTCTGCCAGCGCAGCCATCCACCGCCTATAGGGACGAAGGGCGATGTCGCGGCCAAGGGCAATGCGCTCATCGTCCCCGTCGTTTGGCACGGCGTCGCGAACGGCCTGGCAGGACGCGAGGACCTCGTCCGCGCCCTCCTGGAGGAAGGTGAACTGGGCATCAAAGCTGGGGCTCACGCGCGAGGCGCGCATGCGGATAGCGTCGTGACACTTGGGGTCGAGCGAGATGGCCTCGTCGAGAAGGTCGCGCCCGCGGTTGATGAGCGCGTCAGCCCTGTCCTCACTCGAGAAGGGAAGCTGGTAGTCGATGATCTCGGCGGCAACGGCCACCAGGTGGAAGGCGCGGTCGGCATCGGACTGGGGGAGCGTGTCTCGATCGCGGGCAAAGCGGCGGCCAAAGTCCGTGAACGCCTTGGCGGCAGCGACGGGGTTCCCCTTGGGCAGCGACTGCGCATAGCGCAGCGCCAGGCGCTGGTAGTCCTCTCTCCTTGGGTCAAATGCCACGGTGCGCCTCCTTTCGTCGCTCTCATGGTATCCCATGCGTGGCACGACAAAGGACGCCACGGGTAACTGGCCAACCTGCCCGCAAACGAGGGTTGCTATCTCTCGAATACCACGAACGGTTGTCAAAATACGGTGAACGGTTGAAAAATGTTTCGAAACGAGGTCCCAAACGATTACATCTTGGAGAACGTTTGAAGGGAGGTGTATTGCGAACAGCGTTTTTGAACTATCGAAAAATATACAATACTCGATAAAACTATTTGGCAGATATCCAAAAATATCCAGAATTTATTGAAAATATCCAATACTTTAGGGTAGTTGAGTGAATCCCCAACTCCATCTCAAGGTTGTACCATGCCGCGCACCGAGCGCAAACAGCGGAAACGGTCCGCAGCGCCCTACCCTAAGGAGGTAAGACGACATGAATGGCATCACGATCATCTTGATAAGTGCGGTGGTCCTGATTATTGGCTACCTCGGGTACGGGCGCTGGCTAGCTAAGTCATGGGGCGTCGATTCCAAGGCCCTCACCCCTGCGGTCCGCATGGAGGACGGCAAGGACTTCTCGCCCGCACAGCGCTTCTCCGTGTTTGCCCACCAGTTCTCCTCGATCTGTGGCGCAGGCCCTGTCACGGGTACCATCGTCGCCATGATGTTTGGCTGGCTCCCTGTGCTCCTCTGGGTCCTTGTCGGCGGCATCTTCTTTGGCGCCGTCCATGACTTTGGCGCGCTGTACGCCTCTGTCAAGAACAACGGCAAGTCGCTTGGCCAGCTCATCGAGAAGTACATTGGCAAGGCCGGCCGTCACCTGTTCCTGGCGTTCTCATGGCTGTTCTGCTGCATTGTCATCGCTGCGTTCGTCTCTATGGTGGCGGGCACGTTTGCCACCACCGCCGCTGCCGACGGTTCCGTTGACTTCGCCAAGTCCTACGCCGGTGGCTGCGCGGGCACCATCTCCATCCTGCTTACCTTCTCGGCCATCTTCTTTGGCTGGGCGTGCCGCAAGTGGGACCTCAAGGGTGTCGCAAAGTTCCTGTTTGCTCTCGTGTGCATCGCAGTTCCCTTTGCGCTTGGCATGGTGTTCCCGATTTACCTCAACGCCACTGGCTGGATTGCTGTCGTGACGCTCTACCTGATCCTCGCAAGCGCCATGCCCATCCAGACGCTCAAGACCCCACGTGACTTCCTTACGACCATCATGATGGTCGCCATGATCGCGTGCGCCGTCCTCGGCATCATCGCGCTGGGCATCAATGGCCAGGCCACAATAACGGCGCCGATGGTTGTGAGCTCCGAGACGCTCGACGCCCTGGCAGCTAAGGGCAACTACCTCTTCCCGGTTCTGTTCGTCTCTGTTGCCTGCGGTGCCCTGTCCGGCTTCCACAGCCTCGTCTCCTCCGGCACGTCCTCTAAGCAGATCTCCAACGAGACCCACATACTCCCCGTTGGCTACGGCGCTATGGTCCTCGAGTCCTTCGTTGGCGTGCTTGCCATCGTGACCGCCGGCATCATGTTTGGCGACATGAACACCGCCGGCACGGGCGCCCTCAACGCGGGCACCGCCTCGACGCCGTTCCAGATCTTCGCTGCCGGCGTCGCTCGCGGCATGGAGCTCATGGGCTTCAACGCCACGTTCGCCACGGTCTTCATGACCATGAACGTCTCTGCACTGGCGCTCACCTCCGTTGATGCCGTTGCTCGCATTGGCCGCACCAGCTGGCAGGAGTTCTTCTACGAGACCAACGACGCCGCCTCTACTTCTTCCGAGCAGTCCGGTGCCCGCAAGGTCCTCACCAACACCGCCTTCTCCATCGCTGTCACGCTGGTCTTGGGTATCGCCCTGTGCTTTGGTGGCTACCTCAACATCTGGCCGCTCTTTGGTGCGTCCAACCAGCTGCTCGGTGGTATGACCATGATCACCCTCGCCGTCTTCTGCAAGTGCACCGGTCGCAAGGGCTGGATGCTCTACGTGCCTGTGGCGTTCCTGCTCGTGTGCACCTTCACGTCGCTTGGCATGAGCATCTACGGCTGCTGGACTGCCGTTGCCGCCGACCAGTCCTTCGCGGTCATCGCGACCAAGGGCCTGCAGCTTGTGGTTGCCATCCTGATCGTGATCCTGGGCGTCATCGTTGCCTACAACTGTCTGAAGGAGCTCTTCACCAAGAAGGCCGGCTCCATCCCCGACGAGGAGCCCGAGTGGTCCGAGCTTGGCCGCAAGCACGTCGAGGAGTCCAAGCGCGACGTTGCCGTAGACACCAAGACCGAGGTAACCGCGTAAGACGACTTCTCGTAATGCGTTTGATGGGGCGCCTGGTGCTACCAACACCAGGCGCCTTTTCTGTGCACAAATAGGAGAGAGATGTGTTGAAGATATGATGATTTCGTCACGACGAGGTGTCGAAGAAGACCGAGGGTAAGGACCTCGATGGAGCAAGGACACGGCCTCGTTCCTGCGCGGAACCGTTTGCTGAAAGCGACCTCTTGCTGTCTCCCATCTGATAGGATGGGGCCGCATTCAAGGACGGACCGGCGGGTGCGTCTTTCGTCGCTCGTCCGGCTCCGAGGTGTTCCAGGTAGGGCATCAGGGAAGGCCAAACGGTCTTCTCAAACATTTGCCGCCATTGGTGGCGGCCAGTGAATTGGAGGATGTGCTATGGGACGTTTTACCAACCCGCGTGACCTGTACTTTGGTGAGGGCGCCCGCCACGAGGTTAAGAACCTCAAGGGCGAGAAGGCCGTCATCGTTTCTGGTGGCCACAGCATGCGCCGCGGCGGCTTCCTGCAGGACGTGCAGAAGGACCTGGAGGACGCTGGCTTTGAGGTCAAGCTGTTCGAGGGCGTCGAGTCCGATCCCTCCATCGAGACGGTCATGAAGGGCGCCAAGTTCATGCAGGACTTTGGCCCGGACTGGATTGTTGCTATCGGCGGCGGCTCGCCTATCGATGCTGCTAAGGCCATGTGGGTGTTCTACGAGTACCCCGACGAGAAGTTCGACAACATCATCCAGCCGTTCTCGTTCCCCGAGCTGCGTCACAAGGCTCACTTCTGCGCCATTAGCTCCACCTCCGGCACCGCTACCGAGGTAACCGCCTTCTCCGTCATCACCGACTACGAGCACGGCATCAAGTACCCGCTGGCCGACTTCAACATCACCCCTGATGTCGCCATCGTCGATCCTGAGCTCACCTACTCCATGCCCCAGAAGCTCTGCGCGCACACCGGCATGGACGCCCTCACCCACTGCCTCGAGGCTTACGTCTCGACCGCTGCCTCCATGTTCACCGACGCCGACGCCCTTCACGGCATCCGTGAGATTACGCAGTGGCTGCCCGTCTCCTACACCGGTGACCACGAGGGCCGCAAGCACATGCACGAGGCTCAGTGCCTCGCCGGTCTGGCCTTCTCCTCTGGCCTGCTCGGTATCGTGCACTCCATGGCGCACAAGACCGGCGCCGCGTTCGAGAACGGCCACATCATCCACGGTGCCGCCAACGCCATGTACCTCGGCAAGGCCATCCAGTGGAACTCCAAGGATCCTCGCGCTCACGAGCGCTACGCCTATGTTGCCAAGGAGATCCTGCACCTTCCCGGCACCACCGACGACCAGCTCATCGACTCCCTCGTCGAGAAGATTCGCAGCATGAACGACGAGCTGCACATCCCGCAGAGCATCAACAACTACGCCAACGGTGGCGTCAAGGCCGACGAGACCGGCGAGCCCGTCATGGTCTCTGAGAAGGAGTTCCTCGAGAAGCTCCCGACCATCGCTGCCAACGCTGTTCAGGATGCCTGCACGCCCGAGAACCCGCGCGAGACCAAGGCCGAGGACTTCGAGAAGATCCTCAAGTGCTGCTACTACGACGAGCCGGTCAACTTCTAGTTTCCGTCCTAGTAGTACAAGCGTTGCCGTCCGAGGGGGTCGGAGCCTTTGGCTCCGACCCCCTTTCTGCATTCTTGACATGCCAACCTTGCCCCCTCGGAAACCTCACACGTAATATTTCTTCTTTGATTTTAAGAACGTGCCAACTGGGCTTTTCTCGGAAGATATCAGATAAGAAATAACACGTGTGAGGTTTACTTACAGGTGTGAGGTTGATTTGCCGAGAATGGCTGCGGTTGAACTGAGACGTGCTGCCTTCGGAAGTCAGCGATTGTCGATACGCTGGCTATCGATCTCGTTGCACCAATTTCCCGGTTGTGACAAGGTGAGAGCGGAAGCTATGGGAGGGCTTGAAAGACGGGAGTACGTTATGGACCTCAACGGCTACATCGACCACACCAACCTCAAGCAGAACGCAACTCAGGCTGACATTGAGCGCCTGTGTGACGAGGCCATCAGGTACCACTTCGCGACGGTTGCCATCAACTCGTGCTGGACGGCGATGGCAGCCAAGCGCCTTGCGGGCACCGGCGTGGGCGTAACCACCTGCATCGGCTTCCCCCTGGGAGCCTGCTCCACGCAGGCAAAGGTCGCCGAGGCCACGCAGGCCGTTGCGGACGGCACCACTGAGATTGACATGGTGATTAACGGCGGCCACCTCGTTGCTGGTGATGACCAGTACGTCATCGACGACATTGCCGCCGTCGTCAAGGCCGCGCAGGGACATCCGGTGAAGGTCATCCTCGAGTGCTGTCTGCTCAACGACGAGCAGATTGTCCGCGCCTGCGAGGATTCGGTCGCCGCCGGCGCCTCGTTCGTGAAGACCAGCACCGGCTTCTCGACTGGCGGCGCCACGGTGCATGACGTCGCGCTCATGCGCAAGACCGTCGGTGACCGTTGCAAGGTCAAGGCCGCAGGAGGCATCCACACCAAGGAGGAGGCGCTCGCGATGGTCGAGGCGGGTGCCGACCGGCTTGGCTGCAGTGCTGGCATCAGGATTGTCGAGGGGTAATACTTCTAGAGACACTGTACTCTAAGTGCCCGGCGGAGCTTTTGCTCCGCCGGGCATAAAAAGGGAGGCCACATGGGTAAGCGCGTATTTCTGATCGTCCTTGACAGCTTTGGCATTGGCGCCGAGCCAGATGCCGCGGAGTGGGGCGACGAGGGGAGCAACACCCTGTGCGCCTGTGCCACCACGGGCGAGCTCAACATTCCCAACATGGCGTCGCTCGGCCTTCTCAACATCGAGGGCGCGCTTGAGTCTCCCTACCAGGTGGACCTTAGGTCGGTTGCCTCGCCTACCGGCGCGTTTGCCCGCCTTCGCGAGGCGTCTGCCGGCAAGGACACAACGGTTGGGCACTGGGAGATGGCCGGCGTCATCTCGCCCAAGCGCTTCCCCACATACCCCAACGGCTTCCCCCGAGAGGTGCTGGACGAGTTCGAGCGCCAGACGGGTCGTGGGGTTCTCTGCAACAAGCCGTACTCCGGTACGCAGGTGATCAAGGACTACGGCCGTGAGCAGCTCGAGACTGGCAAGCTCATCGTCTACACCTCCGCCGACAGCGTCTTCCAGATTGCCGCGCACGAGGACATGGTGCCCCCCGAGCAGCTCTACGAGTACTGCCGCATCGCGCGCAGGATCCTCACGGGCGAGCACGGCGTCGCCCGCGTTATCGCGCGCCCCTACACGGGGGAGTGGCCAAACTACGTGCGCACCCCGCGCAGGCACGACTTCTCCCTCGAGCCCACGGGAACCACGATGCTCGACGTCCTCAAGGACGCCGGCCGGGACGTGCTCTCCATCGGCAAGATCTACGACATCTTCGCGCACCGCGGCATCACGGAGCACGTCTTCACCTCGGGAAACGACGAGGGCATCGAGCGCACCGTTGAGGCAACCGGCCGTGACTTCACGGGCCTCTGCTACACCAACCTCGTGGACTTCGACATGGTCTACGGACACCGCAACGACGCGCCAGGCTACGCACGTGCCCTGAGCTACTTTGACAGCCAGCTCCCGCGCATCGTGGCAGGCCTGCGCGATGACGACCTGCTCATGATCACGGCAGACCACGGCTGCGACCCCGTGACGCCCTCAACGGATCACTCGCGCGAGTACGTCCCGTGGCTCGTGTGCGGCCCACGCGTGCGCGCCGGTGTCGACCTGGGCACGCGACCCACGTTCGCGGACGTCTCCGCAACGGTCCTCGACTACCTTGGCGCGCCCGCGCTTCCCAACGGCACGTCTCACCTCGACCGGATTCTGGAGGCATAGCCATGGCACGCACCCCCACACCGCACAACGAGGCCATCGCGGGCCAGGTCGCACCGTTCGTCCTCATGCCGGGCGACCCGCTCCGCGCCAAGCGTCTCGCCGAGACCTACCTCGAGGACGTCGAGCAGTTCAACGGGGTCCGCAACATGCTGGGCTATACGGGCACCTACCAGGGCAGCCCCGTCTCGGTGATGGGTAGCGGCATGGGCATGCCCTCCATCGGCATCTACTCATACGAGCTCTTCAACTTCTACGGCGTCGAGTCGATCGTGCGCATCGGCACCGCGGGTGGCGTGGCGCCAAGCGTGCGCCTGCGCGACATCGTGCTCGGGATGGGCGCCTGCACGGACTCCAACTACGCCCACCAGTTCAACGTGCCGGGCACGCTTGCCCCCATCGCGGACTTCGGCCTCCTGCGTCGCGCGGCAGACGCCGCCGAGCGCCTAGGCTATCCCGCGCGCGTGGGCAACGTGCTCTCGTCGGACGTCTTCTACAACGACGATCGCACGGCGGAGCAGCGCTGGGCAAAGATGGGCGTCCTCGCCGTGGAAATGGAGTCGGCGGCGCTCTACCTCAACGCGATGCGCGCCCGCAGGCGCGCGCTCACGATCCTCACCGTGACGGACGTCACCTCCCGCGGCGAGGCCCTCACGGCCGAGGAGCGCCAGGAGAGCCTCACGCAGATGATGGAGGTCGCGCTGAGCCTGGCAAAGCCGGAGTAGGCGCTGCACAAGCAGGAAAATCACATGAGCACAAAATGGCCCGGGCTCCCGCAGGGATGCCCGGGCCAGTTCATACGTCGACGGAGCGCTGCGCCCTACTCAGCCACGCCCGGATGCGCCGCATGCCAGTTGCGGACGGCCTCCTCGTAGATATCGCCATCTGTGCGGCAGGGGACAAACTCGTTGCCCTCGTGCTGGCGCGTCTCGTCACCCTTGGCCAGCAGGCAGAGAATCGCCGGGCCCTCGCCCTCGTAGCCCAGCTGGACGGCGCGGCGAATGGCCTCTTCGCGGTTGAGAATGACCTCGTATGCCGTGCCCTCCGGCGTGGCGTCCGCCATCTGCTGGCAGATCTCCTCCACTGGATCGTTCGCCGGGTCCTCCTCGGTGTAGATGAGGTAGTCGGCGTACTTGGCGGCCTCCTGGGGAAGCTCGTGTCTACGCTCGTATGCCTTGCCGCCGGGGGCGCCAAAGACGGCAATGATGCGGTACCCCGGGAACTCCTCCTTGACCGAGGGGAAGAACCGCTGGTAAGAGAGCTTGTTATGGGCATAGTCGACCAGCGCAACAACCTTGGGATCAGGGCTGGGGAGAAGCTCCATGCGGCCGGGGACACGCGCGTGCGAGAGCGGCTCGGCGATCTTCTCGTGCCCAATGTCCAGAACCTCGCAGATGGCGATGGTCGCAAGCGCGTTGTCCACGTTGAAGAGTCCGGGCATGCCCAGGCAGATGGGCCCTTCCCAGCTTGGCGTGTGCGCAGTGAACGAAACCATGCCGTAGGCGCTCTGGACGTCCGAGGCCCAGACGTCCGCCGAGCTGTCCTTGGCCGAGAAGGTCACCACGCGCTCGCAGCGCTGGGCGCGTTCGAGGATGGTCTGGATCTCGTCAGAGTCGAGGTTCACCACGGCAACGTGCGCCTGGTCAAAGATGCGGAGCTTGCTCTGGAAGTAGTCCTCGAAGTTGGGGTGCTCAACGGGCGAGATGTGGTCACGCCCAATGTTCAGGAAGCAGGCAATGGAAAGGTCAAGGCCCAGGACGCGGTCATACTTGAGCGCTTGGCTCGAGACCTCCATATCCATGTAGGCAAGGCCTGCCTTGCGGGCGTTGGCGAGATGGCGCCAGAGGTCCGGGGACTCCGGCGTGGTGTTGTGGCTCTCCTCACGCTCGATGCCGTCGAAGGTCTCAATGGAGCCCATGACGCCAGCGTGGGCGTAAGGCTCGTCGCCGTCGAGCACCGCGCGAAGCATATAGGACACCGTCGACTTGCCCTTGGTGCCCGTGATGCCAATGACGGTGAGGTCGTGGTCGGGGTGGCCAAAGGCCTCGGCCGAGGCGAGCGCCATGGCGCGGCGCAGGTCCGTGGCGATGAGTGCTGGCGTGCCGGGTGCAACGGCAGCAAGCTCGGCCGCTCGGTCTCTGTCGCAGAGGTAGGCCACGGCGCCCTTCTCCAGCGCGGAGGTGAGATAGGCTGGCTTGAAGGCGGCGCCCTTGCACACAAAGACGTGCGCCGGGACAACGACCCGCGAGTCGCAGTCGACCCCGGTGATGGGCATGGCGCCCTTCTCGGCGGTGATGTTTGCTGTGGTGGCCAGCAGCCCCTCATTGTCGAGAAGCTGGGCAAGAGATGAGAGTGTAGTATTCATGCATTAAGTATAGCAGGAGAGATGGGCGCGGGCTGCGCCGGGTGTGGGCGATGCGTGTGCCGCTTCCGGGTTCCGTGGTACACTCGCTAGGCACGGGCGATTGGCGCAGCGGCTAGCGCAGGTGCCTTACACGCACAAGGTCGGCGGTTCGAATCCGTCATCGCCCACCATGAGAAGAGTCGGGGCCGGTCGGCGTGAGCCGGCTGGCCCCGTTGCATGAGCGCTGGCAGATGCGCCGGCAGACGGGAGGCCCCATGCCCCAGGAGAGCGCTGTACAGCCAGAGCGCAGCTTTGGCAGGTCCGTTGCCGAGATGCGCCCCGTCACGCTGACCCCCAACGTTATGAAGAACGCCGACGGCTCGTGCCTGGCGGAGTTTGGCGACACGCGCGTGCTGTGCGCGGCGACTATCGAAGAGGGCGTGCCCAAGTGGCGCGGGGCGAGCAGGGACGGCTGGGTCACCGCGGAGTATGCCATGCTTCCGGCTGCCACCAATCGCCGCACGCCGCGCGAGTACAAGGGGCGCAAGGGTCGCTCGATGGAGATCGAGCGCCTGGTGGGCCGCTCGCTGCGTGCCGTCTGCGACCTTCGGCACCTGGGCGAGTTCACGGTGACCGTTGACTGCGACGTTATCCAGGCCGATGGCGGCACCCGCACGGCTTCCATCACCGGCGCTTGGGTGGCGCTCTACGAGGCGCTCTCCGCCGCGTGCTCCAAGGGGCGCATCAAGCGCGTTCCCCTTACGGGGCAGGTTGCGGCCATCTCGATGGGAGTCGTGCGTGGCGTAGAGCTTCTCGACCTCGACTACCCGGAGGACTCGCACGCGGACGTGGACATGAACCTGGTGGGCTCATCGGACGGCCGTATTGTTGAGGTCCAAGGTACTGGTGAGCGTGCGACCTTCGACCGCGAGCAGCTTGGACGTCTGCTCGACCTTGGCCAGAAGGGCATCGACAAACTCCTCCAGATTCAGCGCGAGGTCACGGGCTTTGGCGCCTAGGCCCCAAGGAGCGGACCTGTCTTGACGAAAGGACACCGGAATGGCAGCAATTGATATCAAGACGCTTGACCCCGCGCGCACTGTTGTTGTGGCCACGGGCAATCCCCACAAGGTGACCGAGATAGAGGCAATTCTCTCAAAGTCCCTTCCCGACGTGCGCTTTGTTGCCCTGGGTGAGCTTGGGGACTTTCCTGATCCGGTTGAGAACGGCGCCAACTTCTTCGAGAACGCCCTCATCAAGGCTCGAGCCGCGGTTGCCGAGACGGGCCTTCCCATGGCAATAGCCGACGACTCCGGGCTTTGCGTTGACGCGCTCGACGGCGCGCCTGGGATCTTCTCGGCGCGCTGGGCCGGCGAGCACGGCAACGACGACGCCAACAACGACAAGCTCGAGCGCCTCATGGCAGACGTTCCCGACGAGAGTCGCGGTGCTCGCTTCCACTCCACCGTGGTGCTCGTGCGAGGCGATGAGGTCCTGCGTGGCGATGGTGATTGCAAGGGTGTCATTGGCCACAAACGCCGTGGTGACCACGGCTTTGGCTATGATCCGCTGTTCCTGCCCACGGACACTCCGGGCAAGACGATGGCGGAGCTCACTCCTGCCGAGAAGAACGCCATCTCGCATCGCTTCCACGCCCTCGAGGACCTCGCGCGCAAGTTGTAGGTCAGGCTGTGGCTCGTTCGCGGAGTCTTTATTGTTTGATGTGCCCGTCGCATGCCGCGCAGGTAGAATGAAGCCGTCTGGGACATGCGTCCCAGGTCGCCATGGACGGGCAGGGGCCTCGACGTGGTGAATCCTTCTCAGAGCAAACGCGACCTCGCCCTGGTGGCCGCACACGTCAAGCGTGGCTTGAAGGCCACGGGCGGGTGCCACGGGAGGTCACCCGCTTGCAGAAGGAGGGACTCCCATGAGAATCATCCGCACCAAGGACTATCGGGACATGAGCCGCAAGGCGGCAAATGTTATCTCTGCCCAGGTGATCCTCAAGCCCACGAGCATCCTCGGCCTTGCCACCGGTACCACGCCTATTGGCACCTACGAGCAGCTCGCCGAGTGGAACCACAAGGGAGACTGCGACTTCTCGCAGGTTACCACCTATAACCTGGACGAGTACCGCGGCCTTACGCACGAGGATCCGCAGAGCTACCACTACTTCATGCGCCAGAACTTCTTCGACAAGATCAATATTGACCTTGCCAACACGCACGTACCCGACGGTGCCAACCCCAATGCTAATGAGGCATGCTCTGAGTATGACCGCATGGTGCGCGAGGCAGGCTATCCCGACCTGCAGCTCCTTGGCATTGGCCGCAACGGTCACATTGGCTTCAACGAGCCCGACGACCACTTCTCCAAGGGCACGCACTGCGTGGACCTCACCGAGAGCACCATCCAGGCGAACAGCCGACTCTTCGACAACGCCGACGATGTGCCGCGCCAGGCCTACACCATGGGTGTGCAGACCATCATGTACGCGCGCAGCATCCTCATCCTGGCGTCTGGTCCGGAGAAGGCTCAGGCCGTCTATGACATGTGCTTTGGACCCGTCACCCCGCAGTGCCCCGCGTCCATCCTACAGCTGCACACTAGCTGCACCGTGATTGCCGACGAGGCGGCGCTGGCACTCTGCCCGGAGGCGTAGGCTCCGGACGACCTGCCTCCGGGTAGGCGGTCTTCGCGTCTCTCGGACGAGGCTGGCCAAAATTGCTTCTCGTAACATGGCCCCTCCCAAAACTGCGGCTTAATTGCAGTTTTGGGAGGGGCGTTTTCGACAAAATCGCTGGTAAACGGCTTGCGTCTGTTTTGGGGACTGCTATTAAGCCGCAGGTTTTGGCGGAAGGGGCCAGCTCTTCTCGGCGGCCAACCTACTTGAGCACCGTCAGCCCCTTGGGGTACGAGTTGAGCACCTCGCAGCCGTCCTCGGTCACGATGACCAGATCCTCGATGCGCACGCCCACGTCGCCGGGGAGGTAGATGCCCGGCTCGATGGAGAAGCACTGGCCAGGGCGCACGGGCTCGTCGTGCACGGAGGAGACGTCGCCCGGCTCGTGGTCCTCAAGACCAATCTGATGTCCCAACCGGTGCGTGAAGTACTGCCCCCAGCCGGCATCCTCAATGACCTTGCGCGCAGCCCGGTCTATCTCGGCAAACGTGACACCCGGCCGCACGATGGCCTCGGCAGCCTCATTTGCGCGGCGGACGCACTCGTAGACCGCCCGCTGGTGCTCGGTGGGCT
>Ga0256404_1007633_pt1 | contig 16898 bp, 14 predicted proteins | sample RumenRJG_01DNA_FD_185990 | JGI IMG/M metagenome (GOLD analysis project Ga0256404, IMG submission 185990) | Bovine rumen microbial communities from Lethbridge, Alberta, Canada - RJG_01 | ecosystem: Host-associated > Mammals > Digestive system > Stomach > Rumen | place: Canada: Alberta | collected...
CTTATCCTAATCGAGGAACCAGGAGAAATATAGTCTCCGACCCCCAGGATACGAGCACATGCCGACACAACGTCTCCACCGGATAAAAGGCAACATGGCCAACAAATTGGTGAGAGCATTGCATCACTCTCACAGTATCTGCCCAGTTATTTCAAACTGTCAATCAAAATTATATTTTTCTTGATATTTACAAGCATTTTATAATAAGATTTGCATTTTGTTTGAAAGCAAAACAGAATTTTGTAAAACAGCCAGCTTGGACTTGCGGAAGATTTCGTGATTTATAGGGGAAAAAGACAACGTATCCCGGAAACCGCAAGCGGATACGGCCAAACAGAAGGGATGTTGCCTTTTCTTGTTTGATTGCTGCTTGCAACCGTGAGATACCATGCCCTCATTCACACTCGTATGGTTCTTTGAGGTTCAACCACCTGTACAGAGATGTTCCATGCAACCATTATTCGAGCGGAGCAGGGTTCAACAGGCAGATATAGTTGGAAAGTCCAAGCTGTTCCACCTTTGGTTTTTCTCCGCTGGCAACATCAAGAATCAGGTTGAAAAGCTCTTCGCCCACCTCTTGGATCGTCTTCTCGCCTGTCTCGACATAGCCAGCGTCTATATCAATCAGGTCAGGCCACATCTCCTTCAGCTCGTGTCTGGTAGAGACTTTGATCACCGGGGCCTCGGCCAAACCGTAGGGAGTGCCACGTCCCGTCATGAAGACTTCGAGGGCCATACCGCTGGCAAGTTGGCTGGGACCGCAAATCACGTCGTTGGCGCTGGTGGCGGCAAACATCAAGCCCCCCTTGGTGGCACGCTCCCCACTTGCAAGCACATCGACGATCGGAGCGCTGCCACTCTTGGCAATCGAACCCATCGCCTTCTCCACGATATTGGAAAGCCCGCCGGCTTTATTGCCAGGAGTCGGGTTTCCGTCCCGGTCCATCCCTCCGCGGGCAAGGTATTTGTCGTACCAATCCAGTTCATGAACCAGTTTCCTGAAGGTCGCTTCATCGATGCAGCGGGCAGCAAGCTTGTCCGCTCCATCCCGGACCTCGGTCACCTCGCTGAACATCGATCCCGCCCCTTCGCTCACCAGAAGGTCACTGGCATACCCTGCAGCTGGGTTTGCGGCAATCCCGCTGAAGGCATCGCTGCCACCGCACTGGAAACCGACAAGGAGTCTGGATAGGGGAAGCTCTTCTCTTCTCCGCGACTCAAGGATGGCGAGTTTCTTCTCCGCCATCTCCATCATCGCCTCAAGCATACCGGCAAACCCATGCTGCTTCTGCAGGACAATCACGTTCCCCAGGTTGTTCTCGCTTTCCGAGAGTAGCAAATCGGGTCTGAGGTGCTCGCACCCGAGACTGACGACAAACAACTGGCCACCAAAATTCGGGTTGTGCATCAGGTTCCTGATGGTCCGGACGGGTATCTCGCTACCCGGTGCATTGACGTCGATGCCGCAACCATACACATGGTTCAGTGCCACGATATCATCCACGTGCGGATACTTCGCGAGCAGTTCCTCCTTCATTTTCCGCACCGCTGCGTCCACCACACCCTGGCAGCACTGGACCGTACTGGTAATGGCGAGAATGTTGCGGCTGCCTGCCCACCGCTGTCCTGGGACCGAATATCCCCTCCATGTCGTCCGCCTGGGATGAGGCAGACGGACATGGACATCGGTACCCCACACGAGGCTGGCCAAATCCGGGGAAGGAGCAACCGCCATCTTGTGCTCGTTGATCCATTCCCCCTTGCGTATCGGCTGGGTCAAGAAACCGAGCACCACACCGTAGCGGATGACGGGCGCACCCTTTTCCCTGTCGCACAGGGCGATCTTATGCGCTTGGGGGATATCTTCCAGCAGGATGACGTCCCCCTCGACCTTCTCGCCTTTTCTCAAGTCGCGCAGAGCGATGGCGACAGTATCTTTCTCGTTGATTTTTATGGTTGCAGGCATGATCCCATTGTAGCTTACGGAAAGAAAGTTGTATATCGCCAGCAAAAACGCCCACCGGAAAACCGATGGGCGCAAGAGCAACAACGACTAGAAACCAGTTACTTGTTGCTGATCTTGGTACCGGAAATCTTGGCGTAGTACTTTGCCAGAGCGCTGTGGTCATCCGCGCCACAGCCGTCAAAGTGCAGGTTCTCCAGCATCTCCTGGACCTCGACGGTCAACGGAAGCGGAGCGCCAACCTTGTGTCCGGTCTCGATGGCATTGTTCAGGTCCTTGATATGGAGGTCAATGCGGAAGCCCGGCTTGAAGTTGTCGTCGATCATCATCGGCACCTTGGCGTTCATGACCGTGCTGCCTGCCAGACCGCCCTTGATGGCGGCAAAGACCAGGTTCGGGTCGACACCGGCCTTCTTGACCATGGTGTAGGCTTCGGCACAAGCGGCGATGTTGACGGCAACGATGATCTGGTTGGCCAGCTTCGTGGTGTTGCCGGCACCAATCGGTCCACACCAGACAGCGCTGGCGCCCATCTGCAGAAGCAGGGGCTGGTACTCGTCGAACAGGGCCTTGTCGCCACCGACCATGATGGAAAGCGTCCCGTCGATTGCCTTCGGCTCGCCACCGGAAACCGGAGCATCCAGCATCTTCACGCCCTTCTCCGCACAGGCGGCGCAGACCTTCTGGCTGACAGTCGGAGCGATGGAAGACATGTCGATCAGAACCTGTCCGGCTTTGGCGTGGTCAAGCATACCACCCTTGGCGAGAACGACCTGCTCGACCTGAGGGCCGTTCGGTACCATGGTGATCACGACCGGGCATTTCTCGATGATGTCGGCGTTGCTGGTGCCGGCGTGGGCACCATCTTTGGTGACGGCATCGATGTTCGCCTGATTCAGGTCATAGACCCAGACTTCATTACCATGCTTCAGCAAGTTGCGAACCATGGGCTTGCCCATGATACCAAGACCAATAAACGCAATCTTCATAATCGTTTCTCCTTCCTCGAGATTTGTTATTTCGTATACGCAATCAGACCAGCCTGAGCCAGGCGATCCAATTCCTTCCGCATCGCGTCCAGCAATGGCTTGTCAGTGGTCAGCAGGTTAGGACTGTGGGCATATCCGACATCGTTTCCGACCAGGATGGCCACATCCTTGGTCCCGACGGGGAAGCTCGCCTTGTCCGTCATCAAGCGGATCGGGTTCAATTCCTGCTGAAGCTCGAAGGAACCCTTGTAGTCACCGGCCATGAACCGGTCATAGATGGCCATGACCAATTTGGGCACATAGTTGGCGGTCGAGGTGACCGCACCCACAGCACCATGGCAGAGGGCACCGTAAATCAAGGTATCCTTGCCTCCGAGCACCTTCAGGTGCACATCCCGGTTCAACCAGACGAACTGTTCCAGCTGGGTCAAATCGCCCGAGCTGTCCTTCATGCCGATGATGTTGCCATTGTCGTGGACCAGGCGGTAGACAAGCTTCTGCGTCATCGGGTATCCGGCCTTCCCGGGATTGTTGTACAGCAGCATCGGCCTGTCGCCAATCGCCTTGGCGATCTTGGTGAAATGCCGGTACAGCTCCTCCTCGGTCGGCTTGACGAACATCGGCTGGAGCACGCTGACTGCCGTGGCACCCTCGTCAAAGGCCATCTTCGCCAGACGAACGCACTTGGTGGTGCTGATGGCGCCAATGCCGCAGAACAAGGGAACCCTGCCCCGCACCTGATCGACAAAAATCCTCATCCCCTTCACGTACTCGTCCTCGTCCAGCGCGTAGAACTCACCGTTCGAGCCGAAGGCAAGGATTCCATGCACGCCATTGTCGATCACATAGTCGATTTGCGCGCGCAATTTCTTCTCGTCGATATGGTCATCCGCGTCAAACGGAGTGACAAGCGGCGGAACAATTCCTTTCAGAAAATCACTCTGCATCAGTGTCTCCTCTTTCACGCTTTCAATCTAACCCCCATTGCGGATTGAGTCAACTTTAATTTGATAGAAAGACATGAAAGATTTGATTTTTATAATTTATTTATATTTCTGGCTCCCAATCAGCCTGCAGATGGCAACCATCGTGGTATAGAGGTCCTCCTTGCAGTGCTTGCTGAGTTCTGCGAAAGAACCGGGCTTGTTGAGGATCGAGAAGACGCTGGTCACCCCGATACCGTACATGCCGCTCATATCTCCGTCGATCGTGCCGACCACGGCGACGACCGGCACGTTCTGCCGTTTCGCGTGGGTGGCGATTCCACTGATGACCTTGCCCTGGATCGACTGCCCGTCAATCTTGCCCTCGCCGGTGAAGACCATGTCGGCGTCTTTCAGTCGCTCATCAAAATGGACCGCGTCGAGCACTGTCTCGATACCACTCTTGAGCTGGCTGCCAAAGAAGGCCACCGTTCCTGCCCCCATGCCTCCGGCGGCACCTGCTCCGGCCAAATCGCGCACCTCCTTGCCTACGTCACGCTTGATGATATCGGCAAGATGGAAAAGGCCGGCATCCAGACGAGAGACCATCTCCGGGGTTGCACCCTTCTGGGGACCGAAGACCGCCGAAGCCCCGTTCGGGCCGCAGAGAGGATTGGTCACGTCGCACATGGTGATGAAGCGGACCTTGCGGATGGCAGGATCCACCCCGGAAAGATCGATCCGCTCGATATCCTTCAGCGTTCCGCCGACAGGCACGAAGGCTTTCCCCGCCTTGTCCAGGAACTTGACGCCACAGGCTGCGGCAGCGCCACAACCGCCGTCGTTGGTAGCCGATCCACCCAACCCGATGATGACCGTCTCGGCACCACTTTTGGCCGCGGCGAGCATCAGTTGCCCCACGCCATAGGTGGTCATCTTCTCCGGGTTCTTGCGGTCCTCCACCATCGGCAGGGCCGCGGCAGCCGCCAGCTCGATCACTGCGGTCCGGCCTTCATGAACCAATCCGTAGAAACCCTCGACCTGCTCGCCCGGAACCGGACCGCAGACCGAAAGCCGCACCAGCCTGCCAGGCAACGCCTTCAGGAACGCATCGGTACTGCCCTCCCCTCCGTCCGCGACGGGAAGTGCCGTCGTCTCACATTCGGGAAAAACCGCATGCACGGCCTTCGCCATCAAATCGCAGACCTCTTCGGAACTCATGGTCCCCTTGAAAGAGTCGGGAAGAATCAATACGTGTTTCATAGTACCCTCATTATCAGGCGGTGGTTCTGATACTGTCAACAAATGCGCCATGTGAATTTCCCAGTGTTGCTCCTCAATACGACCACGATGGAGCACCAGCGCGCCCTGAAAAGCAATTTGATTTTTACATTTGCGTTTTCCCAATTTGTATAATAGTATTTAGAGTTTGAGGGTATGTGACTATGGCAGAACTTGAAGACAAAGACGACAAATACAGCATCAAGGCGGCGGCAAGGTGCCTGAAACTGATGGATTACGCGACGACCTTGGCGCGGCCTGTGACTATCGGTGATGTCTGCAAGGAGCTGGACACCAACAGCAACATGGCGTTCCGCATGCTGAACACGCTTGCCACAGCCGGCTACATGAGCCGCGACGAAGTCAGCGGGGGCTATCGGATCAGCCTGAAGAGCCTGCTGCTCAGCCGTAGCGCCCTGCAGTCTCTGGAAATCCGCCGTATCACCATGCCGTATCTGGAATTGTTGTGGAACCAGTTTCCCAAGGCAAACGCCAATCTTGGCGTCCGCTACGAGGATGCGATCCTGCTGATAGACCGTATCGACACGCAAAGCCTGCCTCGCACCTACTTCACCCCGGGCAAGGAGCTTCCCTTCTACTGCTCGGGAATCGGCAAGGTGCTGACCGCGTTCCGCAGCAATCAGGAAATCGACAACCTGATAGCGAAGACCAACTTCAAGGCCTATACCGCCTACACGGTCACCGATCCGAAGAAAATCAAAGAGGAGCTTGAGCAGGTGCGACAGGAAGGTGTCGGACGTGACCGGGAAGAATTTGTCACCAACGACAATTGCTCCGCAGCTCCGATCCGGGACGCGCACGGCCATGTGATCGCCGCCATCAGCCTTTCCGCCTTGGAGACCAACATGAGCCAGGACGAAATCGAGGCGGCACTGCCGAAGGTCAAGGAAACCGCCGACCGCATTTCCAGCCTGATCGGATACGACCACCTCGCCTGATCAGGAGTTCCAAACAAGTTGCTGCCGCTTCGTATCCAACTCCCCATCCATTCCGATGGGGATGATTGCATGGTGCGCTCCATGGCCGAAATCATGGCAGTAGGCCACCGGGATGGAGAAGCGTCTGCCGAAGCGTTCGAGAATTCCCAGAAGGTCCGGTTGCCTGGCATCGCTGTAATGACCGAAGAGCAGACCGGTGACTTGGCTCATGAACGGAGTCTGGGCAATAAACTCAAGATACTCCGCCACTCCTCCAACCTCGGTGAACTGCTCATGGTCCTCGAGGAACAGGATGTAAGGCTTCTGCTTGTATGTAAAATACTTGCATCCCAACATCAATGCGAAATTGCGGAGATATCCACCGGTGAACTCCCCATGGGCCGTACCTGGAACCAACACGGTCCATGGTTCGGCTGCCCTGTAGGGAACATGATCGGAGGTCAACGCATCGAATTGTTCCAGGGTGTAGGAATCCTCTTCCAGCAACGTGTGCGGCGTCGGCCCATAAAAGACCGGCAAGCCCGTCTGGCAATGGATCGCCTGCAGGATGTTGGTACCATCGCTGTAGGAACAATAGAGCTTGGGTTTCGCCGCCATGGCCTGGTAGTCCAGCAAAGGCAACAGTTCGTTGGATGACTCGCCCCCTCCGAAAAGCACCATCCGGACCTTCGGGTCGCGCGCCAACTGGTTGAAATCCGCAGCCCGTTGCTCTTTGGTGGCGCAATACCCCCAATCCTTGCAAAGAATATGCTCTCCAGCCTTCACCTTGAAGCCAAAAGACTGAAGCAGACCTGTAATCGAATCGAGAACCGCCCCATCTACCACATGGCTCGGGGAACAGATGCCAATAGTATCGCCAAGACGCAAGTACGAAAGATTCATGGCATCCATCCTATCACAAAAGGAAAGAAATGTTTCCATTGTATGGAAGCTTGCATGACGGCTGCAGTCGTGCTAGCGTGACACTATGCGACACATCACGCTTTGCCAATCCATTCGGAGCTCTCTCGAGGCCGAGAGAGCTGTCGTTCTCGCCACGATCGTCTCCCGTCGCGGACTGGGTACCCGCACCCGTGCCGCCATGGCCATCTTCGAGGATGGCGGCAGCAACGGCACCATCGGAGGAGGGAAATTCGAGGCCGACGTCAGGGAGGGGGCGGCCGACATCTTCAAGACGAGAGAAAGCCGCAACCAGGCTTTCGGCAAGACCACCGTCCACTACGCTTATTTTGGCGAAGAATTCCTTCTTCCCCTCTTCCGTAAAGCCGAGAAACTGGAAAAGCGTCATCTTCCTTTCGTCATCGCCACCTTGGGCGGCGGCAACCACGCAGTCGCGCTCTACCGGCCCGGACTCTTCCTGTACCAGGCGCCTAGCGGGGAAGTGCCGGAAGCGGCCATGCGCTCGGCCTGCGAACACGCCTATCGGGAAGAAGCCACAGCCGATGGCATCTACGCAAACCTGATTGGCGAGCCATACCATGTGGTCTTGGTCGGCGGAGGAAACGTCAACGAAGCGGTGAGCAAGCTCTGCGGCCTGCTTGGCTACTCCTATGAGGTGGTGGAAACCCGAAGGGCATTCGCCACCAAGACGCTCTATCCCGACGCAACCAAGATCCAGGTAGTCGGCAGATTCATCGATGCGGTTCCGGGCTGTACGCTGGATGCGCATACCGCAGTCATCATCTCCAGCCACCAGGCCGCAGACGAAGGGGTTGTCGAGGAAATACGGAAAACCAAGGCCGCCTATATCGGTGTGCTCGGGTCCCGCAGCCGCCCCAACCCATGGAAGGACAGCCGGATTTTTTTCCCTGTCGGCCTGGACCTTGGCGGCGAGAGTCCGGCAGCGGTAGCCCTTTGCATAACCAGCGAGATGAGCCGGGTATTGCACAAAAGCTCCGGCAGAAGCCTTTCCCACTCCCGCCTGGTCATCGTCCGCGGGGCGGGAGACCTGGCCACCGGCACAATCATCAGGTTGCACAATGCTGGCTACCAGGTGCTGGCCCTCGAAGTGCCTGAACCGACAGTGATCCGCAGAACGGTCAGCTTTGCAGAAGCGCTCTTCCAAGGAAGCCAGACCGTCATGGGAATCGAGGCACGGAAAATCAACTCGATCGACGAAGTCTTCCCCACCATAGACAAGGGAATCATCCCGGTTCTGGCGGATCCGGAAGGAAATGCAATCAAGGTCTTGCAACCGATGGCGGTGGTTGACGCCATCATCGCGAAGAAGAACCTCGGCACCAACATCTCCGATGCCCCCTTGGTGGTGGCGCTCGGCCCCGGCTTTACCGCGGGTGTGGATTGCCACGTCGTCATCGAGACCAAGCGCGGACACTACCTAGGCAGTCTGATCCGTCAGGGGTCGGCTGCTCCGAACAGCGGAATCCCCGGCATCATCGCCGGTTTTGGCAAAGAACGGGTCATCCACAGCAGCACTGCAGGCATCTTCCGCCACGCCGGCTTCGAGATCGGGGATATCGTCCAAGCAGGAGATACCATCGCCTATGTGGATGACGTCCCCCAGAAGACCGGAATCGGCGGCATGCTCCGGGGACTGCTTCGCGAGGGGCTCGTCGTCCCGGCCGGCTTCAAATGCGCCGACGTCGACCCCCGGGGCAAGGAAGCCTGCTACACGCTTCCCAGCGACAAGGCGATGGCAATCGCGGGAGGCGTGCTGGAAGCGGTCGACGCCTTTGCAAAAACCTGGTAAGTCGCGTACAGTGGAGAAAAGGAAACGAAGATGCGGGAAAAGAAACCGATAAGCGAACTGGTGATCGTCATCGACATGCAGAATGATTTCGTCGACGGGGTGCTCGGATCCCCCGCCTGCCAGGCGGTGGTGCCCCGACAGGTCGATTTTCTGAAAGCCGTGGAGTGCCCGATCTGGTTCACGCTTGACACCCATCCGGAGGACTACGCGTCAGATCCGGAGAACGTCCATCTGCCCGTGCCCCACTGCATCACCGGCACCCACGGACACGAGCTCATCGAGGCGATGCAGCCCTTTGCCGGAAGACCCGATTCGGTCCTGATCGAGAAGCCGACCTTCGGCTCGACCCGACTCGAGCGGATGGTCAGCACCATGCCTGCCTTGGAGAAAATCACCCTCTTCGGCGTGGACACCGACATCTGCGTCGTCAGCAACGCGCTTCTGATCAAGGCTGCACGACCGGACATCCAGATTGTCGTCAAGAAGGATCTCTGTGCCGGCTCCAGCCCGGAGAACCACGAGGCGGCGCTTAAGGTGATGCGCAGCTGTCATTGCGATATCGAGTAACCGTTCCCGATCCTGGCTGATTGCCATGTTTCCGTCACAAGCGGGAATCTGGAAGAAATACGGTATCATAATGTATGGATATCCAGAACATCGACACGCTTGCCCGGAAGCGGTTTGGCATTTTTCGGCTCCGACCCTACCAGAAGAGAGTCATCACCTCGATTCTTCGCCACTGCGACGAAAACCATCCTCATGGACTGCTTGTCGTCCTGCCTACCGGTAGCGGAAAATCGCTCTGTTTCATGCTGCCCGCCATCCTGGCGGAACATGCCATGCTGGTCCTGTACCCATTGCTCTCGCTGATGAACGACCAGAAACGGAGATTCGAGGCGGCAGGGATTCCCTGCGCCATCCTGCGTGGAGGGCAGAGCGTCCAGGAGCGGAAGCGGATCTTCTCAGACCTTGCCAGCGGAAGGACCAAGGTGCTGATCACCAATGCGGAATGTCTTTCCCAGCCCAGCCTGCTCCATTTGGTCGCCAGCATCCGCTTCTCCATGGCGGTCATCGACGAAGCCCACACCATTGTCCAGTGGGGCACCTCGTTCCGTCCATCCTACGCCGCCTTGGGGATGCTGCTCGCCCATCTGGGAATTTCCCAGAGGCTGGCCTTCACGGCAACGGCGAGTGAAATGGTGGTGGAACAGCTGACCCACTTGCTCTTCCTCGGCCACAAACCCGACATAATCGACGCCCCTACCGACCGCCCCAACATCATCTATCATGCCGAGGCTACCCTCTCGGTCAGCCATACCATCTTCCAGATCCTTCACAGAAAGACCTGCCGTCCCGCCATCATCTTCACCTCCACCCGGCTCGGTGCGGAGCGGCTGGCGCTCCGTCTTGGCGCCACCCATCACCAGTGGGAGGTCCGCTACTACCATGCCGGACTTTCCAAGGAAGGACGGAAACACATCGAGGATTGGTTCCTCAACACCCCGGACGGCGTGCTGGTGGCCACCTGTGCCTTCGGCCTAGGAATGGACAAGAAACAAGTGCGTACCGTAATCCACACCTACGTTCCCGGGGATGTGGAAAGCTATCTGCAGGAAAGCGGCAGGGCCGGGCGGGACCATCTGGAAAGCCACGCCTGGATGCTTTATACCTCTCAGCCCAAGGGACAGTTGGGGAGCTGTTTCACCTCCGAAGCCTGCATCAGGGAAAAGCTGATGGAACTCATGGGGCAGGACCTAAAGCGATGCTCCGGCTGCGACTACTGTAGCGGCCGCCACTTTCCTTTGCGGGAAGGTGAGCGGGAAATCAGGAACCTGCTCAGGTTCCGTCCCCTGATGATGGGGAAGATGCAGGCCGCGAGACTGCTGAAGGAGGATGTGCTCGGAACGTGGGAAACAAAGGAAATCGAGGAGGCAATCGACCTGCTGGTCAAGGAGCGGAAAATCTTTCTGGTGGGAAATCGGCTGGTTTCCGCTTTTTCCTTTGCATGGGGTGGAGGAACGTGGCATACTCCTTCTGGAGGCACCTATGGCAACACTAGGGCAAATCAAGGCGGGCATGCTCCACGGAATCTACCCCGCTCTCTATGGAACAGGCGTTGACGCGTCGCAGGCGGACAAGCGTTTCCTCGCACTGATTGAAATGCACGAGAAACGGTTTGGGGCACAAGAAGCGACCCTCTTCTCCACCAGCGGCCGGACCGAGTTGGGTGGCAACCACACCGACCACAACCTTGGTCTGGTGCTCGCCGCATCGATCAACCTCGACACGATTGCCGCTGTCTCCAAGCGTGACGACAAGAGGATCGTGCTGGACAGCATGGGTTTTCCTCTCGTGGAAATCAATCTGGACGATCTTGCCAAGAAGGATGGGGAAAAAGGAACCACGGCAAGCCTGGTGCGCGGCATCGCATCACGTTTCCAGGAGCTTGGCTATTCCCTGACCGGATGGCAGGCCAGCGTGGCAAGCAACGTGCTGCAAGGCAGCGGGCTTTCTTCCTCCGCCGCAATCGAGGTGCTGGTCGCCACCATCATCAACCACCTTGACGCAGAAGACACGCTGGACCCGGTGTCGCTTGCCCAGATCAGCCAGTATGCCGAGAACAGCTATTTCGGCAAGCCAAGCGGGCTGCTTGACCAGGTTTCCTGCGCCCACGGCGGCATTGTCGCCATCGATTTCGAGAACCCGAAGCGCCCGATGGTCGAACCTGTCCTAGTCGATTTCAAGGAGCATGGCTATGACCTGGTGATCACCGATACCCGTGCCGACCACAGCGGTCTGACCGACTGCTACGCCAGCATCCCCAAGGAGATGAAGCAGGTGGCGGCCTGTTTCGGCAAATCGGTGCTCCGTGAGGTCGACCCCGGCCTGTTCATGGAATCGCTTCCCCAGATCCGCAGCAAGGTGGACAACGACCGCGCATTGCTCAGGGCCATCCACTTCTTCCAGGAAAACGGCAGAGTGCTGCAGATGATCCACGCGCTGAAAGAAAAGGATATGGAGAGCTATCTCTCCCTGGTCAACCAGAGTGGCGAGAGCTCCTTCTGTTTCCTGCAGAACGCCTATCCCCCAAGCGATGCCGCCCATCAGGCCATCCCTCTTGCCATCGCCCTATCCAAGGAATTTCTCGGCGGCGAGGGGGCGGTGCGCCTCCACGGCGGTGGATTCGCCGGCACCATCCAGGCCTATGTGCCCCAACAGATGACGGAGGCCTATATCGATGCCATGGAAAACGTGTTTGGCAAAGGCTGCTCCACCCTGATTGCCGTCCGCTCCCTGAAGACCAGCGCCATCGGCTGAACGGCCAAGCGGAAAGCCTTCACGGAAAAGCCCCGGAGCGCTCCGGGGCTTTTTCCTCTTCAGGGCTTCGCTTCCTGGAAGAGCTCGTGATAGTCGCATCCGATGCTCCTGAAGGACGAAGGCTTGTCCAGCAGAAGCTGGAGTTCCTGGGGTACCGGGACGGGAGAACCAATCAATGGCTCGACAATCGTCCAGAACTTGGCAGGATGGGCGGTCGAGACGATGATTGTAGGCTTGTCGGCGAACTTGTCACGGCGGACGCGCTCTGCCGTGGCAGTATGCGGGCAGAGGATGTAGTGGTCCTCGTCCCAGGTCTGCTTGATGGTCTTGCGGATTTCGTCATCGCTGACGCTGGTCGCGCTGACCATCTTCCTGAAATCCTCGAAACGGGGATAGAGGTTCAGAAGGCGCTCCATGTTGCTCGGGGCTCCCACATCCATGGCGTTGGCCAAGGTCTGGACGCTCGCTCTCGGGACGTACTTGCCGCTTTCCAGATAGTCGAGTACGGTCCGGTTGGCGTTCAAGGCCAACGAGATCCGCTCGATTGGAGCCCCCATCTGGAAGGACCAATAGGCTCCCGTACAGTTGCCGACGTTGCCGGAAGGAATGATAAAGATCGGTTTCTTGCCGGTGGCGGCACGGAACAGGTAGCTCGAATAGGCATAGTAGACGCTTTGCGGAAGCAGTCTTCCCAGATTGATGCTGTTGGCGCTGGAAAGGCCCCAGTCCTTCAGGGATGCATCCATGAAGGCGGACTTGACCATCTTCTGGCAGTCGTCGAAGGAACCGTCAACCTCGTAGCTCTCGATATTGCCACCCCAGCAGGTCAGCTGTTTCTTCTGGCGCTCGCTGACCCTTCCCTTTGGAAAGAGCACTTTGACACTGATGCCCTTGCGGCCATGGAAGGCAGCTGCGACGGCGCCTCCGGTATCGCCACTGGTGGCGACCAGGATGGTCAGCTTGCGGCCATGTTTCTCGAGGAGCTTCTCCATCGAGCAGGCCAGGAACCTCGCACCGAAATCCTTGAAGGCACAGGTCGGGCCATGGGTCAGCTCGAGGACCCAGCGCTCGGGGCCAAGAGGGTTGAGCACGATGGGAAAATTGAAGGCGTCGACACAGATCTCCGCAAGGTCGTGCTCGAGCAGGTCACCCTCGAAGAAAGGAGCCAGCATCTCGAACGCGAACTCTCCATAGGAGGAAACCTCCCCTACCGGCAGATTCCGAAGCGTCGGGAAGGTCTCGGGCACATACAGCCCACCGTCCTCCGCGAGCCCTTGAAGGATTGCCTCTCCTGCCGTGACGGCTTTCGCCTTGCCTCGGGTCGATACAAATTTCATGCCATGCCTCCTCACATGATCCTTGCACCAAGGTAGGAACCAAGGCGCAGGATATCACTGAACACGCCACCAGCGGTGACGTCTCTGCCAGCGCCAGGGCCTTTGATGACCAGGGGCTGGATGTCGTAACGGTCCGTATGGAACAAAATCACGTTGTCCGTGCCGGTCGCCTGGGCGAACGGATGGCTCTGGGGATAAGAGCGGAGCGAGGCGGTACACCCGCCCTTCTCGTCGACCAGTCCCACGTAGCGGAGTACCTCTCCCTTTGCCCGCGCCTCGTCGAAACGCTTCTTCAAAGGGGCGTCCAGCTCACTGAGGCGCCGCATGAACTCGTCCCTGCCCACACCACGGAGATCCTCGGGAACCATGCTCTCGATCGGCATCTGTGTCACCTCGCTATGCCAGCCGAGCTCGCGGGCCAGAATCACGGTCTTGCGGGCTACGTCCATGCCTGAGAGGTCGTCGCGGGGATCCGGTTCGGTGTATCCCATCTCCTTCGCCTTGACGACCAAGGAGGAAAACGGAACATTCCCGTCGTAGTTGTTGAAGAGCCAAGCCAGCGTACCGCTGACAATCCCCTCGATCTTGTGGATCCTGTCTCCGGTCTGCACCAGGTCGACCAAGGTGTTGATGACCGGCAAGGCCGCTCCGACAGTCGTCTCATACAGGAAACGGTGGCCGGTCTTCTGGCTGGTATCGAAGATTTTCTGGTAGTAAGGATACGGGCTGGTCCCCGCCTTCTTGTTCGGTGTGACGATGTGCATGCCCCGCTCCATGAACTCGACATAGCGCATGGCGATATCGGTGCTGGTGGTGCAATCCACCAAGACCGCATGCGGGAAATAGGTGGCGGCGACGTGGCTCAGGAAACGCTCCATATCCAGAGGCTCGCTATCCTGCGCAAAGCGTTCCCTCCAGCCGGACAGGTCGATTCCCTGTTCATCCAGCAACATCATATGGCTGTTGCAGATACCCCGGATGCGGAGGTCCAGCCCGAACTGCTCCTTCAGACGCTCCCCTTCCCGGGAAATCTGGTCCAGAAGCGTTCCTCCAATATTTCCCGGTCCAATCAGGCCGATGGACAGCGCCTGGCGGGAAAGGAAGAATCCGGCATGCAACGCCCTGAGGGCTCGTCTGGCGTCGCCGGCCTTGATGACGGCGCTGATGTTGCTCTCGCTCGAACCCTGGGCAATGGCGCGGATGTTGACGTGCGCCTTGGCGAGAGAACTGAAGAAGATGCCCGCCGTACCGATTTGGCCGCTCATTCCCTGGCCGACCGCGGCAAGGACGGCGCACCCACCTTCACTCTCCACCCCGTAGATCTGGCCGCCAGCCAGCTCGCGGGCAAAGACCTCCTTGGCCGTGCGGCGGGCCAGCGAAGCGTCGCTCTCGTCGACGGCAAAGCAGATGGAATACTCGCTGGACGCCTGGCTGATCAGGATGACCGAGATGCCGGCGTTGCCAAGGGCCGTGAAGAGCCGGCTGGCAGTCAGCTTGACACCGCTCATGCCAGCCCCGACCACGTTGATCAAGGCGATGTGCTGGATGATGGAGAAGCCCTTGACCCGATCCTTCGTGGTGGTTTCTCGGGACGAGACTACCGTACCTGGCTCGGCGGGGTCGGTCCAGCAGCGCAGCATGACGTCGATATTGGCCTGAATGGCGGGAAGCAACGCATGGGGATGGATGACCGGAGCACCGAAGAAGGAAAGCTCGGTCGCCTCCTGATAGCTCAACGCACGGATGACCGATGCCGAGGGAACCTCGTTGATGTCGGCGCTGTACAGAAGCGAATGAGGATTCCAGAAGGTGACTCCATCGGCATGGAGTTCGCTGGCGAGCCGGGCAGCCCGTTCCTCGGTGTCTTCTCCTTTCTTGACGCCAAAGACGAACTCGACCTGGTGCAGGCGGGTCTTGATGGAGATCTCGTCGATATGGACCAGGTCCGCTTCCCGCTCGTTGCGGAGGATTTGGAAATGGCAGAGCATGTCACAGACCCAGGCGGTGGTCAGCTTGTCGGTGAAAGCGACGGACCCGCTGGAGACATACCCGGTCAGCCAGATGGCCTTCAGCAGGTCTTCGATATCGTTGAAGCCCTGCTTGATCCGAAGCATGACCGGGCCGGCGCTCTTGCGGTCAAGGATATCGTCGAGCAGGTCGATCCAGCGTTGCGAGCGCTTCTCGAGGTTCGCCCAGAGCCGCTCGTCATGGTTCCTGGCGCTTTCCAGCAGGGAGTAGATCTCAAAGCCGTCAGCCTGCACCGGGCTTACCACGACAACCTGTTTCTCCTCCTGTTCCCTGTCCAGTATTTCGCAGAGCCGGGATGCTCCCTCTCGGGAAAGCAGGCCCAAGCTGTCCAAACTGTGGATACGGATCGATTCCATCAAGCCACCCCTCTCTTTCGTACAGGCCACAGTATAGCGGAAAGCCACCCCCCGAGGATAGCCGTTGTCATGCGGATACAAAAAGAAGGTTCCTCAACGGAACCCCCTTTCCTGTTTCCTGTGGGAAAATGGTCAGATTCTCTTGGTCACCAAACCGCTGCGCAGACAGCGAGTGCAGACCTTCAGGGTGGTCGGCTTGCCGTCGACAATCGCCTTGACCGTCACAAGGTTCGGGCGGAAGGTGCGCTTGGTGCAGACACCGATGTGCTGACCGACACCACCCTTCTTTTTCGCCTGGCCTTTCCGGGTAACGATGTTTCCAACTCCGACGCCTTTTCCACAGATCTCACATCTTCTTGCCATAGCTCTTTTCCACCTTATCTTCGTATAGTTGCTTGTATCTCAAATAATCATGACACTTCCCTCGGCGTGGAAGCGTGATAACCTTTGGAACAATAGCAGAGAACCAGATTTCTGTAAAGAGAGGTAACTCTTTTTTCCGTCGTCAAGGATAGCAAAACCAAACACATCTTGACAACAGCTTCGCTTTGGGATGGGATGAAGCCATGCGAATGCTGGTTCTCCTGCTCCCCGAAGAGCTTCGACTACAGGTGCGCAGGTACCGCCACCGCCTTTACCGGCATAGTGGCGATCCTTCCACATTCTGGGGCCCCGACGCGGTTCTGCTCGGGGAAACCGAACTGGCGCATATCCCCCCAGCGATCCCCTATCCGCAGGAAGCAGCCAGGCTTCAGGAACCGGCCATCACCGCCCAAGGACTTGTCATCCCTGTTTCCGGACTGGGGTGTCTCTCCTCCTTCTTCCGATGCGAAGAGGATCCAGCCATCTTCCTGGCGAAGAGTGCTACCAAAGCCGACGGGGCGCCGGGGGGCGTCATCGACGATTTTCGGGTAGGCCTGGTGGATATCGGACAAACGGAAGAACTGGTTACTTGGTCGGTCCGGGAATCTGTCCACCTCTGGAAGGGCAAAGGTCTCTGAGCGGGCAACCATCGCACAAAGGCTTCTTCGCGT
>Ga0256404_1007638_pt1 | contig 16894 bp, 20 predicted proteins | sample RumenRJG_01DNA_FD_185990 | JGI IMG/M metagenome (GOLD analysis project Ga0256404, IMG submission 185990) | Bovine rumen microbial communities from Lethbridge, Alberta, Canada - RJG_01 | ecosystem: Host-associated > Mammals > Digestive system > Stomach > Rumen | place: Canada: Alberta | collected...
ATGATAAAATATCATTGAAAAATAACATTGAAAAATTAATTAGATATTATAATAGAGAATTTAGAAATTCTCAAGAAAATAATAAATATGAATTTATAATTAAATTTATGAAAGAAAGTTATGATGAATATATTTCATTAATGATAGAAGATTTTAAAAGTCTTAATAAAGAAGAAATTATATTAAGATTTAATGAATTTAATTATAAAAATGAAATTTATAAATTATTAACTGATAAAACATTTTGGTCATATAATAAATATACTAGATTAATATATTTATTTTCAATTATTGATAAAAAAATTAAAAATAAAAATGATATATATGATTATCTTAAATCTGAAAATAATAAAGAAATAGCTAAAAAGTTTTTAGTTAAATTAATAGATAGAATATATGATTATTCTGATGATTATGATGATGATTTTATTGATTATAGACAAATGTTAACTAAAAAATTCGATAGTATCATAACCAGTTCTTTATAAACCAATTAAGGTTATTATGCTGGGTATCTAGCATTTTAATAAATAATAATTAATAAAAAGGAGAACAAAACAATGACAAAGACAGAAATTCTTAATTATACTGCGGTGGAGCCTTATATTTTATATAATAAAAAGGCTAAAAATTATGGTATAGCTCTTTTCAAGGAGAGAGATGGAGATCATATTATCATCATTGATTCCAATTCAGAATTAAAGAATTGGAATGAAAATTGTACTATCCGTGCCAATTTCTATAAGATTAATGATGATGAAATTAAGAAAGTTAATTACAACCTTCTTGAAATAATTGAAAAAAAATCATTAAATTCTACAATTCTCAGTAGTACTAATGAAACAAAAAATCTTATTGAATTTATTAAAAATAAAAATAAAATTAAAAAAGAATTTAAACCATTTGAAAGAAAAGTAACGTTTAAGTTTACTTATAATTTTAATGGTTATGAAGAAACTATCGAAGATACCACTTTTAATATTGATAGAGAAAATAGTACTATTAAAATTTATAAAAATAATAAACTTGAACGTATTATTTCAAACAATATTGAATGGTATGCTATACCAAATTTTAAAGAAGAAGAAAATGATGAGGAAGAAGAAATAGATATAATTGAAGAAGAAGAATAATTATAAAATAATGGGTGGAAATTTCCTCCACCCATTATTTTTTTTTAACAAAATTATAATTTAAAGAAAGGTGGTATAATTATGTCTAATGTTCTTAAAAATGGCATTGATGTAAGTTATTGTCAAGGTAATATTAATTTTGGTTTAATTAATAAAAATCAAGTAGGTTTTGCAATTATTAGATCTTCTTTTGGATGGGAAGAAGGACAAAAAGATACTACATTTGAAAGAAATTATACTGGATTTAAAAGTTTAGGAATTCCAGTTGGTGCTTATCATTATTCCTATGCTAAAAGTATTAAAGATGCTGAAGCAGAAGCTGATTATTTTCTTAAGTGTGTAGGAAATAAGATATTTGATTTACCTGTATATTTAGATCTTGAAGAATCATTTATGACTAGTTTTGGAAAAGAAATTTTGACTGATATAGCTTTGGCTTTCTGTAGAAAAATTAAAAAAGCTGGTTTTAAAGCAGGTGTTTATACAGGATACTATTGGGTTAAAAATTATATTAATATTGAAAAATTAACTAAAGAAGGATTTTCTTTTTGGTTAGCAGAATGGAATTCAAACCCTAATCCAGATGTAGATTGTGATATTTGGCAATATGGACATGGAAGTAAAATTAATGGTATAATCGGTCTTGTAGATCTTAATAGAATGTATGTAGATGTAAGTTTAAATAATAAAAAATCCACAACAACATCTACAAAAACAAATACAATAAAGAAAACTACAGTTGTAACAGTTAATGACAGGGATACATTCATTCAAACCGCAAGAAGTTATATTGGTTGTGATGGAAATTATGTATGCAATACTAAACTTAAACTTGGGGTTATTTATGATTGGTGTGCTTTCACAATTTCATCAATTATGAAAGATTGTAATTTTATAGGAAAGTATATTAAAGAAATTGAGGGTGGAGCAGGTTCTATTCCTAGATATAGTGATGGAATATATGGAACTTGGTTTAAAAAAGGTACACAAACTCCTCAATCTGGAGATTTAGTAACTTTTCGTTATAATGATTATCCTAATCAAGATAAATATTTTTCAGATCATATTGGTATAGTAGAATCTGTTAATGGAGATACAATTACTACTATTGAAGGAAATGTTGATGGTCTTTCTTATAATTGGGCTGGAACTTCTACTTGTAAGAGAAAGACTAGATCGCTTGATGCTAATAGTGATGTTTATGCTTTTTATCGACCTAATTGGAAGTCTTCTACTAAAGAAATAATAACAACCTCAACATCTTCTTCACCATCATCAAATTCTATTCCAAAAGTAGAATATCAATCTTATACTGATGGTAAATGGCTTTCTAAAGTTATTAATTGTAATGATACTAATGAAGATGGTTATGCAGGTATTGAAAATAAAACGATTAAAGGTCTTAAATGTAAGCTTTCTAAAGGAAATATTAAATATAGAGTATCTTTAGTAGATACTACAACATATCTTCCTTGGGTTACTAATTGTAATGATACTAATGAAGATGGTTATGCAGGAGATATTCCAAAAGGAAAAGATATTGACAAGATTCAGATTAAATTAGTAGATCTTCCTGATTATAATGTAATGTACAGAGTATCTTTAGTAGGTTCTACAACATATCTTCCTTGGGTTACTAATTGTAATGATACTAATGAAGATGGTTATGCAGGTATTGAAGGAAAATCCATTGATAAGATTCAGATTAAGATAGTTAAGAAATAATTTTATAAGATCCAAAGCGATTTTTATCGCTTTGGATTTTTATTTTTAAAAAATATTTTTAACAAAAATCTATTTATGATAAATAAATTTTAAAAAATTTTATGGAGGTATTATTATGTCATTGATGGATAGTATTAGAAAAACAGTTAGCAAAGAAAAAATTGGAGAAGAAAATCTCTTTACTCCAACATATAAAACTGGTTTTGATATAATTGATTATCGAAATGGTAGAATAGAATCAGGAGATTCTATTATAGGTCTTGATGGTGGAAGAATTCTTACTATTATAGGGAAATCGGGTAGCGGTAAGTCTTCTATTGCAAGACAAATTGCAATTAATATTGCTAATAACTATGATGAATCACAAATAATTGATATGGATTTTGAAAAAGGTATGAATCTTGCAAGAATTCAAGCTTTTTCAGGTTGGGATAGTGAAACTATTGAAAAGAAATATATGCTTTTGAATAGAGAAATTACTAGTGAATCTTTATATAAACTTGTAAAATCTATTAATAAAATTAAAACTGATCCTAATAATTGGGAAGAATTAAAAATAGATACAGGTAAGAAAGATATTCATGGTAATAAAATATTTACACTTCCTCCTTCAATTATTATTGTTGATTCTTGGGCATTAATGGTTCCTAAAGATATTTCTGAAGAAGAAGAGCTTTCTGGTTCTATGTCAGCTTCATCTATTGCTAAAACTAATAATGCAATTATTAAAAGAATAGTAGGAGATCTTGAAGCTGCTAATATAATGCTTATTATTATCAATCATATAACTCAAAAGATTGAAATTGGATTTAGTAAAACACAAGCAGCCGTTAATTATCTTAAACAGGATGAAAGTTTACCAGGGGGCAGTTCAGCCATATACCTTTCTAATACTCTTCTTAAGATTATTACTTCATCTAAATTAGATGAAAAAGAAGGTCTTGGTATTAAAGGTTTTCAATGTATAGGTGAATTTATTAAATCAAGAAGTAATGAAGCTGGAAGACAATTTGATTTAGTTTTTAGTCAAGCTGAAGGATTTGATAATATTCTTACTAATTTTGTAATTCTTAAAAATGCTGGATATCTTAAAGGTAGTCCTAGAGGATACTATTTTGAAGGTGCTGAAGATATTAAATTTACTCAAAAAGCTTTTAAAGAAAAATATAATTCAAGTGAAAAACTTAGAAAAGTATTTGATAAACTTGTAAAAGAATTGTTTATTAATTATATTCCTAGACCGAATGGTGTTGGAGAAATTAAATATAATACTAATGAAATTACCTATGAACTCATAGATAAAGAACAAGATATTTGGATAGGTACAGATGGTAAATATTATGATAAAGATCATAATGAAATAGAAATTGAAATAGAAGAATAAAAAATATAGTGGGATAATATTATAATATTATCCCACTTTTAATTTATAATTTAAGTATATATTATATAATAGATATTTAAATATAGAAAGGAAATAAATTATGGGTTCTTTTAGTTTTTTAAAAGCTGATAAATTAACTAAAACAGCTAATATTGTTATTGGAAAACAATTTAAATTCCTAATACCAAAAGAATATGGGGGTGGATATATTGTAGACAAATATCAAGATTATGGATATTTAGGTAGAAAAAAAGATGGAACTCCAAAATATGATATATATGAATTATATGCTTTTTGGAATCATTTAGTTATTCCAAAAGGTGATATATTAAAATATAATGAAGAATTTCCTAATATGAAAGAAATAGATGAATTTACAGATCACAATAGATATATTGGAATAAAATTATATTTTAATAATTTAATAGAAAAAAAATATCCATTAAAATTAGTATCTTATTCATTTAAAGGAACTTATGAAGAATGTAATGGAGAAAGTTTACCTGATCCAAATCAAGGTTATTATTCTTTAAAAAGAAAACAACTTGAAAAGGGAGATTATTAATGAATAATTCACATAATTTTTTAGCAGAGTTATTGCTTGAACCTGCAGTAAATGAAACTGATTGTAATAGAGGACAAATGTTTACTTCACATCTAGCTCAATGTATACAAATTACTGATGCTGAACCACCTTTAATATTTACTAATTTTGAAAATCAAGTTGGTAGTTATTCGACTGGTTTTAAAGAATTGAAGGGTTCTTATAAATTAATTAAAAAGATTTATAAGAATAAATTTAATTATATAGCTATTTTTCAAAATATTGAAAATAATGAATATAGTATTCAATTTAGAAATGAAGTAAATTGGTTTACTGAACATTTTGGTTCTAGAATAAATAATACAGTAATAGATAATTTAAAAGAAGGAGAAATAATTTCTAATAAAAAAATATGGAAAGATCAAAATTATGATGAACAAGATAATCTTCAAATAGGAAAAAATCTTAACGCAGTATATCTTGCATATAAAGGTTATACTAATGAAGATGCTTTAGTAATGTCTGAAAGTGCTGCGAATGCTTTATCTTCATATTTCGTAAAGAAATTAAAAATACATGTTAATACTAATGATATTTTAATTAATCTTTATGGAGATGAAGAAAAATATATACCATTTCCAAGAATAGGAGAAGAAATAAAAGATGGTATTTTGTTAAGCCGTAGAAGAATTAATTATAATAAAATATTAAATGATTTGAATAATTTAAATTCATCTTCAATAGAAGATGATAATTTTTATGCTAAAGGTATTTTAGTTGATATAGACATCTATAATAATTCTGATTTATCAGTAATGAAAAATCAAAAATATAATGAAGAAATTTATTCTATAATTCAAAATAATAATAAATACTATAAGGATTTTGTAGATTTTCTTAATCCTATTGTAGAATCTACTAAAAAGAATAAATATACTGATGAATTATTATATTATTATAATAGATATAAATCATTTCTTGATAATCCAAAATATAGTTATCAAGGTAATACTTTTGATAATTATATTATAATTGCAACAATTCTTGAAAAAAGACCAGTTGTAATAGGTTCTAAAATATGTGGAAGATATGGTAATAAATCAGTTGTATCATTAATACTTCCTGATGATCAAATGCCAACTTATGAAGTTTTTGATGGAAGTAAAGATATAAGATCTGATACAAAAATAAAAATGAGAGCTGATATAATTCTTTCTCCACAAGGAGTTATTAATAGATTGAATCCTTCTCAACTTATTGAACAAGAAGTAAATTATATTGGAAAAATTATAAGATATAGAATAGAAGGTCTATTAATTGAAAATAAAGTTCAAGATGCATTGAATTTATTATTAAAGTTTATAAAATTATGTAATGAAAAACAAGAAAAATTTCTTTCAAGTTTTATTAAAAAATTAAATAAAAAATGTATTAAAGATTTTCTTAATGAAATAGTTATAAAAGGTATACCTATTCATCAACCACCATTTTGGAATAATATTAATATTGATGTATTGGAAAAGTTATATGATACATTTGATATTAAAGATTCTAAATGTAAAGGTATATCTAATTCGCTTATTATAGGTGAAGAATATTTCTTAAGACTTAAACATGAACCACATGATAAATTTAGTGCAAGAAGTACAAGTCTTAATAATCTTAAAGATCTTCCAACTAAAAATAGAACTCATAAAGAAGGAAAATCTTTATATTCTAAGACACCTGTAAGAATAGGTGAAATGGAAACTACTAATTTAAATCTTTCAAATAACATGAAAATAGTAAAGAAATTATTAGATAGTTATGCTAATAATAAAAATGATAGAGAAATTCTTATTAATGAAAGTTTATTAGGTAATCCATTTGATATAAATTTTGAATCTTCTGGAACTAAAAGTAATAATTCTACTATTATTGATGTTTTATTATATAGTATGGGATTAGAACTTAAAAAAGAAGAAGATAAAGATTAATTTAATATATTAAACCTCTAATTATATTTTAAATATAATTAGAGGTTTCAATATAAATTTTATAATTTTTAAGAAAGGAAATAATTATTATGGAAGGATTTAATTATGAAATTATTGAACATTATGGAGTTCTAAAAGAAACTAAGAATTCTACAATAGAATGTAATTTAATTTCTTTTAATCATCAATCTCCTAAAATAGATATAAGAAGATGGATGATTAATGAAGATGATGAAAAAATTATGGGTAAGGGTATAACTCTTACTAAAAATGAAGCTGAAAAATTAAAAAAAATTTTAATTGAAAAAATTAAATAAAATTATTATAAAATTAATAAAATAAAGGGGTTATAAAATATGAATAATAATAATACTAATATAAATACAAAAATAAAACCCAAATCTAAAAATAATAGAACTAAAAATAATAGAATTTTTAAATGTATAGTTGATTATAAAATAAATCAAACTGGTAAAATTCTTTTTACTAAAGAAAAATTTTATAAATTTAAAAAATTCAATAGATACATTTTTAGAGGAAAAAATGATAAAGGTAATTTTATAATGTTATCTTCAAATTTTATAAAAAGAAATTTTGAAGAAATAATTGATAAACAGCAGAAAAAAAGAATAAATGAATTTTATTTTAAATAATTTTTATGGAGGTATAAATATGAATATAATAGAATATTTTAATAGTCATAAAATAAAGGAGGTAGAAGCATTACTAGAGAAATCTAGTAATGCTTATTATAATTCAGATTCTTTAATTTTAACAGATAAAGAATATGACGAGCTATATAAATTATATACTGAAAAAACTGGAAAAACTATTTATGGTGCTAAACCAGAAGGAAAAGGTCTTGTTAACGTAAAACATTCCTATGAAAATTTAGTAGGAACATTATTTAAATTATTTAATTTAGATGAATTAGATGAATTTATAGATGATATGACTAAATTAACTCCAAATGAATCATCTAAAATTGCATTAAGTCTTAAATTCGATGGTAATTCAGTTACTATTGAATATAATCCAGATGGAACTGTGAATAAAGCATTAACTAGAGGAAGAGGTGGAGAAGGAAAAGATCTTACACATGTTTTTAAAGATAGAAAAATAAATCTTCCTAAATGGTTTAAAAATAGTAAAGAACTTAAAGAAATTCCATTTGCAGTTAAATATGAAGCTATTATAACTTATGAAAATTATGATAAACTTTGTAAAGAAACTGGAGAAGATTATGCTAATCCAAGAAGTACTATAAGTGGTATTCTTGGAAGAGATAATGCTAAACTTTTTTCTAAATATATTACTCTAGTTCCTCTAGAATTTAAATTATACGGTTCTGATTATTCAGAATCTCCTGAAATTATTTCTGATTTTTTTGGAAATGATAATTATTTTTCAAAATATTTAGAATTATATACTGCTGGAAAAAAAGCTTTAAAAACAGTTATAAGAGATTATTATAATAAAGTAATAGAAAAAAGAAAAGATTTACCATTTATGATAGATGGTATTGTTATTGAATTTATGAATGATGCTGATATATTAAAAGGTTATACACCATTAAGTGATGGAAGTAGACCTTATTTTAAAAAAGCTCTTAAACTTCCTTATCTAGAATCTACTACAAAAGTTACTAGTATAGATTTTTCTTATGGTGATACAGGAAGAATAACTCCTGTAGTTCATTTTGAACCAGTAGAATTCCTTGGAAATATTCAGACTAAACAAAATCTTCATAATTATAAAAGATTTAAAGAATTAAAACTTGGAAAAGATTCTGAAATATTATTAACTTATCGTTCTGATTGTCTATCTTATGTTAATAAGATAGATAGTGAAGAAAATTCCAAAATAACTCCATTTAAATTTATTGAAAAATGCCCAATATGTAATAGAAAACTTAAAATAATAACTAATCCAAAAGGTGAAGAAACTTTTGTAGAATGTGAATGGAAAGATTGTTCAGGTAAAATAGTAGGAAGATTAGAAAATTATCTTACTAAAATGAATATAAAAGGAATTAAAACAAGTACTATTGAGAAATTAAAAGATTATGGAGTTGAAAATATAGAAGACCTTTATAGATTGAATTATGAAGAAATATCTAAAATTCAAGGTCTTGGAAAAAAATCTGCTGAATTAATTAAGAAGTCTATAGAAAGTAAAGAATATTATGATTATGAAATACTTGGTAGTCTTAGTATAAGAAATACTTCTTTGGAAACAACAAAAATAGTTTGTAAAGCTTATACACTTCCAGAATTAATTAATTTATATAATAATGGATCTAATAATCCTAATAATAATGAATTTAATTTAAAAGGATTTGATAATCTTTATGATATAATTTATAATCTTGAAGGTTTTTCAAGTATTCAAACTAAATATTTCGTTTATGGTTTTATTGATAATCTTGATACTATAAAATTTTTAATGAGTAGAGGTTATAAAACTCTTAAAGAAGAAATAAAAAATGATGGTAATTCTCTTAATATAGTATTTACAGGATTTAGAGATAGAGAATTACAAGATAAATTGGAAAAACAAGGTCATTCAGTAAAATCTAGTGTTTCCAGTAAAACTAATTTAGTTATTACTAAGGATAAACATAGTAATTCAACAAAAATAAAAGCAGCTAGAGAAAAAGGTATCGAAATAATTTCTTATCAAGAAGCTTTAGAAAGATTTTAAATATATATTATATAAAAGCAATATAAGGCACTTTATATTGTAAACTTTTTTAAGGATGTGTTAATAATGATGGATTTATTTGATGATTTTTTAGATAACTTAAAAGAAAATGAAATTGATATGCAGTTAAAGATTAAAAATAATGTAATTAGAGTTAATGGAGATGGTGTTACATTTCATGTAGGACGTTCTTCTAATAATCAATCAATTAAAAATTTTGAAAATAAAGAAGAAAGAGTTCTATTATTAGAAGCTAAAAGTGATGAAAACAATTAAATAATTTTATTAAGTAAAGGAGTAATAATCATGTATGATAGTGCCATCAAATATGATGATATACCAAAAAGATATACTGTATTAGATCAAGGATATGAAGTTGGTAAACAAGTAGAATTATTTAGTTTTTGTTACGATCAAGTAAAAATAGATAACGATACAAAAATTAAAAATAAATTACCTAAAGGATCAATAGGTACAATAGAAAGTATAGATGCTAGAGGAATATTACATGTTATTTGGGAGAATGACTTTAGATATCCACTAGTATTAGGAATGGATTTATTTAAATTAATTTAATAAAAAACGATAACTATTTTATATAAAATAGTTATCGTTTATATTTTTATAAGGAGTATTGAATATGATTATTATCGATAAAAAAGAAGATTTATTAGAAATTTATAAAGATATTTCTAAAGATAAAAGATTACAACCAATAGAAATGATTAAATTTAGTACTAAGATACAGGAATACTTATTTAAAATAATGGTAAATTTTAATATAAATGGTTATAAAATATTCTATGCTAATATGGATGATAAAAAAGAAGATATAATAAAAATTATTAATCCATTTATTAAAAATATTAAAGATTATAAATATAATTATTTATTAAAAGATGATGTAAATGAAACACAAAAAATAGCATATTATTATGAAGAAAATAATAAAGCATTTTATTTAATTCTTAATTTAGATGGTAGTAATGTTCCATTATATTATGAATTAATGGATTGTAAAGTTAATAATGAAATTCATAATTAATGGAGATAGTTATAATATGATTAAAATAAAAAGTTATAATGAAATGCATGAAGTAAATTTAGATCTTTTATCTGATAAAAGACTTAATAATTTAGAAAAAATGGAATTTTCTAATGAAATTATGAAATATTTCATTCAGGAAAAGGTTAAAAATTTTGATAATAAAACTGTAATATATTACGCTCAATTAGACGATTCTTCTATATTAATAAAGAGTTATATAAAGAATATTTTTAATTATTCTTCAGGTCAATTTTTAAATGATTTAAATAATAAATCAATAAAAGTTGTTTTATATTATAATGATATTAATTCATATTATTTAATATTTAATTTGGATGGAAATAATGCTGAATTATATAAAGAAATCTTAAATAAAGAGAGTGATAATATTGATAAAAATATGTAATTCTAAAGGTCTTAAGGAAGTTATGAATTCATTATCTAATGATGAAAAGCTTACAACATTAGATAAATTAAATATATATAATAATATTAATAATGTAATAAATTCATTATTTAATTTTGAAAATCCTGATTTTGAAAAATATGCAATTAATTTTAATAAATTAAATGAAATGAAACAGGATTTAATGAGTAAAATATTTTATGTTGAAGGGAATGATAATTTAAATGAAATTAAGTTAGATTATGGAATCAAACTAACAAGTTATGAATATTACTATTTTATTAAAAATAATTCTAAAATAGTAGCAATTAGTTTATGTTATTTAATTAATGATGAAATAGGATTCTTTATGATACTTCCTATAAGTAATAAAGATTATGAAGAATTTGTTTCAAATTTAGAAGAAAGTTGTTTTTATGATTTTAAGGAGGAAAATGACAATGATTGAAATTAAAAAATATTCTGATATTAATAAAATTGAAGATGAGTTAAATAACAATAGCTCTTATGATAAAAGATATTCTAATAGAATTTTATCAGAAATTAGAGAATTATTTATTTTAGAGATGCACTTTAGAGGAGTACTTGAAGATTCAACATCTCTTGAAAATGAATTGGATAAACCATTCATTTATTACATTGAAGAAGATGATTATCAATCAATTAATACAATGGATGATTTAGATCAATTTATTATTAATAATAATATTCCTGATCTTCATAATTATGAAGATTATTTTACAATTCACGATTTAAATGATGAAAATGATTGTTTTAAATTTGTAGTTTACTTTCTATCAAATAATGAGGAAGTTTATTATTTGATATTTAATCCTAATTCCTTATTTTATAAAAAATTTAAAGAAATATTTTAAATAATTATGATAAATAAACATCTTTTTAAAAATAAAAAAATACCTTAATAAATATAACAAAAATATAAATATAATTCTTTTATATTTTAAATAAAAATTTTTTAAAGAGGTGTTTATTATGAAATCATTGAAAGATCTTGTAGATGCTGTTTCTGAGGAGACTGGTTTCAGAAAGTGTGATGTTAAGAAAATGTATAGGGGTTTGGTTTCTGCTATTAAGAAAGAAGCTAATTCAGAAGATACAGTTGATATTACACTACCACAAATTGGTAAAATTAAGATTAGTGTAAAGGAAGCTTATATTGCAAAAAATCCTTCTAATAATACCGATGTAGAAGTTCCTGCGAGAAGAAGAGCTTATTTTAAGATTTTTAAACAGTTTAATAGAGATCTTAATGCTTAATCAAAATTAAATAAATGGTATATCTCATATTAATATGAGATATACCATTTTTAATAAAAAGGGAGATTTTTGTATTATGTATCTAGAAAAATTTAGAAAAGAATACGGTGAAACATCTGAAAAATTTAATGATAAAATTATATATAGTAAAAATAATGAAGATATTATTTTATTAATATCTGAAATTTGTAAATCTCTTGAAATATTAGATGAAATAAAATTTATAAAATGTTCATTAAATCCTATGAATAAAATTTATAAAAATAGTAATAAAGAAAATAAAATAGATATAGAAGAATCAAGATTATTTAAGATCCGAATGGAATTTCAAATAAGAGTAAAAACAGAAACTGAAGATGAAAAAGTTGATGTATGTAAAGAATTATTCTTTCCACAACTAATAGATAATTCATATTTTTTAATAAATGGTACACGTTTCTTTCCAGTTTTTCAATTAGTTGATAGTGAAACATATAGAACTAAAGATTCTATAACTTTAAAAACTCTATTAATGCCTTTAATAATAAGATTTACTAATACTTTTTTAAAAGATAAAGATAATAAATTAGATTTAATATCTAAAACATTAAAACTTGATTTATTTAAATCTAAAATTCCAGTTTTTCAATATTATTTTGCTAAAATGGGTGTAGAAGAAACTATTGAATATTTTGATTTTCCTATTGAAGTAAATAATACTGAAAGTAAAGACGAATATATAGATTGTCTAGAATTTCAAATAAATAAAAATATTTCTTTGTTTGTTGATGAAGAATGGTTTAATGAAGATATTAAACAAAATTCAATTATAATAAATTCTTTTATAGATTCTTTAGAAGGTAGACTTTCAATGGATAGAATTTTAAGTAAAGATTTTTGGATTAAAAAATTAGGAAGTAATTTTACTAAAAATAATTCAAATTATCTTGAAAAAGGAAATTCTATATTAAATTCATTTGAAAGAATATTTGATGAAACAACTAAAAGAGTAATAAGAATAAATGATATATATAAAAAGGACAGTTATAGTATTCTTAAATTTATTATATTAAATTATAACAGTCTTCTTAAGCAAGATAATATGGATTTAGCTAATAAAAGATTAAGATTATATGAATATCTTATGTATCCTTTAATTAAAAAATTTAGTAAATCAATTTATAGACTTCTTAATCAAAAAAGTATTACTATGAAAAGTCTTAAAACTATATTTAGTAATATACAACAAGGATTTCTTATTAAATCCATCGTAAATAATAAATTGGTGAGATATATGAATGAAGTTAATACTTTAGATTTATTTTCAAATATATTAAAAGGTTCTATAAGTGGACCACAATCTTCAGGAAGTTCTGGTGGTTCAGAAATTAGTGATAAAATGAGAATCCTTCATCCTTCAATGATTGGCAGAATTGATTTAGCGGCTACTAGTTCTGGAGAACCTGGAATAAGTTTTACTATAACACCATTCTGTCAAATAACAGATGATTTACACTTTACAAAAGAACCTAATTTATAAAAAATAAAACGCTAATCATAGTAATATATGATTAGCGTTTTTAAATTAAGCAATAAATATTTTTTTTCTTTTATTATATCTTAATGAATTTTTCTTAAGATCTTCTAATAAATCTTTTTTCTTATCTTCGGCTTCTCTATATTCATCCAAATATAATTCAATATTACCAAATGTTGTTTGTAAATTATTAAATCTATTTCTTATATGATATAATAAATCCTGTGTATCATATAAACATAATTTGAAAAATATTTCTTGTAAATTAATTGGTATAGTATAAAAATCTTTAGAATGTACTATATTACATACTATAATATAACTATCTGGAACATTTACTGAAGGATAAATTTCTATTTTATTTGGTGGAATAAAACTAAATGTAGTTGGATTATTTACAGTTGAAAGTAAATCTACTTGCATTTGTCTAGTTATTGGATCACCAAATAAAAGAGTTTGTGCTGCAGGGTGAAGCATATCATTTATAACATTACTTCCTAATACTGCTGAAGATATAATTCTATTAATATTTAAAACCTCTCCTTGAGTTTTTAAATAAAATCTATTATTATATCCTTCAACTAAATCTTCTTTAACATTTATTCTTATTCTTTCTTGATTAGGAAAATATTTAGAAAAAGTTATTAAAGTATCACTTCTTATATTTTCCAATATCTCATCATGTGTTATTTCTAACATTGTAAATTTAAATCCTAATTTTTTTTCTAACCATCTAATTAATTCTGTAGATGTAATCATATTATATCACTTCCTTTTAATAAATGTATAGTAATAATATTTTAAATATTATTACTATACATTAAAAATTAAATATTTTTTAAATAATCATTAATTTCAGATTTTAAAGAACTTTCTAAAAAACATTTCAATACATTATTTCCTTCTTTAATAGATAACATTTGATTTTCATCTAATGAAATATTAGACATATCATCATTAATACCAAATTCAAAAGATTCAGAAAGTTCTCTAACTTGTCTACTATTTTCAGTTACATATTTTAATAAACCATTCATATCAAAAGTAATAATTTTACTTTCATTCATTTTTTTAATATCTTTTTCTTCATAATCTTTAAACATATCAACTGATTCACTTATTTTTTTAGTAATATAAGCATTTTGGTGAGATGGGAATACGACCCAATCATAGCAAACAATCATTAAAGGTGATAATATTCTATCATATTTACCATCTTTTTTAATTACATTTCCCATACCTCTCATTGAAAAAGATACTTCACTACCTTGTCTAATTAAACCTCTCATATCTTTTCCAACTTGTGTTTGAGCTGTTTCAACTATACCTTTTACTTCATTACCAACAAAATCAAATTTTCTTACTATATGTGAAATTCTAGTTTGATCTATATACATTTGTCTTTTTAAATCATCAGATAAAGGATGCCCTGCTTCCATAATAAACATTAAATATAAACGCAACTTTATATATACTTTAGCTTTCACTAAAGATTAGATCATATCTTCAGCCATTAAATAATTATAATGGTTGTCTCTCACTTCGAAAAGTCATAAGCTTACTTTTCTACTTCCTAACGGAATGATCGTTGAAAATCATATAAGATTAAAATTTTTATTTCTACATGAACAGTTGTTAAAAAATATTCCTAATCTTATATAATTCTGCTGATTGCCCATTGTTAATAGTACTTAGGACTTTATATAACAGACATCAAATTATATAAAGCTTTTATTTCACCATATACCATCTTTAGAATTATTTCTATCTTTCGATAGCCTAATAATTATTAGGCTTCTAAAGCTTTAGGGGTTTCCAGCAATTCAAGAGAATTCGACACTACATTACTGTAATGAAGGGCAAAGTCTACCATAAAAAGTTCCTTTATTTAATTTTTCTTTTATAACATCCGAACTTAAAGCTTCAAATAAAGCATCTTTGCTATAAATTCTTTTATTTCTATTAGGTACTTCAGCTTCTTGTAATTGACACTCAAATGTAATAGATGTATCTGTATTATTAATAACATTAGGAATCATTGTTTGAGAAGTTTGTTCAACAATTAAAAATCCTTCAGAACGATTCATATATTATTTCCACCTTTCAATATATTTTAATTAAATGTTTTTATTTAAAATTTAACATTTTATTAAATGATATATAACAAAGAAAGGAAGAAATAATATGTATAATAGTAAATTAATACAATTATATATAGAATCATCCAATACTACTAATGATATTGATAATTTTCAATTAGAAACTTTAATTAAAAATGAAATTACTAAAGAAATGTTAAAAAAATATAAAAATTATGAAATATTAGATGAAAAAGAAATAAAAGATGCTGAAAAAATGGATATAGAAAAAGAAAAGAAAGCTAAAGATAGATTAAGATTTTTAGAAAATAAGTTTCAAGATATATCTAAGACTTATCATAATTTAAAAAGTGATAAAGAAAATTTCCAATATAAACATCCAGCATTATGCAGAGTTATTAGAGTAGCAATAACTATATTAGTAGTATTATTAACTTGGAAAATAGCTGGAGCTTTTGTTTTAAAGAAACTTGGTGGAGGATTAATAGGAAAAATTGCTTCATTTATAGTATCAGCTTTAGCAGGTTTATTAGCAGCTGTAATAGGAAGTATAGTTAATAAAAAATTAAATGAAAAACAAGCAGAAAATATAATTGGTTTTTATAAAAGTAATGCTGAATATTTAGATAAAAAAATAGAAAGTTGTGAAGATGAAGAAGATAAAGTTAAATTAAAAAATACTAGATACCAACTTGAAAAAGGTTTAAAACAAGTTACTGGAAAATACTATGAAGAATATAAAATAAGACTTAAAGATTAATTTTAGGGTGATATAGTATGAAGAAGATTAAAAGATTTTTATTAGAAAATGAAAATGATGACTTAGAAAAAGAAATTAAAGAAAATTCTGATAAAAAAGAAGACAATGATGATGAAGACGATAATGATAGAGGTATTTTAAAACCAACTAAGTCTCCAGATGATAATGATGAAGAAGAAGATAATGATGATAATGATAATGATGAAGAAGAAGATAATGATGATAATGATAATGATGAAGAAGAAGATAATGATGATAATGATAATGATGAAGAAGAAGATAATGATGATAATGATAATGATGAAGAAGAAGATAATGATGA
>Ga0256404_1007639_pt1 | contig 16893 bp, 9 predicted proteins | sample RumenRJG_01DNA_FD_185990 | JGI IMG/M metagenome (GOLD analysis project Ga0256404, IMG submission 185990) | Bovine rumen microbial communities from Lethbridge, Alberta, Canada - RJG_01 | ecosystem: Host-associated > Mammals > Digestive system > Stomach > Rumen | place: Canada: Alberta | collected...
GTCTGTGGAGCTGGCGGGAGTCGAACCCGCGTCCAAACAGGGAAACCATACGCTTTCTACACGTTTATTCCAGACTTTGGTTTTCGTGCGGCGGCAAGACCTGGACCACCCACCGACGCCTTATCCTCTAAAATTTCATTTGCCAATCGAGGCCTTGACAAACTATTTCCGATTTACCTGCACCGCTTTACCCTCAGATTCGGAACAACATCCTTGGAGCGATGTCTCGTCCTGTCACCTAGTGACTGGATTGAGCCAGTAATCTACTGTACTTCGATTAGGCAGCGAGAGCGTAGTTTCTTTCGCCAATTAATTTGTGATCACTTAGTTTAGGAGCAAGCCATCGAGACTCCGCGTGCTTACGTACCACTCCTCCTGCTGTCAAATCCAGTCAACCCCAGAACTTGTAGTAGTCTTTGTCGCCTTTTGGGCGGTAATGGAATGCAAATTTAGGAAATAGTTTTGAATTTTCCAAATTTTCTTTTAAGTTTTTTCTTCTACGTGGCAATTAGTCTATTTAATGGGTGCTTTTTCTCAACAGAGGAAGCATTACAAGTGCCCGCGTAGTGTAATGTTCAACGCATTTCTTTAAACGGCAAGTGGCGTTCGCCAGTTAATTAAATCTAATATCTTTGGATAGATTTGTTTGGGTGGAGATTTTTTGTTTAATTTGCATTACATAAAATGTGTAACGTGAAATATGAAATCGATAATACATAATCCGTTTGTAGAATATGGCTACAAGGGTGCGCAGTATTTTTGTGACCGTGAGAAGGAAACGAAGGAAATCATCACTGATTTGCAGGGCGAGAGTAATGTGGCGCTTATATCTCCACGTCGAATCGGCAAGTCGGGACTCATCATGCACGTGTTTGATGAAATAAAAAAGTTGGAGCCGGAAACAGTTTGCGTGTATATTGATATTTTGAATACGCGTGACATCAACCAGTTTATCAATCTCTTTGCATCACGGATTATTGGTTCACTCGATTCACTTTCGCAGTCGCTGATGAGAAAAGTAGTCAAGTTTTTCGGAAGTGTGAGTCCCGTGTTGTCGTTTGATGAACTTTCGGGGACTCCACAGCTTTCTTTTACCATCCAACCCAACCAGCAGCGGCAGACGTTGGAGAACGTATTCCGTTATATTGCAGACTCAAAGCGGCGTTGCTACATTGCCATTGATGAGTTCCAGCAGATTTGCGAATACCCTGATGGTGGTCTTGAGCCCATGTTGCGGTCGTTCATCCAATTTGTTCCCAATGCGGTGTTTATTTTTTCCGGCAGTGAGCAGCACTTGATGGAGGAGATGTTTCTCTCAGCCAAGCGACCATTCTACCTATCGTCTCATATTACAGCGCTCGGTGTGATTGACGAGGATAAATACTTGGCTTTCGCAAATGGCTTCTTTGCCAAGCAAAAACGCAAGATGGATCCCGATGTATTTCATGGACTCTACCAGTTGGTTGACGGACAGACATGGTATGTACAGAGTGTACTCCACCAACTCTATGAGATGGATGACCAGCCTTTGGATGGAGATTTGGTGAGGATGGCTGTGGACTATATCATCGGGCGTATGGATGTGGCTTACAGCAACTATTATGCCTCTCTCACTGATAATCAGGCAGCGTTGCTGTGTGCTATTGCCAAGGAGAAGTGTGTCAAGGCTCCTTTAAGACAGGAGTTTCTGCTCAAATACTCCCTTCCGGCAGCTAGTAGCGTCAGACTTTCGCTCAAGTCGCTGGAGAAGCGCCAGATGGTTTATTCTCTGCCCAACCGCGGTTATGTCGTTTATGACCGATTCTTCGCGATATGGCTCTGCAGGCTATAGAAATGGCCACAAAAAAAGCCGGCGATTGATTCGTCAGCTTTTTGTCATCCCTTGCTTAGATGATGATTTAACAAGCCAGTCTGTGTCATTTCCTCCTCGAGGGAATGCGCCTTGTGAGAAAAAGTCTCTTCAGCTCATCTGTCTTTGGTGATAGGCGAGTACCATCGCTGTGGGATTGGATTGATGAAATGTTTCATAACTGCTTCTCCCTCAGGAAAAGGCGATTCACTGCTTTCAGACCCACAGCCACTACTCAATCACCCTAAGGCTTCAGCCCTTGATGATTGACATCATACAGCTCTTGCATACGCATGCAAGCTGAATGACAAATACTTCAATAGATGGAGACTAGATAGGTTACAATTCAACCGAAGTCGATTTGAAGTAGTATTGAGTAGTGATTCTGCGCACATAAAGGTGGGAACGGGGCGACTGTCGTTTCGTCGTCTGGCGGTTCCTGTCGTAAACCGTTCCCGCCGTGTTTCGTGTTCTGCAACTTCTTCGGGATAGCTACCGATTCAGCCGTTGCGAACTTATGTGTTGGTCTTGTCCTGCTAATCGGACGAACCGATAATTAGGACATAGTTTGGAATGCACAATTCCTGATGCCCTCACGGGTCAAAAGGATGCAGTCTGTCAGTTGTACCAAATCTCGCCACCTAATAGGTTTGTAGATTCGGTCATGTCTACATTCAGAGGACTGCCGTTTGTATTTACGGCAGAATAATCTTTGTAGATCAGTTGTTTTTTGCATTTCTCTGCCATAGTCGTAATATTAAATGTTATAACTGATAGTTTCTTTGTAGTACTGCAAATATCGACAAAAAAAATGAACATTCCAAATTTTTTGGAAAATTTTTTCGATTTGTTGCTCACTTTTCAACTTTTTTTTATATCTTAGTAGCAAAATAGTTGACATTTAACTTAAAGACAAAGACTATGAAACGTAAACCTAAGATGCACAATGAGGAAGATTTCGACCTCGACAATATCAACAATGAAGAAGACGAATACGACAATCGCGGCTCTGTGAGCGACTGAGAGAACTTCCTCTTTCTCTGCGAGTGAGAGGAACAAGTAACTTTTCGTATGGCGCATTGTAGCTTCTGTCACTCATGCGGCAATGGCAACCGGCATATTTTCGTGCGGATTGCATGTGCTGCATGGAGTGACAGGACAGCTACGATGCGCCATTCTGTTGGTGTGTATTTTTCAAGATTCAAACCTGTCAAGGGCATCGGCCATATTTTTCCGGCCGTATTCAATAATTTCCTTGCTCTTGCTATAATCGAAGAGGCCAAACTTGTCCATCGGTACGCCCACATAGATGTCGGGTGGAGTGAGTTGCATGGCTAACTGCGTGGAATTCTGTATGGCGATTCGAGCAACGCGCATGGTAAGATTGGCGTAATTCTCCGACCATTGCGAGGGCAGGAAGGGAATGCGTGCTCGAACGGCTTGGAGAAACGATGTCGTACTCTTGTCGTCTTTCAACATGTAGTCTGCGTTTGGCTTCTCGTCCGGTGCGCTGGCGTTTACGCCTACGAGCAAGTCGCCTTTCTCGCGCTCAACACGGTTCAGGGGAAAGACGTTGTGCACGCTGCCGTCGACGTAGGCACCATTGTCAATGCTTACGGGTTTGAAGAATCCTGGAATAGAGATGGATGCCCGGATAGCACGTGCCAGTGAGCCTTCGGTGAACACCCGTTCATGCCCACTCACCAAGTCGGAGGCGCAGCAGCGGAAACTGATGGGCAAGTCTTCTATCATGGCCCCTTGCAGCATGTCGTCCATCAGCGCTTCCAGTTTGTCGCCGGAAGCCACGTGGTCGAGTCCGAGTGAGAAGTCGATGAGCGACATGATGTCGCGTCGGCTCAGTTGGTCAATGGTCTCCTTCAGATCCTCCAATTGTCCGCAGGCATAGAATCCGCCCACGATGGCTCCCATTGAAGTCCCGGCTATGGAATGGATGACATAGCCGCGGTGGAGCAGTTCTTCGATGGCGCCGATGTGGGCCAGTCCGCGTGCGCCACCACCGCCCAGCACGAGAGCCACACACTTACTGTGATGGCCTTTTCCAATCAGTCTGTCAATCCAATCTCTGAGTAACATTGTTTGTCTTCCTATTGTTTTCTGCTGCAAAGTTAATCAATTTTTCTTATTGCCGGACAAGAGTGGCCAAGAATAGAGAGTTTACCAGAGATTTCGGACTGATCGGACTTATCTGACCAATCAGACTAATCTGACCGGTCGGAAAAGTCCGATAAAGGCTGCCATCAAAAAAGGCGCAGAGAAGACATCTTCTCCGCGCCCCAATTCAAGTTCACAAGAGGTTATTTTACAATTACCTTCTTTGTTGTTCCATCGCTCATCTTCACGATGTTGATGCCCTTTGCCGATCCGGCTATACGCATACCGCTGACATTATAGCGGGCCACCTCCTTGGCCGAGTCGTTCTCTGCGATACTGTTCTTTTCGATTCCGGTTGTCTTGTCATCATCATAGACCATCTTTGCACCAGCATACCAGATGCCGTAGTGGGTCCAACGATATGCATAGTAGTCTGACTCGGGATCCTTGAAGTTGTAGACATACATGCAATAGTCAAAGATGGGAAGGACGGTGACAGTACCTGTGCTGCTGTCGATATAGCAGTTGATGAGAGTTCCCTTAGGCGAGGGCTCCTGACTGGACGTATTGCCAGTGCGGTCGAACGAAGGTGCGGTAGCCAGGTAGATGTCGCCGGCATGCATCGGACTGTAGTCTAACAGACGCTGACCAGTGAGGATGCGCAGGGAGTCGCACTTGTCAGACAGTTCGGCGTAGATGGGTTGCTCGTCAGCTCCATCCTGATGCTCCACAAATTGTGTGAGTTTATACAGGTAGGGGTTATCGGCGTCCTGCTCCACGGTGACATCCCAATGTCCATCTTCCTCGAAGATATACGACTTTGCGGTCATATCATAGATACCCTCCTTCAGTGGATTCTCAGGCTGCATGGGGCGGATAACGCGCGGGTTGATGAAGGGCTTGCGCTGGCTGTTGTCGGTTGCGCTACCGATGACACCACCGATGATTTCGAGATCCATGTCTTTCCAAGCATCTTCAATACCTCCTGCGTAGGGATTCCAGCAGGGAGTCTCTACAACGTAGGTGTTTCCGGCCTCGTCCTTGAAGAACATCCACATCGGGTCATGGTTGTCGTCGCGGGGGAACATCGGATGCTCGGTGTAGACACTGTCGAGGCGCACGTTCTTGATGTCGACATATTCACCAAAGTTGTCCTCGGTGAGTCCGCCTTCTACCAGCTTCGGTGTAGGCATAGACCAGTTGCCCACTTCGTCATCGTGGAAGATGTTGATAGACTTGATACCCCAGACGTAGCAAGTGCCGTTCAGTGTTGCCCTTGTGGCGGAGAAGTTGAGGTGAATACCGGGCTTGAGCTCATCGGTGCCGAACTGGCCCTCCAAGAGTACGCCGCCTGTCTCGTCGGCCACCCAGGCTTGGCTGTTCTGCCATACCCACTGCACGACGGCATCACCGGTGAAGAAGGCCTCGTCGAGATACTTCAAAGAGTTTGTAAGAGTCTTGAACTCGGCTATTGTGCTGGCGTTGAGGTTCTTCACCAAGGCTGTACAGGACACTTCGTAAGAGGCATCGCCACCCGTCAGGGTTACTGTTCCAAGGATTGAGTCGGTCACTGCTGTCGTCACGGCCTGATAGACGATAGTGTAGTATTTGTTGCCTTCGTCGTCGGTTTTCTCCTCATTGTCAATCTGTGCCGTAAAATTGCTGCTCGTGCTGCTCACGCTGACATCAGCCACATTCACGTCGGTGAGATACAGGCGATATTCATCCGAATTCGTGGTAGAGTTGACGTTGATCGTACCGAATTTTACCTTGGTCAAATCCTGCAGTGCTCCCCAGGGAGTCACATCCTTCACCGTAATGGAAGCTGCGGTCATCGTAGTTGAGAATGTCAAGGCTGCCAACAGCAAGCCTGCGCATTTCTTTAAATTGAAAATTCCTCTCATAATTGAAAAATTTTAGTTGGTAACTCTTCGCGGGCAAAATTATGGATAAAAAACTGTTTTGGCTTTGTCAAAACGGACAGTAAGATTGGAAAAAATAAATGTAAATGTATAATCTGCATGGCTTTGTTTCTGTTTTGACAAGCTTAGGTTCTATTTTTCTTGCTTTGAGTTGCACATTTATCAAAGTTTGTGTATTTTTGCAGAAAAGGAATCTCTACGATGGACTATATTGATAAGTATTTCGACAGTGAGGACAGCCATCTGCCCATCATTACCGATGATCTGCGGGTGCAAAGAGTCAATGGTACTGACGGTTTCAAGGCATTGGCCGGAGATTGGCATCTACACGTAATATGTCTGAAGGGAAATTCTTCTTGGATAGTCGGCGGCAGGACGATAGACTGTGTAGCCAGTGACTTCGTAGACCAAGTGAATAGTGATGAGTTGTCGCTCGTGAAATGTTCACCCGACTATGAAGCGATAGTGATTGGTATGCGGCGTGGATTCGTCACTTCGCTGATTGCCACGGAGCCTCCGTTCAACTATTCCTTCATGAAATACATGACCATGAAGAACTGCTTCCATCTCTCAGAACAGTCTATGGCTCGAATCATGCACAGTCTTTTTGAGATTTCGGCTATGGCCAATCGTACGGACAACCCCACTAACAGCCGAATGATCAGGTTGGTAGTTCAGCTTTACCTGTTTGAAATTGCCACTTGCTTCGGTAACGATGTCGACAATCCTGATGCTGATCCTGATGTCTCTGTGGTGATGGTTCAGCTCTTTCGCAAATTTATGAAGGAATTGGACGACAACATAGAGCAGGAGCATTCTGTGCTCTTCTATGCTTCTCAGTTCAATGTCACGCCACAATATCTGAACAGAGTGGTGAAACAAATCAGTGGCGACACCGTAAAAGTCTGGATCAACAAGAAGCTCCTTACTCTCATTTCCCATCGGCTTCTCAGCTCAACCGATACCGTGCAGCAGATAGCCTATCAGTTCAACTTCTCCGATGCAGCAATGCTAACCAAATATTTCAAGACTTATATGAAAAAGACGCCTTCTCAGTTCAGGTTGGAGTAGGTGGCGAACTCGTTCATACAAAAAAATCGCGGCTCACATCTCTGTGGGTCGCGATTTTTGTAATGTCTATTTTCTTTTCTTTATGGCCTCGGCCACTCTTTGCGCTATCATGGCCGCGCCAGCCTTCGTGGGATGGACGCCATCCTGCTGGATGAGCCGCTCCTTTGATTGGCTGAGCAGTTGCGGCGTGAATAGGCTGTGCAGGTCAAGCAACTGCAAGTGGTTGCGGCGTGCCAGCTTCTTGATTGTTGGAATGATACTGGCCGTGAGCACAGAGTCGCGTATGCTGAACGGGTTGTCAAATGCACGGATAGGGTAGGCGAGGATAATCTCCGGTTTCGAGGGCAAGGCTTTCAGCGTGTCGATAAAGTGCTGATAGTCCTGCTCAAACTCATCGGCGTGCTGCCAGTTCCAAGGCTTTGTGTCGTTGGTGCCCATCTTCAGCACGATGATCTCGGGGTTGAAGTTGAGCACATCGTGCCACTGCGGCAGCCTGACGTAGGGACAATCGCTATGGGCGAGCATGCAGAAACCGCTCACGCCGTAGTTGCGCACGCAATAGCCGGGCCCCAGGAGCTGCTGCAACTGAGTGGGATAGCTGTTGGCCGAACACATATCGATGCCGAAGCCCTCGGTGATGCTGTTGCCGATGCAGGCCACACGCTTGGCGTCTGGCTTGGGCGCCTGCAGGTGATTGAGCCATGACGTGATTTCGTCCAGCATCTGCTGGTGATACTTGTAGTCGGGATTGAAGCCAAACCCGTGGCCGCCTGTAGGGTAGACGATGAGCGAGGCGTCGGAACCCATGTTGCGCATGGCCGAATAGTAAGCTATGCCGTTGGTCACGGGAGGCACCACATCATCATCGTTGGCCAGGATGATGAGCGCGGGCGGAGTGAGATGGCGCACCACGGCCTTGTCGCTCGACCATTCGTTCACCAGCTTCGCGTCCTTGCGTCCCTCGCCCAGGAAGTTGACTACAGACCCTTGATGGCTTATCTTCTCGTCCATCGAGATGACGGGATAGAACAGAAGGGAGAAATTGGGGCGGTGCTGGGCGTTGGCATGCGTAGAGACGGCAGAGGCCAGATGACCTCCGGCCGAGAATCCCATGATGCCCACGTCGTTGGGATTGATGTGCCATGCCGCCGCACTGTCACGCACGGTCTGTATGGCGTTGTAGGCATCGCTCAAGGGCAGCGTGCGGTCGCCCTTGGGCAAACGGTATTTCAAGACGAAGAAGGCTATGCCCTGGTTGTTGAAATAGTCTTTCCATTGTAAGCCTTCATGATCCATAGCCAGCCACTCATAACCGCCGCCCGGACAGCAGATGACGGCGCGACCTGTGGCGTGCTGGGGCAGAAAACCATAGAGAATGGACTGCTTGTCGGCTGAGTTGCTGATCGTAACCTCGCGCGCCGCATTCTGTGCGCCGGCCGAGAGAAACAGACTGAACAGACAAATGAGAGAAAATATCCTTTTCATTTTGCAGAACTTGTATTCAGAAGCATTCAGAACGTGAGTGGGTTATTTGCAAATTTTGATTACGACCACAGACTTGGCCGGCAGCTTGACCATCAGTCTTCCGCCTTTGACTTTAGCACCGTTGAAAGCTGCTGGCGCAACGGTTGACGGATGGTCGAAGTCGTTATAATCCTTAATGTCCTTGCAGGTCAGGATTTGGCCGCTCGCGCTCCTGGCTTTGTAGCCGTCGAAGTCCAATTCTACCTCTTGCGTACGGTCGAGACTGACGTTGACAAGCGAGGCGATGATATTTCCGTCGGGCATCTTTGCCGTAGAGATGCTCACCATGGGCACCCGGCGCTTCTGGTCGCCATTGCCGCGCACTTCCATAGAGTCTGTCTTGACGTCAGCAGGCAGGTAGGTGGCCTCTTGGAATCCTTTATACATATTGAAGACATGATAGGTCGGCGTGAGCACCATGTGCCCCTGACCGATGGTGTCGGTGAGGATCATGCTCTGCAGCACATTGACCACCTGCGCGATGTTTGCCATCCGGATGCGGTCGGTGTGGCGGTGGAAGACGTTGAGCGTAAGTGCGGCCACCATAGCGTCGCGCATGGAGTTCTGCTGATAGAGATGACCCTTCACGGTGCCGGGTTCCTCATCCCACCATGTACCCCATTCGTCAACGAGCAGACCAATGTTTTTCTTCGGGTCGTATTGGTCCATGATGGCGCAGTGCTTCTTGATGACATCTTCGATTTCAAGACATTTACCCATCGTCCAGTAATAGTCGTCGTTGTTGAACTTTGTGGCAGAGCCCTTGCTTCCGGTCCAGCCCGCAACGGTGTAGTAGTGCAGGGAGATTCCATCCATGCGCGATCCCACGTTCTGCATGAGCGTCTTGGTCCAGTTGTAGTCGTAGTCGCTTGCGCCCGAGGCTATCTTGTAGAGCACGTTGCCGTCGTAGTTGCGGCAATAGACCGAGTATCTGCGGAAGAGGTCGCTGTAGTATTCCGGTCGCATGTTGCCACCGCATCCCCAGCTCTCGTTGCCCACGCCAAGGAATTTCACGTGCCAGGCGTGGTCGCGGCCGTTTTGCCTACGCAGCTTGGCCATGGGCGTGTCGCCTTCCGAAGTCATGTATTCCACCCATTTGGCCAGTTCCTCAACGGTTCCCGAACCAACGTTGCCGCTGATATAGGGCTCGCAGCCGAGCATCTCGCACAGGTTGAGAAACTCGTTGGTGCCGAAAGAGTTGTCCTCGATAGTGCCGCCCCAGTTGTTGTTCTGCATTTTGGGGCGTTTGTCGCGCGGACCGATACCGTCGGTCCAATGGTATTCATCGGCAAAACAGCCGCCGGGCCAGCGCAGAACGGGCACATGCAGCTCCTTCAAAGCCCGGAACACGTCGTTACGATAGCCGTTAGTGTTGGGGATTTTCGAGTCCGGGCCGACCCAAAGGCCACCGTAGATGCAGGTGCCGAGGTGTTCGGCAAACTGTCCGTAAATTTCTTTGTAGATTTTCTGCGTGCCTTCATTGGCGTGGATGGTGACTGTTGCATCCTGAGCATAGGATGGTGATGCGGCCATTGCGCTCAGCATCAGAGAGAAGATGATTTCCTTTTTCATATAGAGATAGTATTTTGAATTTGATTTTGCAGACTGTGGTTTTTGGCTTTATTGGGATTGTAATCCCTCTGTATCCAAATGTGTTGACTCAGGCCGGTCGTGACCATCTTGAGGTATCAAGTATAGTAATACGTGGCAAAGATACAATTATTTTTGATAATCCTATACTGATTCTTATGATTTTTTCCGGTCAACGAGGTTTTACTGTCCTTTTGATGTCCATTTGAGTGTAGGTGAAATCAGCACACAGGATATTTTCGTTGGAGTGGAGGATGGAAGTTTACGTGGCTGGCAGCATGCCATTCGTAGCAAGCAGGGAGTTATGCAGGGATAACTCGTAGTGGCAGCAAGCCGTGCCGCCACTCTCAGACTGCATGATCTGCACTGCGAATATCGGTGATTGATGATTGCTGACAGCTGTCGACAGTTCTGCTGACAGCTGTGGGCAGATCTGCTGACAGCTGTGGGCAGTTCTGCTGACAACTGTCAGCATGGTTCGTCGCTCTTTGTTGAAGGGTCTGTATTATACGGGGAACAGTCCCTAAAACGCAGGGATTATCATGTACGCCAGGATATCATATTCTTGCGTAAAACAAAAGGCCTATCCTAAAAAGAGTAGGCCTTGGACAAAGGGATGTTATTGATCTTTGAATGAGAGTTTCAAGTTCTATTCTGACTTGTTGTCTTCAACTACTCGCCCTGGAGTTTAGAAACCTGACGTGTTCCATCGGAGAACACAGTCACCTTGATGTAGAGCCCACTTTCGCAGTGGCTGATACGGCGGCCCGAAAGGTCGTAGTATTCTGTGCGGATAACTTTCCTTGGCTGACCGCTTACGCTGCTGATGCTTGTGGGAGTATTCCACCAGGAAATGGGCGACACGCTCTCAGTGCCTCCGCCTTTATACACCGCCTGCACGCCCCAGCGGGCCACGCTGCCGTCGTAGATGTTCACCGACCGTTCCAACTCCCTGTCATTGCCCTGAAGCGTGTAGTTGAAGAAGTCGATGTAGTCGGCAAACGTGACAGGCACGTCGGTCATAGGCTGGCTGACGTTGGTGTACGAGTCTGAGGTGAAGGTGAAGGGGTGAGCCTCGTCGTTGGCATACAGACGGTAGTAGTACTTCGCGGTGTTGAGGTAGTTGTCCGAGGCGTCGTAGCGGCTGAGGAAGAAGGAGACAAAGCCGTAGCCCGCCTCGGCCGAGTAGGCCTGACACTGTTCGGTGTCGATGACGGGTGCGGGCGGAGTGAGGGCCAGGTCCTCATATAGCGTGAGCGTCGGGTCGAAATAGTAGGACAAGGCGTATTTCAGCGAGTCGCCGGCATTGATGATCATCACGCTGTTGGGCTGCGCGGTGAGGGTCTTCCTGTCGGCGTCAACCGTCATTTGGAGCGACTTGTACCAGTCGCCGTAGTTGATTTGCTGTCCTGTGCGCTCATAGCCCCTGGCCATGAAGAAAAGGTGGTGGGTGGTGGCCCAGTCGGCTCCGAGATACTGCTTGGTGGGGAAGCTGACGGTCTTGGCCCCATCGTAGGAGCCGACGATCACTTCCGCCTTGCTGTTGTTGTAGGGATTGAGCAGGTAGACCTTGCCGTCGTCGGCGAAAGCCACCTTGACAATCTTCTGCTCGTTGCCGCCCGCCTGGGTCTGGTAGGCCATCGTGTAGTCCTGCAAGGCAGCGGTCTGGGGCAGCGTGTTGGGCTTGTAGTCCACGCGTCCCACCTTGATGTCGGTGTCGGCATAGCCCGTCCATTTCATTTCCTCGGTCATCAGGCCGATGTAGTCATCGTCGGTCATGATGAGCGAGTCGTTGCGCAGCACGAAGTTGAGCTCGCTCCTCACCGTGCCGTCAGCCAGTGTGTCGGCTTTGCAGAAGAGCGTGCCGTCTTCCCGCTCATACTCCTTCACGGGGAAGGCGTAGTAGAGGGTGGTGACCTCGTTTCCGTTCTCGTCGTAGCCTACGCCCTCACGGATGGCTTGCGGAAGGTGGGCCACGAATTTACCGTCGCCAGCCGGGTCGAGTTTCAGCCATGATCGGGTGGGGAGCTGGCAGAATGGATTGTAGAGATAGACGCAGCCGTCGTCGCCTTCCACGTAGCGCGAAGTGGACCAGAGGTCGATGCCGTAATAAACACCCGTGGTGCTGGACTGACTGGTGTAGAAATAATAACTGCTGCGCGCATAGTTGTCGTGCAGGATGCCCGCGGGTTGCTCCCGGATGATGGTAGACGACCCGTTGGTCTGCGCCGTTGCCGACAATGTGGTCAGGGCAAGGGCGAATGCTATGGAAAGTAGTTTCATTGTTTTGGCTTATTGAATGATTTTCTCGTTGATGACCCGTCCGTCGCTAAGCACGCGCTGACGAATGCAGATGCCCCGCTGATTGCCTGAGATGCGGCGGCCCTGAAGATCGAAGAAGCGCACGTCGGCATCGGTCGAGTGGAGGCTGACGGGCTGGGTGATGGCTGAGGTTGTGCGGCCTGTGGTCCAGACGATGTCGGAGCAAAGCTCATGCTCGCCCTTATAGACACTCTGCAGACCAAGACTGTCGACTGCATCGTGGAAATAGAACTTATGGGTGTCGTCGGCTATGAAGAAGTCGGTGTTGTCCGACATTCCGTAGGGCACATCCGTCAGTTCGCCCTCCAGACTTGCATACTGGGCAGGATTGAAGGTGTACGTCTTTCCTGCGGCCGTATATACTCTAAAGTAGAGGTTGTTCTTGAAGAGAGGCTGATCGTTGATGTCCACCGAGGGAAGCTCAAACTGCATGCTGCCCTCATTCTCTGCTTCCTCACCGTAGGGTGCGAAGTTTGTAATCTCGGGATTAGCCGGACGACTGGTTGTGACGGTGTAGGGAGTCAGTGACGGACCGACGTAGACGCCGGCAGTATAGACTCTGTCGTTGCCAACATTGATGAGAAGGGCTTGCGGCGAAGAGGCCGAAAGGCTCTTGGCTGCAGCGTTGTAGTTGAAGCGCAGGCTGTCGGACAGATTAAACAAGTCTGTTGCTGTCTCATCATACACACCGGGGCAAAGAAACATGTGGTAGCCCTCGGCCTCATTGGGACCGAAGTATTGTGGACCGAAGGCGACGCGGTTGCCTGCAATGTTGCCCTCTGCCCACTGCAGGGCGCTGGTGCAGAAAGGATTGGACAGATAGACTTTATCGTTGGCAAAGGCGACTTCCACCAAATCTGTAGCCTCACCGTAGAAGCCGGTATAAGTGAGCTGGTATAGCTGAGGCACGGCCCCCTGTGGAAGCTGTGCCGACTGCACATCAAGCGGTCTCACCGTGAAGACTGCCTCACCTGTCTCGGCCCAATTGCCCTGCAACGTGGTCAAGCCGAGGATGACTTCGGGATAGTCGCCAGCGGTTTCACCGCCGAGCATGGTGAGGGTGTCGCCACGCAAGAGAAACTTCATGTCGGTATTGAACGATCCGTCGGCATTCTGCTCGTAGCCGTAAGTCATGCCTTGGTTGCCGCTCTTCAGAACGAGCCGCGAAACATAGTATGTGTCGTCCTCGCGATAGATGGCCTGAGGCATCCGGGCCACCAGGGTGTCGCCCTCAAGGCGGTCAAGCTTCAGGTAGCTTTGGGTGGGGAAAAAGGTGAAGGGATTCTTGAGATAGACGCTGCCGTCATCGCCCATCACATAGTCGCCAATGTAGTAGTCAACGCTGTCGATGTAGGCTCCTGAGCCGGTGCTGTAGAAGCTCATCGCCTTGCGCACCTGGTTTTTCATCAGTCTGCCCTGTGGCCTCTTGACGATGGGGTCGGTGGTCTGCGGCTCGGGATTCCCGTCGCTGGTCTGAGCAACGGCGGGAATACAGAGTATAGCAGAGAGGGCAAGTGTTGAAATAATTAGTTTCCTCATGTCTTCTATTATTTATTGGTCACCTTGGAATAACGTTTTGTTCCATCGGTCATCGTCTCAGCCTTGATCAAAACGCCCTTCGATGTAGCTTCTACGCGGCGTCCTGCCAGGTCGTAGTAGCTCACAGACGTAGCCTCGCCGCTGCCGTTGACACTGGTGATTCCTGTGACTACATCGCCGTCGTTGTAGACGATATTGGAGCTGTGGCTCTCACCAGCGCCGCGGTAGATGGCTTTCACGCCGATGTGGGAATAGTAGGATCCCACTCTCTCCTTGAAGTAGACGATGCGGCCGCGCGGGTAGGATGAAGAGGCAACGAAGGTGTGGCCATCAACGAAAGAATAGGGAATGTCGGTCATGTCCTGATCCAGGCCATAGCGTGAGGCCTTAAAGGTGAGGAGGCGCTCGTCGACGTAGATGTTATAGTAGAGGCGGTCAGGATTGAGCACCTCACCCGTTGTGCTGAGTGCAGGGAGAGTGAAAGTGAAGGTTCCGTACTGGTCGTCGGTGTCGTAGGGGGTGAAATCTACGGGCATGGGATCGGCGGGTGTCTGGGGGGTCTCAACAAACTTCGTCAGCTGTGGTTGCTCATAGCACTCGCGGAAGTTGACATCTTTCTTTCCCCAGTTGGTGAACATCACGCCGTCGGACTTATAGACATCTCCATCGAGGTCGAAACGTATCTGAGGAGACAGCACGTAGATCTCGCCAGTTTCGCCTGTCTGCGGGTCGGTGGCTTCCTCGCGCTCGCCAGTGGTGAAGTAGACATGATGGTTGTCTTTGAAGCCGAAGAACTGTTCGTTTTCAAACACGATGCGGTTGTTGCCCAATTCTCCTTTTACCCAGTTGTCGGGAAATCTGTCGGAGAAATCGCCGAGCCATACGTCGTTGCCGTCGAAGCCGAGCTTCACCAGTCGGCTCTGTTGTTCACCATCCTCATCGTTGTAGGTGAGCGAGTAGCGTTCGGCATTGAGGTCCTCAGGCACGACGGCCACCGTGTCACGATTGCGGAAGATTCGCAGGTCGTAGTCGCCATAGTACATCCAACTGCCAGAGTTGCCGGTCATACCGAGAAGCTGCGGTGAGACCTGCTTCAGCGTATCACCACTGAAGACAAACTTCGCAAAGGTATTAGCCGAGTCGATAACGTAGGTTTGCTGTGCCTCGTCGTACTTCATGTTGCTCAGATAGATGTTGTTGGTCTCTCCGCCATCATCATATGAATAGACAAGCTGCGGAGTCGGCATGTAGAGCGTATCGCCCTGCAGGGTGGCCTTCACCCACGTGTCGGTCTGGAACTGCGAGAAGATGTTCTGTATGTAATAAGTCACCCCGTCGTTATCAGCGACGTAGGCTCCCGCAAGGCCGTCGGCATTTCTCGGCGTGCCGAAGAAAAAGCCCACCGATTGGCGGTAGAGGCCATTATAGAGCGTGCCTTGTGGATTGTAGATGATGCCATCCGACTTTGTCACAGACTGAGGCTGGCTGGGGCTTTGCGCCGATTGGGGGGTGTTTTGTGCCATTGCCGGCAGTGCGCCCAGCAATAGCAGAGAGAAGCAAGTAGTAATCTTCATTCGTTTAGTCTTTGTTTTATGTTTTCTGTTTACATTAAATATCTTTAAGGGCTAAAGATGTGTTCAATTAGTTAGTTTGTGCAAATATACGAATTCTTTCTGACTTGTACGAAAGAATGCTTTTAAAAATAAGGGGATGTATTAAAATTTTGTTTGCTATCTGTCCGAGATGTGTGGCGGCCGCTGTTGTCCAGCGCCTTACCGAACATAGTTTTGGGCCTTATTCGCAATCTCAACAAACGTAGGAAAATAGGGAAATAATAAATTACGGAAGAAATACGGAAGCAAACCTTGTACTTCATCCAAAACGAAAAAAGGTAAGCAATTGATTGACAACTGCTTACCTTTTGGGTGGGTAGTGGGACTCGAACCCACGACATTCAGAACCACAATCTGACGCTCTAACCAACTGAACTACACCCACCATGTTGGTTGCTTATTGAAAGCGAGTGCAAAGGTAAGAGATTTTTTTTGATGCTCCAAATTTTTTGGCGCTTTTTTTCGAAAAAACTTCTTATAGCCATAAATAATGGGAATACGTGGTCGTTTTGTCTACCAAAACAAGTTCTCAGGTTGAGATTGAATCCGTGATTTAGGTGGAGGAATGAAGAAAAGATAACGTTTGGAGCTGCTTCTGCGGTTTGATGAGCAGCAGTTGATGTCGGTTATCAACAGTCAGCCTTGAGGGCTTTCGTTGTCATCCTCTATCGTTTCGTCATGAGACCGGAGCGAATGGTTTAGAAATTTGTCTGGCAAGTTGTGTTTTTCGAGAAATAATCATAAAAACTTGGAAAATTCTATGAAAATGACTATTTTTGCAACATGAAACGACTTGAGATCATCATCCTGTCCATACTCTTTCTCCTGTCGACTTCGGGAGTGAGCGTGAATCAGCACTATTGTGGTGGTGAGTTGATCTCTGTCTCTATAAATGATTTTACAATTCATCAGCCTTCAGGAATGGATATGCCCGAGTGTGAGACTCCCGAAGGCTGTGGGCATTGTCATAACAAGCACTTTCATAAGCAGATTCATGATTCCTACAGTTCGGTTCAGTCACAGCAGTTGCTGGTGAAGAGTTTTTCTGCCGACTGGTTTCATGCCCATCTGTTTGATTTCCTATCTTATTCATTCACATTATTCAGTTCTCTAGGCGATGATTCTGCATCCGGTCTGTTCTGGATGGCGGACTATCATCCCCCGTATCTCCTGCCACCTCATGGCGTGAGGGGAGCACCGGTTTTGTTGGGTTAATATATTCCGTATCACTAGTGTCCACTTAAATCCTTTAACATTCGCTTAAATTGGCATTATATCAGACTTTTACAGGCGTAAACTTTACGTGTACTTTTCAATTTTGTACCTTTGTACGGCTATAGTCAAAGGTTAC
>Ga0256404_1007640_pt1 | contig 16887 bp, 12 predicted proteins | sample RumenRJG_01DNA_FD_185990 | JGI IMG/M metagenome (GOLD analysis project Ga0256404, IMG submission 185990) | Bovine rumen microbial communities from Lethbridge, Alberta, Canada - RJG_01 | ecosystem: Host-associated > Mammals > Digestive system > Stomach > Rumen | place: Canada: Alberta | collected...
GCAGGCGATGCCTCAAGTGCGAGTCAGTCTGCAAGGCGGGAGCGATTTCAATTAAAGACGGGCATTACCGCATTGACCCGGAGAAGTGCGTGCACTGCAAGATGTGCGTGACTGCAAAGTACCTTCGCGGCGGCTGCATGATGGATAAGTATCTGAGGACTAAGGAATAAAGGGTTTCCGAATGAATACTGGAATGAGATTCCGCGGACACGAGACATTCTTTATACGCAAAGGCTGGATCAGCAAAGGCATCAAGGCCGTTGAGCGCGATCCAGCTGTGTTTGTATCAAAGGATGTGAATCCCATGGATGTGCTTGGGATCGGCTCGAACATGGTCATGTCCCTGAGGTACTGGCTGCACGCGTGCGGCCTGACAGAGGAGCCGGCAAGCGGCAGGAAGGTACAGAAATTCACGGCTCTCGGAGAGGCTGTCAGGCAGAATGACCGCTACATTGAGGAGCTCGGAACGCTCTATCTTCTGCAGTACAGGCTCGCGACCAATAAGGAAATGGCCACATCGTGGTATTACTTCTTTAATGAATTCCAGTCTCAGGAGTTCACCAGGGAAGACTTCGTGAGCGCGCTGCAGGGGTATGTGGTGGCGAATGACTGCTCTGTTGCAAGCAGGTCGCTTAACGATGATTTTGCGTGCATTATCAACACCTATGTTCCGAGATATAAGACATCCCCTGAGAAGGTTTTTCCCGAGAACAACATAGACTGCCCGTTCGGAGAGCTTGGGCTGGTTGATATTGTCAATAAGGAGAAGAAGCAGTACAGGAAGGCCATTCCGTCTCCTGAAACATTCAACCCCTGGGTTGTCCTTGCCGTGGTGATGGATCAGGCCGGCAGCGCCTCGGAGGTCGGGCTCAATAACCTGCTTACCGACAGATGCAACATCGGGAGAGTGTTCAATCTGGATGTGATTACGATGATTGATGTTCTTCGCAAGGCTGAAAAGACAGGTTCAATAAAGATTATCCGTACTGCAGGACTTGATGTCGTGCGGCTTGACAAGCATTTTTCTTTTGAAGACTGCGTGAATAATTATTATAAAGATATCGCTGGGGGCAGTGAGCATGCCTAATATGCTGACCGTTGCAGATGGCTTTCAGAGTTCTGTTAACATTGCTTATGATTTAAGTGATAGCAATAAGCTTAAGAATTACATACCGACTAAATCTGCGCTGGATTTGCTTGAGAACATCCTGCAGAGCACAAAGGCTGACAGCACGGATCGCGCCAGGATCCTGATCGGCGCGTATGGAAAAGGAAAGTCTCACATTGTTCTGATGATCCTCTCTATACTCATGAAGAAGGATCTGAAGCTGTTTAAGAAGATGATTCCTGTGATAAAGGAGCAGAGGCAGGAGCTCTTTACACTGATCAATTCCTATTATCAGCACAATGATCCCATTCTTCCCGTAGTTGTCACAGGAAGCGGGAGCAGCATAGAGCAGTCTCTGATGCTTGCCCTGCAGAACACTCTTGAGGAAAACGAGCTGCAGGACATCATGCCTGAAACCAACTATCAGGCCGCTGTGAACAAGATAGAGGACTGGAAAGCAAATTACCCGGGAGTCTATGCCCAGTTTGAAAAAGTTGTCAACGGCAATGTCCCGGATTTTGAGGGCAGGCTTCAGGATTTTGACTCTGAGGCATACAGGGCATTTGAGGAGTCTTATCCGTCACTGACAGCCGGCAGCACTTTCAATCCGTTCGTCGGGTTCAATGTAACGGATATCTATTCCGGCGTCATCAAGAGCCTGAAGAGCAGGCATTACAGCGGCATCTATGTTGTCTATGACGAATTCAGCAAATACATAGAGAACCACATCAGGACAGGCGCTGAGAATGACACGAAGACGCTTCAGGATTTCGCGGAATACTGCAGCAGAAGCGGAGGCTCTGAGCTCCATATCATGCTGATCTCCCACAAGGAAATCACGAGCTACATGGGGCAGGCATCGAAGGAGTCAGTCGACGGCTGGCGCGGCGTGTCAGAGCGCTTCCGCCATGTTTACCTCAACAACAACTTTACGCAGACCTACGAGATCATCGCGTCGGCCATACAGAAAAATAAGACAAAATGGGCTGAATTCCGGAAAGCTCATGAGGCCGATTTTGAGAGCCTTAACTCGAGGTACGCGGATCATCCTATTTTTTCGGATATGTACGAGGGCGGAATCAGCAGCGTTCTTTACGATTGCTATCCGCTCCACCCGGTTTCGACCTTTATTCTCCCGAGGCTCTCAGAAAGAGTGGCCCAGAACGAGCGTACCCTCTTTACCTTCATCTCAGCATCGGGGAACGCCACGCTCTCCTCATTCCTGGCGGAACACGGCGATGATAAGTTTGCTGTAGCAACGCCTGATCTCATCTATGACTACTTTGAGCCCCTGCTCAAGCAGGAGGTCTACTCCGGCAGGCTGCACAAGTACCACACGCTTACTGAAAACATCCTGAGGGATCTGCCTGCGGGCAGCCTTGAGGCAAGGATCGTCAAGACCATAGCGCTCATTGATATCCTCGGTCAGTATGAGAAGCTGGTGCCGACAATGGACGAGATTGTCGGCATTTACTCGAGCATGGCATCGCCTGAAACTGTTAATAAAGCCATTGAAACGCTTATAGAGCAGAAATATGTCATCTACCTTAAGCGCAGCAATGGGTACCTCAAGCTCAAAGAGACATCAGGCGTTGATATCCGCAAGTCAATCGATGATCTTGTCGCTAAAAGGCAGAATAAGGCTGACACGAAGAAGATCCTCAACGGCGCTAATTTTGACAGCTACATGTACCCTTCCCGCTACAATGACGAGAAGGAGATGACTCGGTACTTTAAGTTTGAGTTTATCAGCTCATCAGAGGCATCAGACGATACAGACTGGAAAATAAAGCGCGGTCTCATTCATGCTGACGGAGCCGTATTCGCGATTATTCCTGAAAGCGTCGATGACATTGAGCGGGCTCTTGAGTCAGTCAGGGCTAGCAGCAAAGAGTGCCATGACTGCGTATTTGTGATACCAAGGAAATACAGCGATATCGAGCAGACAGTGCGTGAGTTCGAGGCTGTCCGCATGCTCATGGACACCGCAGCAGATGACCGTGTCCTCTATGACGATTACGAGATTGTATATGACGATCTGCAGGAAGTAATCCGCAGCTATATAGGCGTGTATACCCATCCGGAGAAAAACGGGGCGTATTTCGTTTATGACGGAGAGATCCGCAGCATCAGGCGCAAGTCAGAGCTTTCAGGCCTCTTCTCGGATATCTGCGACAAGTTATACTGGCTGACTCCGGCTGTAAACAACGAGGTAATCAACAAAGAGGATATTACCAGCATCGCGAGAAACAGCCGGTCAAAAATAGTCGCAGGATTGCTTCGCGCTAAGCTTGAGCCGAGCCTGGGGCTCAAGGGCAGCGGACAGGAAGTCTCGGTAATGAGAAGCACTCTGGTCATGACCGGCATACTGCAGAACTATGAAACTGAGTGCAGCATCAGCCTTGAGCCAGATGATCAGCCCATGAAGAACGTTCTGCATGTAATCCGCGATTTTGTGCTGTCCGCGAGATCGAGTGATTCTGTGTCGTTTGAGAAGCTGTACAGAGAGCTGACATCGTCTGAATATCACATCGGCCTGCGCAAGGGGCTTATTCCGATTTACCTTGCTGCTGTATTTCATGAGTACCTGGCACAGATAGTCCTCAGGGACAGGAACGGCCAGATCCCGACAAACGCTGACGCGCTTGAGCAGATCAATGCAGATCCCTCCCTTTTCAGCTTAAGCTACGTCAACTGGGATGCTGACAAGGAGCAGTATATCAGGAGGCTTGCTGAGGCCTTCTGCGTCGGCTCTGAAGGCTATGACAGCAATGATGTGTCTGATGCCATGCGCAGATGGTACATGCTCCTCCCGAAATACGCTAAAAACCTGAAGGCCCTGCCGGATTCAGCGAAAGTCACTGCCGACATGTCAGCTCTGATGTCGGTGCTTAGGAGGAATGAATGCGGTTATGACTTCCTGTTCAAGCGCCTGCCTGAGTCTCTCAGGGCAGAGAAAGCTGATTCTGCTCTTGCGGAAAGGATAGCAAAGGCCAAACTGGCTTACGACAGATCCCTTGGTGGCCTTAAGGAATATCTCTCTGGCTGGATGAGGGAACAGTTTGGCAGCAAAGAGGCTGCTCAGTATAAGAAGATGTCGCTCTCATCTATCGTAAAGGACTGGTGCGAAAAGATCGATCCGGAGGCCTTTAGTCAGCTCTTCCCGGATGGCACTTCGCAGATGCTCTCACTGATGAAGGAAATCGGTACTGACGAAGACAGTTTTGTTGAGAAAATCGGGAGAGCAGCGACTGATCTGCGCCTTGAGGACTGGGATGCGGAAGTCATCTGCATGTTTAAGGACAACATGCTCAGGTACCGTGAGACTGCCGAATCGTTTCATTCAGTGCCTGATGAAGGATCCAAAAGTGCACCGTCATCCGGATATACCGTCTCTTTTGCGGGTGAGGACGGGCAGACCGTTGTCAGGCGTTTCGACAGAGTTAACACTTCTGCAAGAGGCAGGTTGCTTTTCAACTCATTGATGGATAGCCTCGACAGTATGGGGCAGTCTATTTCAGAGGCTGAAAAACGGCAGATACTTATGAACGTGCTCGCGAAGTTCTGCTGAGGCTTGAGACATATGGCATATTTTGATAACGCCGCAACTACCTATCCGAAGCCTGAATGCGTTTACGCATTCATGGACAGCTTCTATAGGCATAACGGCGGCAATGCCGGCAGGGGAACATACGAGCAGGCCGCGAATGCCGGAAAGCTCATCGCTGAAACGAGGCAGAGAATACAGAAACTGCTTCACTGTCCGGCAAAGCAGGTAGTGTTCGAGCCGACCGCGACAGTTGCTCTGAACGTGATTATCCAGGGGCTCATTTCCACAGGAAAAATCAGCAGTGTCTATATTTCCCCGTTTGAGCACAACGCTGTGACGAGAACGCTTCACCATTTTGAGAAGCGGGGCATCATCAAAGTAACGCAGCTTTCTGTTACGAAAGAATTGCGCTATGACCTTGAGCGGATCAGATATCAGTTCGACAGTGAAAAGCCTGACCTCGTCATAGTGTCCCATGCCAGCAATGTCTGCGGGCTTGTTGCGCCGGTAGAAGATATTTTCGCGCAGGCAAAGAAGCATGATGCAGCAACAGTTGTCGACATGTCGCAGACAGCTGGTCTCGTCGATTTGGACTGCGGGCTGCAGACGATTGATTTCGCAGTATTTGCCGGACATAAGACCCTCTACGGCCCTACCGGCATTTCAGGCTTTGTCATGAACCCGGCAATCGATCTTCCTGCCGTCTTTTTCGGCGGAACCGGCTTTGAGTCTGCAAATCAGGATATGCCGGATTCTCTCCCGCAGAAATATGAATTCGGGACGCTCAATATTGCCGGGGTTGCCGGGCTCTATGCCGCGCTTGACTGGATTGAGGAAACGGGTATTCAAAACATCTGGGAGAAGGAGCAGGAGCACAGGCAGAAGCTCCTTGATATCCTGAGACGGTACAGCTTTATTCGGATTGTCGGCAGCAAAGAAGGATGCAGGTACGCCGGGATAGTTTCCTGCGTTTTTGACGGAATCAGCAGCGATTCAGCTGGAGGGATACTGTCTGAACGCGGAATTTCCGTCCGCGCCGGGCTTGACTGCGCTCCATTGGCGCATCAGTTCCTTGGAACATATCCTGCGGGAACTGTCAGGTTCAGCGTCAGCTGGTTCACGCGCGATCAGGACTTTGCAGCTCTTGTGTCTGCTCTTGATGACATAGATGCCGGTCTGTAGGAGAGAGCCATGGGATTACAGGATGTAAAGCTCAAGATGGAGTACCGGTCTCCTGGGGACAACATGGTGACGGAATTCTATATTCCGCTGCTCCGTCATGCTACTTTGTACCAGAGAAGCGTGGGATTTTTCAGCTCGACGGCCCTCATTGATATTTCAAAAGGAATTGCGTCCCTGGTAAAAAACGGCGGCCATATCCAGATGATTGCCTCTCCGAAGCTCTCCGATGAGGACATAGAGGCTATAGACAAGGGGTACGAAGAACGCAATGCTCTGGTAGAAAAAAGACTTTTGGAGGGCCTTGACGAAGAGTACACTGATTATTTTGCTCTCGAGCGGCTGAACCTTCTTGCGAATCTCATCGCTGATGGAAGGATGGATATACATGTTGCTATTGTCGAGAATGGCGGGAACATTGGCATGTACCATGAGAAGCTTGGAATAATTTCTGATGCCGATAAAAATGCAGTCGTTTTTTGTGGCTCGATGAACGAAAGCGATACCGCAATGAAAGTCAATTACGAGGCCATTGACGTATTCCGCAGCTGGAGTGACCCTGACGGTAGGGTCAAGAGGAAGATGGATGCCTTCAAAAATTTTTGGAGCAATTCTGATCCAAACGTAAAGATAATTGATTTTCCCAGTGTTCCTAAGAAGATCCTTGAAAAGTACAGGCGAAGAGCCCCAAATCTCAATATTGACGAGGAGCAGTACCCTCAAAGTTATTCTCTTCCTTCCGAGACAGTTTCATTGCCTGTTGCGGAACGTAGATCTTATGGGGCAAGATGCCCGGAAGGTCTGAAACTGCATACATATCAGCAGGAGGCAATTGATAAGTGGGCTGCAGAGCATTACCACGGTATTTACGACATGGCGACAGGTACAGGGAAGACGCTGACCGGCCTTGCCTCTATAGCAAGATTATCCAAGGATTTGAATGACCATCTTGCAGTCATAATCGTTTGCCCATATCAGCATCTAGTTGAACAATGGGTTGAGGATATTGTGAAATTCAATATCAAGCCGATCATTGGCTATGGAGCTTCGCCTCAGCCTAAATGGAAGGAAAGGTTAAAGAAGGCTGTCCGTGATCTGACATTGAGGGAGGACAAGCAGTTCTTCTGTTTGATTTGCACAAATGCTACATTCCGGAAGGCTTATGTACAGACGGCGATCGATGAGGTAAATAAAATTGGCACACCGGTGCTGCTGGTAGTAGACGAAGCTCACAATGCAGGTGCTGTATCATTTCTTAAATATCTCGATGACAGATTCAAATACCGGCTGGCGTTGTCAGCTACCATGGATCGCCACATGGATGAAACAGGGACAAAGGGGTTGTATGATTTCTTTGGCAGAGTATGCATAAATTACCCGTTGAAGCAGGCGATCAAGGACGGACATCTCACACAATATAGGTACCATGTAATACCTGTCAGCCTGACGGATGAAGAACGCATGCAATATGAAGTGCTGACGAAGGAAATTGGTCAAAATTATATAAAATCGGAAAAAGGCTATTCACTTACTGAGCGTGGAAAACTGCTTGCTATTCAGCGTTCGCGTATTGTTGCAGCCGCGTCAGAAAAGATGACAGCATTAAGGCAGACAATCGAACCGTATAGAAACGATAAAAATATTCTGATTTATTGCGGTGCTGCAAATGTACTTGCAGAAGATGAAGATAAATCAGAGACTGCGCCATCCGATGTAAGGCAGATAGACGCAGTTACCAGATTTTTAGGGCTGGAGCTCAATATGAGGGTCGCAAAATTTACATCTGACGAAGATATTAAACAGAGGGAATCAATCAAGGACAGATTCCAAAAAGGTGACCTGCAGGCGATTGTTGCGATCAAATGTCTCGATGAGGGCGTCAATATTCCTGCTATAAAAACTGCATTTATACTGGCAAGCACCACTAATCCGAAAGAGTACATACAAAGAAGAGGACGTGTGCTGCGTAAGTTTCCTGGAAAAGAGTATGCCGAGATTTACGATTTTGTAACTTTGCCCAGACCTTTAAATGATGTAAATTCCCTTTCCAAGGAGGAATTAAAGGCAGATTACACGCTTGTCATAAATGAGATAAGACGGATGAAGGAATTTTCTGAATCATCACAAAATTCCATAGACTCAAACGCTATCATATGGCAGGTTCAGAAGTCATACGATTTGACTGATAAACAAATCATAGATGGTATTCATATTGCCAGCTAACTAGCGGGGATCAATTATGGACAGCCAAATTAATGAAAAAGACACACCGGATATCGATGAACTTGTTTATAAAATGTATGAACTCGTTAATACAATTGTTGAAAAAGAAAACGAAAATATAAAGTCCCACGAATTAACAGATGACCAAATGGTTAACTTTATACAGTCCCTGATAAAAAAGGAGACAAATTCATGATTATCAAATCGTTGATTCTGAAAAATTTCCGCCAGCTCCCTAATGCCAAAATCGATTTTGCTCACGGAAATATGCAGAAAAATGTAACCATAGTTATCGGCAATAATGGAACAGGTAAAACTACTCTTGAACAAGCAGTTACTTGGTGTATGTATGGGAAAATAAAGTTTACAGACATTCTATTAAACAAAAAAGTTTGGCAAAAACTGTCCAAAGGAGAAATGGGGGACGTAGCGAGTGCATCAGTCTCGCTAATCCTAGAGCATGCCGGTTATACTTATACAATAACAAGATGTATTACTTATCAAAAGAATAAAGATGTACCTGTGAAAACAACACTGGAAATGGCGTATGTTGGATCAGGTACAAAGGGAATACAAGAAAACGTAGAAGAATACAAATGCAAAACAGAAATTAACAAAATTCTACCTGAAGGGCTATCCAGCTTCTTTTTCTTCGACGGAGAAAAGATCAATACCATGTCAGAGCAGATATCTGATAAGACAAAGGTATATGACTTTGAAAATGCCGTCAAAAGCATGCTGGGAATGGGTGGAATCAAACAGGCAATGGACCATATCGATGGGCGAGGAAAGCTCACAGTAGTAAAAAAATTTAGAAACGATATGGACGAGAATAGTGACAGCGAAATTTCTGTCTTGAACAAGAAAATTGAAGACAATAAGACAGAGATCCAAAAAATAGACGATGCCAAAAATAATCTTACTGATCTGATAACAAAATCCAAGAGAGAAAAAGAACAGGCAGAAAAAGACATTCGTCAGTATGCAGAGGGCGCTAAATTACAGGAACAGCAAGAACAGTTAGAGGAACAGCAAAACCAAGCAAGAAGTGTTAAGGCACAGTTGCAAAATGATATTGCTAAGTTATTTCAAGGCAATGTGTTATCAATAGCATCATTTAGCCTTATCTCAAAAGCCCTGGCAAAGCTATCAGAACTTGATCTTAACAATATTGATGCACGGGATATAACAAGTGAGACCATAGACTGGCTGTTAAAAAGGCATAAGTGTCTGTGTGGGTGTGATTTGTTAGAAGGCAGTGATGCGTACACCGCTGTTAAAGAGTGGCGTAAATATGTTCCCCCGGAGAATATGAGCAGTGTTGCTCGTAGTTTCAAAGGAGAGGCTTATAACAGGTTGCTCAGCTTCGATGAACAATCAGTGAAAAATTTGATAGAAAGTAAGCTGATAGCAATTAGTAAACAGGAAGATGTTGTTCAAGAATGCGAAGATAAAATTAACGATTTTGCTGCGGCTGTTACTGGAAACAATAAAGAAAAGATACAGGAACTTCATGCGCATATCAAAAAATGTGACGAGCAGCAAAACTTGGCCATAGAAACACTTCAGGAAAATGCAGAGAAAAAAGGAAGCTTAAATAATGATATTCAGATTTCAGAAAAAGAGCTTCAGCGCCTGAATCAGCAAAATGCTAAAAATAAAAAGCTGCAGAAGAATATTGAATTTGCACAAAAATTGTATCGTTTCTTGGAAAATATTTATAAAAATGAGGAGAAAAAAGTCAAAGAAAGATTAGAGTACACAATAAACGAAATTTTTCAGAAAATTTTTAATAACGAACTGTATTTGACTATAAGTGATGGTTATAGGGTAACTATTAAATCTTCAAAGGACAATACAAATGTTGAGGCATCTGCAGGTCAGAACAATGCAGCTGTATTCGCATTTATCGCTAGTTTGATTAAATTGGCGAAAGATAATGGTGACTCTGAAAATAAGGACTTAAGACTGCTATCTTCTGAAATATACCCGCTGGTAATGGATGCTCCTCTGTCAACGTTCGACAATGATCGTATAGACGCAATTTGTGCTATTTTGCCAGAGATAGCTGAGCAGGTGATAATTTTCATCAAAGATACTGAAGGTGATATTGCCAAAAAACGTCTAGGCAACCGTATTGGCGCTTTTTATAACTTGGAGTCGCTCGATGTAAATGAAACAGTGGTAAAAAAGGAGACTGTGTGATGAGTGATGGAAAGAAAATAGACGCATTCACCGGGCAATTAATATTCAAGGGCAGAACGGCAAAATACGTATTGGAAATAGTCAGTCCTTTTGAAAGAAAAACAAAGGCTCAATTATTTAAAACTAATGTAAATGTTTTATTAGTGGCTCCCCTTATTGGTTTTATCTTTCATCATACAGCAACGCAAGATGCAGAAAAAGATGATCATGGAAAGGTTTGGGAGACAAGCGTCTTTGATGAACAAATGAATCGGTACAAGATGGCAATGGAGTTTAATTTGAGACTTATCATGCTTCTTGATGAGGACTATGAACGAAATGAAGAGAAGCGTCTTGATAAAGCACTACGATATTTTATGCAAGACCAAAGAGACATAGATCGTTACTACTCGTATGTATATGGCGGTATTGACATTTTGTATGATAAATTGGTTAAAAACGCTGTTTCATCGGATGATTATATAGAAAATATAGTTAAATTCTGTAATGAATTTTCAGAGAAACACAATAGTGGATGCGATAAAGATAAAATTATAAACTTATGTCAATAGATATCGCACGACTTCAGTTGAGAATTTGACATCCATAAAGACTGAAGAGTTTGTAGAACGCATATGGAACAAAACAAAGGTTACGTATACATCCTCACCAACCAGGCCTTCCGTGAGGACTGGGTCAAGATCGGAAAGAGTTCGAGGCCTGTCGATATCAGATCCAAGGAGCTCGACAATACTGCAGTCCCTCTCCCGTTTGAAATCTATGCTACGCTCAAAACCTCGAAGTACAGCGAGGTCGAGAAGCAAATACATAAGACAATAGACCGTCTCTCTGACCTGAGGATCCGCCAAAACCGGGAGTTTTTCAATATTTCCCCTGCAGACGCGCTTGAGATAATGCGCGATTCAGCATCACTCCTGGATGACGCGGAGATAGCAGTCTATGTAGACGGAAAGCCCGTCATCTCTGAAAGCAAGGAACATGATAGGGCGATTGCAGACCAGAATGATCAGAAAAAGAGGCGGCATCCAAAGCCAGGCTTCAAGTTCAGCATGATTGGCCTCAAGCCAGGTGACTTCGTTACCTTCGATCCTCTGAAACTCGAGGTGAAAGTCGCTTCTGACGACAGGGTTGAGTATGATGGAAGGCTCTACAGTCTCTCGTCTTTTGCCGGCAACTTCATGCCGGAGGAGCAGCAGAACAAGTCCGGATCATACCAGGGGCCTATTTACTTCAGCTATAAGGGAAAAACACTGTTCAGACTGAGAAATGAAATGGACAGCGGAAACTTTTCTCATGATGCATCTGAAGAGAATTCAGGTGCCTGAAGGGTGATCCTCCGGCGCTGTCAGTGTTTCGCAACGCTATTCAGCACGTCTCGCGCGTTTTGAAAAAACATTTGGCAAATTATCCAAATAGGATATAATGCGCTCACACGCAGCCGCCCTGTGCGTCTGTCGTTCTCCCAGGAAAGCTCCCGCCCTGCGGCATCAAATCCTGGAGATGAGGGTGTCCGTGAGCCTGTTTTGATTACCTGGTCTGTCCGACACTTTTCCACCAATATCTTTAGGCTGTATGCCTGCTTTCAATCCATTAACAGGCATTTCACTTTAACCCCTTCCGGGGTGCTACAGGAGTAAGCGGCCGAGCGCTTCCAGCTCAGCCGGATGTTTACATGAACTTAAGTGATTTAAAGAAACTTGACGTCAATTCACTGACTGATCTTGCCCAGACCATGGGCGTTACCGACATCGAGAGAAAGCCCCGCAAGGACCTCATTTTCTCAATCCTCAAGGTCCATGCGAGGAACGGCGAGGACATCTTCGGCGACGGCGTCCTCGAGATCCTGCCTGACGGCTACGGCTTTTTGAGGAGCGCTGACTGCTTCTACCTCTCAGGCCCCGACGACATCTATGTGTCCCCTGCCCAGATCAGAAAGTTCCACCTGCAGACCGGCGACACCATCCAGGGCAAGATCCGTCCCCCGAAGAGCGAGTCCGAGCGCTATTTCGCCCTCCTGAAGATTGACACCATCAACGACGATCCCCCGGAGAGCGCACGCAACAAGGTGCTCTTCGAGAACCTGACCCCGCTCCATCCTGACGAGATGCTCCGCCTCGAGCGCGGCAACGGCTCCAAGGAGGACATCACCGCGAGGATCATCGACCTCATTGCGCCTATCGGCAAGGGCCAGCGCGGACTTATCGTCGCTCCCCCGAAGGCCGGTAAGACCGTGCTCCTGCAGAACATCGCGCAGAGCATCACCGCGAACCATCCCGAGTGCACCCTTATGGTCCTTCTCATCGACGAGCGTCCTGAGGAAGTCACCGAGATGCGCCGCATGGTGCAGGGCGAGGTCATCGCCTCGACCTTCGACGAGGCAGCAAGCCGCCACATCCAGGTTGCCGAGATGGTCATCGAGAAGGCAAAGCGCCTTGCCGAGCACAAGCATGACGTTGTCATCCTCCTTGACTCCATCACCCGTCTCGCAAGAGCCTACAACACCGAGACCCCGTCATCGGGCAAGGTCCTCACGGGCGGTGTTGACGCCTACGCGCTGCAGAAGCCCAAGCGCTTCTTCGGTGCCGCAAGAAACATCGAGGAGGGCGGCTCCATTACAATCATCGCCACCTCCCTCATCGACACCGGCTCCAAGATGGACGAGGTCATCTACGAGGAGTTCAAGGGCACCGGCAACATGGAGCTCCACCTCTCAAGGCGCATCGCCGAGAAGAGGGTTTATCCTGCCGTTGACGTCAACCGCTCCGGCACCCGCCACGACGAGCTCCTCCAGACTCCTGCCGAGCTGCAGAAGGTCTGGATCCTCCGTAAGTTCGTCCATGACATGGATGAGGTCGAGGCAGCCGAGTTCCTCATCGAGCACCTCTCCTCAACGAAGACCAACGACGAGTTCTTCGACCTGATGAAGAGCGGCAAGCTCTGATCTCAGACCTGCCGCATGAGCCATGCGGCAACGGTCAAAAAAGGCGGGGCAATGCGCTCCGCCTTTCTCATTTCATGTTTCCCCGGGGCTCCGGCATGTCTCAGGAGGCTTCCCCGCCTCACCCGCTATCCTCTGTATCACCCGCCGTCCGATACCTGCCTTCCCCGGTCAGGTGAGCCTGCTCCATGGCAGATGCCATCCCCGGCCGTGCCGGAAAATTTAGTTCATATGAAACCTTGTGCCCTTTCTGGTTAAAAATCCGTCTTTTTCTGAGGCTCTCATCCTGCTATCATAAAGAAAAAAACAGCCGTCCCGGAGAAAGTTCTTAGCGTCTCCGGGATGGCGGTGTCAGACTTCAGGAGATTTTGAATGAGAATGATTGAGCAAATCAACGCGGAGCAGGCCGCTGCAATCCGGGCCGCCGCGGAGAAGGGAGACGCGAAGGCGCAGGAGCGGCTCGGAGACCTCTGCCGCTTCGGCGAGGGCGTGAGGCGCAACGTAGATGAGGCCGAGACCTGGTACAAGAAGGCCTCGGATCAGGGGAACTGGGATGCCCTCGCGAAGCTCGCGCGCCTCTATGAGCTCTCGCGGAAGGAAGTGAAGCCGAGCGCAAGGGCTGTCGAGGGGCTTTACCAGAAGGCCGCCGGGCACGGCTCCCTCCTCGGCATGGAGAGGCTTGCCGACATGTACCTCAAGGGACGGGGCGTGAACGGCACCAGGGCAGACGCGATCACCTGGTACCGGAAGGCGGCGGATGCCGGCAGCATGCACGGCATGTTCTGGCTCGGGCTGATGTACGAGAACGGGATTGAGGTGGAGCAGGACTATGCCGAGGCCGCAAAGTGGCTTGCCGCGGCAGCGGAGCACGGCCAGGATGCCGCGATGTCAAACCTTGCCGTTTACTATGAGGAGGGGAAGGGGGTAGCGCAGGACTACGCGAAGGCCGCGGAGCTCTACAGGAAATGCGCCGACAAGGGAATCGCCCAGTCCGCCTGCCGTCTCGGCTCCCTCTATGAGAGGGGGCTCGGAGTGCAGCAGGATTACGCGGAGGCGATGAAGTGGTACCGGAAGGCCGCTGAAGCGGACTGCTCCGAGGCTGTGTGCCGCATCGGCGACATGTACCTTAAAGGTCTCGGAATCCCCGCAGATCCGGGCGTTGCCGCACAGCTCTATGTGAAGGCCGCAGAGCACGGGAGCTGGGAGGCGGAGATCAAGGCCGCAGATCTCATGAGCGACGAGAAGAGCCCCGCGCATGACAGAAAGAAGGCCCTGGAACTGTACATGGCTGCTGCGGCGCACGCCAATGTCTACGCCGAGTACCGGATCGGCTGCCTCCTCGAGAAGGAGGACGGGCTTGAGAAGCAGATGGAGGGCTTCAACTGGATCCAGATGGCCGCGAAGAACGGCTATAAGGACGCGCAGCAGAAGCTCCTGGTCCTCGGGTTCTCGGCATAGCATGAATGCTACGTCTGTGAGGCATTGAGTCCGCAGCCCGTAACCGACAGCCTCCGGAGAAAAGGCGTGCCATGGAAATGGCCTGCCTTCTGTGAAAGCTCCGGAGGCTTTTTCAAAACGGGACCTGAGATGCCGGCATGATACTGCTCTTTTCCTGAACTTGGGGCCGGCTGGTTCAGCAAAAGGGGAATCTGAGCGCGGGAGACCCGCAATCCGGGATTTCTCGGAGCTCAGACAGCATGCTGATGACTCACGGAGCAGCTTATGGCATTAGGATCTGCCCTGCCGGGTTCAGTCAGGGACAGCATCACTCGCTTCACCCGTGACGGATTGTTTCACGTGGAACGTTCATACTGCCGCGCAGGGGCTGCCTGGTTCTGCCCAGCTCTCCCGCGGCCGTTTTTTTACTCTGATACGGAGGCCTTATGAAAGCGAAGCTCCTTGTCCTCATCCTCGGTCTTGTCCCGGTGTTCGCGTACGCTGATTCAAGCTGCTCGAGGGACGCGAAGGGCGATATCAACTGCACCTACGAGGACGGCTCGAGGTCAACCACCTGGCGTGACGCCGCGGGAAGAGACCAGACCATCATCACCGACCGTGACGGGAACACCCGCTCCATGAGTTGCTCGACTGACGCGATCGGGCGGTACAACTGCAGGTAGCCGGGAAGAATGAGCTATGCGAACGGCGTACGAGCCTCAGTGCCTGCGCTTCCCTGCCTGTCAGGCGTCTCTTTATTAGGGAGAATTCCATGAAAAGGATCCTGCCCGTCCTGCTAGCCGCAGCGGTTTCCTCAGGAGCCGCTTATGCAGAGGAAATCACGCTTTACGACAGTGAAGGGAATGCAGCCGCCTGGATCGACACCTCTGACCGCAATACCATCTATCTCTGGAGCGGCGAGCCTGTTGCCTTCATCAGGAAAGACGGCAGCGTCCCTGACATCTACGGCTTCAACGGCCGCCATCTCGGCTGGCTTGAAAAAGGGATTGTGCGGGATCATGAGGGGCTCATGGCGGGCTTCACCAAAGGCTCTCTCAATATGCACACGGGGCAGGAGCACTACAGGCCGCAGAAGATGCAGAAGCCCTTCAGGGCGCAGCCGGAGTTCCCGCCGCAAAGGCCTTTCTACCGGAACACTTTTTCAAGTACGTCTCTTACTGAGTTCCTCATGCAGGGCAGGAATTAACTCCCGTCTGCAGCGGGCTCATCCCGTGCCCTCCCGCTTTGTCCTGCCCAGCCCGGGACAGCACTCACCCGGCAATGACGGCCGGACCTTAAGTGAGGAGGACGGGAAATTCCGGCAGGTCTTTCCATTCCCGCCCCTCGCAGTGTAAAATTTATACAGACAGAACCTGCTCCGGGGGAAACGGAGCTCACGGCACAGGGGGCCTAACATGGCAGAGAATTCAGGATCTTCAGGCATCGCATCGTATTCCATCCGCGGGCACATGGTTGTTTTCCATGAGGATTCCCACGAGTACTATGTTGACGGAGTGAAGGTCCCGTCCGTTACGGAGCTTGTCCGGAAGTACTCCGAGCTCCACGGGCTTGATGACTACACCACGGTTCCCTCTGGCAGCCCCCGGAAGGCCGCGCCGAAGGGCACTACCATACAGCAGGAGATAGAGCGCTATGAGAAGGACGGCGCAGAGGGAAGCTCAGAGGAGTTCAGGAACTACCTTGAGCTCAAGGGAAAATGCGGGATAAAGGCTGAGTCAAGCGGGCTTCCGGTCCTGATTTTCGACGGCTCGGGAAAGCCCGTCTGCGCGGGGCGCCTTGATCTCTGCGGCACGGTGATGGGCGGGAGCGCCATCATCGGCATCAGGCGGACGGCGAAGATCTACAAAGCCAAGGTGTCGCTGCAGCTCAACCTGTACCGCCTCGGCTACAAAGAGAGCTACGGCGAGCCGTGCGAGAGCCTTTACGTCTTAAGGCTGAGACGCAGCGCCTCCGAGTTTGCCAGAATCCCCGTTGACGAGAACTATGCGTATGCACTGCTCAGGGAGTGCCTCCCTTCCTTCAGTGAGAATCCTGCCCCGGATGCGGAAAAAGCGGCAGGGGCGGATACCGCGGCACGGGCAGGAGCAGAGCCGGAGGCAGAGGCAGAGGCAGAGGCTCAGGAACAGCCCGCGGCTGCTCATCAGAAGGATGCTCCGGAGAGGGAGGAAAGCCCTGAGGAGAAGGCTGCCAGCAGAGAGCGAGAGGCAGAGTGCGCGGGAAATGCGG
>Ga0256404_1007642_pt1 | contig 16884 bp, 17 predicted proteins | sample RumenRJG_01DNA_FD_185990 | JGI IMG/M metagenome (GOLD analysis project Ga0256404, IMG submission 185990) | Bovine rumen microbial communities from Lethbridge, Alberta, Canada - RJG_01 | ecosystem: Host-associated > Mammals > Digestive system > Stomach > Rumen | place: Canada: Alberta | collected...
GGCCAGAATATCTCCGTCCTCGAATGTGCCGCGTACGCGGTCTATCTCATTGTCGTAGATCCAGAGGCCGCCGGCTTTGAATGCGCGGGCACCTCCCTTTTTGATCCGGGCAACGGCACTGCCGGCCAGGTTTTCATGCAAATGCTCTGTATAGTCAGTCATCAGGTAGATCCTCCTGTTTCTTTTTCATGGCGCAAGATTCGAGAACGAGTCTTGAATGTGTTCATTATGATAGGCAGGTTTGGTGTTTTTTGCAAGCAGAGAATGCTTTATGAACCTCCGACAAGCCAAAGGGACTGCATCATGAGAACCAACAGAAGGCATTTCATTAACCTCAGCCGGGTGAGGCTTCTGCGAAGCTTCCTGCATCCTTGCTTCTATTGTGCGCCTGGATATGGTATGATGTGATTATCAAAACCAGTTGACGGCATTTTTAAAGCCGCATAAAGCTGTATAAAGATGCGGCAGTATGTTGCAGCTGTCCGTATTGTAAAAACGAAACGAATCCAATCCGCAGCAGACGTCAACAAAAAAGCACAGTAAAGCAGAATAAAAAACACAGTAAAGCAGAATAAAAAACACAGTAAAGCAGATAAAAAAGCAGAGTAGAATTAAACACAACAAAAGGAAGCAGAGAATGAACTGGAAGGAACATATGAATGCCGAAAAAGCAGCGGTCCTTGTGGACTCGGGCTGTGATATTGCACAGGAGTGTATTGATCAATACGGCTTGTGGCTTCTGCCCCTGCATATTGATTATCCGGAGAAGGCCTATCTGGACGGGGTGGATATTGACCCGCAGATGGTCTATGACCGATATCCCAAGGATTATCCAAAGACATCCACGCCTTCTCTGCAGGAGGTCCTGGATAAGTTGGAGGAGATGGCGGATGCCGGCATTGAGAAGGTCATTGCCGTCTGCATTTCAAGCGGGCTGAGCGGAACCTGGAACGCGGTGCGCCTTGCAGCTCTTCATCAGGACCGGGTCAGGGTCTTTGTTTTTGATACCAAAAATATTTCTGTTGCGTGCGGACTTCTGGGAATCTGGGCTGCCCGCAAACTGTCAGAGGGAATGTCCTATGAGGACGTATGTCAGGGCCTGCAGGACAAGATTTATGATTCCAGGGTCATGTTTTATATGGATACACTGGAATATCTGAAGCGGGGCGGCAGGATCGGGACGGTTTCTTCCATCATCGGAAAAGCTCTGAAGATCAAGCCCATCATCTCCTGCAATAAGGATGGGATCTATTACACAGTCTCTATGATTCGCGGAAGCAGACAGGGAAAGAGAAAACTCCTCAATGAAATGCTCAAATTCTGTAAAGGGCATAAGGTCTGGCTGGGGCTGGGGCATGGCGCAGCGCCTCTGGAACTGGAGCAGATGGAACAGATGCTGATGGAGGAACTGGGTGACAGCGGAGAGATCATCTACCGCAAGCAGATCGCGGCCACCCTTGCCCTCAATACCGGTCCCGGGCTGGTTGGCGTAGCCGCGCTGCTGGATCCGTAAAAAACGGAACTGTGGTCAGGGGTGATTATACACGGACTGTTTTCAGTACAAACATTCGTTGCCGGATGAGCATGGAAAAGCAGGCAGGACCGAGATTCTCTGCCTGCTTTTTGTATACATGTATTTTTTTATTCGATTTTTTGCTCTTTAGACTGGAAAAATATGTATGCGCGCTTTATAATAGAGTATCTGTTTGACACGACAACGCAGAAAAGTGCAGAGCAGATGTGTAATATCGGCGTTATGACCGACCCTGTAGAGCAGGAAACGCCCCGGAACAGGAAACTGGAGGAAGATTCATTATGGAAAAGAAAAACATCGATTGGAGTAACCTGGGATTTGGATATATGGTCACGGACAAGCGCTATGTGTCCATGTTTAAAAATGGTGCCTGGGACGACGGCGCCCTGATCAGCGACGACAAGATCGTTATGAGCGAGGATGCGGGTGTCCTGCACTATTCACAGTCTATTTTTGAGGGACTCAAGGCCTATACCACTGAGGACGGCCGGATCGTGTGCTTCCGCCCTGACCTGAACGCAGACCGTATGTACAATTCCGCGCTGCGGATGGAAATGCCTCCTTTCCCGAGGGATCGCTTTATTGATTCCGTCGTACAGACCGTTAAGGCCAATGCCGCATGGGTTCCCCCTTACGGCACAGGCGCGACCCTGTACGTCCGTCCCCTCATGTTCGGTATCAGCCCCGTCATCGGCGTCAAGCCCGCGGAGGAATATATGTATCGTGTCTTTGTGACACCCGTAGGCCCTTACTTCAAGGGCGGCGCAACCCCGATCGCGATCAAGGTCAGTGACTATGACCGCGCGGCACCGCGGGGAACCGGCCACATCAAAGCCGGCCTGAACTACGCTATGAGCCTGCTTCCCGTTATGGAAGCCCACAGAGAAGGCTTTGCCGAGAACCTTTATCTCGACCCCGCTACCCGTACCAAGATCGAGGAGACCGGCGGCGCAAACATCATCTTTGTCGACGCAGACGGAAATCTGGTCATCCCGACTTCCGACAGCATCCTGCCTTCCATCACACGCCGCAGCATCCATTATGTCGCGGAGCACTATCTCGGCCTCAAGGTCACCGAGCGTGTGGTCACCCTTAAAGAGGTGGAGGACGGAAACTTCAAGGAAGCCGGACTGTGCGGAACTGCTGCAGTTATTTCTCCCCTTGGCTGCATCAACGACCACGGCAAAGAGATCTTCTTCTCCAACGGAATGGAGAAGGTAGGCCCTGTCATCCAGAAGCTGTATGACACCCTGACCGGCATCCAGGCAGGCAGGATCGAGCCTCCGGAAGGCTGGATCGTCGAGATCTGCTGATCGGGACCTGACAGGCGGACCGTATGGATCTGCTGATCAGTACCTGACAGGGCAGGCTGTTGAGATCTGCTTTTGATCAGGAAATCCGGCGTCCTGAGACACCGGACCATAGAGTATCAGAACAGGAAACCGGGGACACATATTATTTGTGTCCCCATTGTTTAAGAAAAATAAAACAACCAGGAGTTATTTATGAGTGAGAAAAAGATGATGCTGGGCAATGCCGCTCTCGCGCGCGGCGCATGGGAAGCCGGCGTAAAGGTTTCTTCCGCTTATCCCGGAACTCCCAGCACGGAGATCAGTGAGGAACTTGTCAAATACCCCGGCGTGTACGCCGAATGGGCTCCCAATGAGAAAGTTGCGGCGGAAGTTGCCATCGGCGCTTCCTTCGCAGGTGTCCGTTCCCTGGCCTGCATGAAGATGGTCGGCCTGAACGTGGCCGCAGACCCGGTCTACTCTGTCTCCTATATCGGAGCGGACGGCGGCCTCGTCTTTGTTGTTGCCGATGATCCCGGTCTCTACAGCTCTCAGAATGAACAGGACACCCGCCGCGTCTGCCGCGCCGCTGTCGTTCCCTGCCTTGAGCCTGCGGATTCCCAGGAAGCCAAGGATTTCATGAAGTATGCCTATGAGATCAGCGAGAAATTCGACACGCCGGTCATCATCCGCACCACCACCCGCCTGGCACACTCCCAGTGCGAAGTCGAGCTCTGCGACCGCGTCGAGCCCGAAGACAAAGAGTACAAGAGAGATCCCTTCAAGCGTGTTATGATGCCCGGTATGGCAAAAAAGCGCCACCTGGTCGTCGAGCAGCGTATGAAAGATATGGAAGAGTGGGCATGCAGCCAGCCCTTCAACAAGGTCGAGATGGGCGATATGACCATCGACGGCAAGAAGATCGGCTTCATTACAGACGGCATTCCTTACCAGTACGTCAAGGAAGTCTGCCCCAATGCCTCTATCCTCAAACTCGGCATGTGCAATCCGCTTCCCAAGAAGATGATCGAAGATTTCGCAAAGCAGGTCGACGTTCTCTACATCTTTGAGGAACTTGAGCCCGTCATCGAGGAGCAGGTCCGCGCATGGGGCATCGACTGCATCGGCAAGGATCTCTTCACCATCCAGGGTGAGTACAGCGCCAACATGATCCGCGAGCGTGTCCTGGGAATGGATCTCGGCATTGAGCCGACTCCCGAGATTCCGCCCCGTCCTCCCATTCTCTGTCCCGGATGCCCCCACAGGGCAACCTACTCCGTGCTCAAAAAACTCAAACTGCACGCGGCAGGCGATATCGGATGCTACACTCTGGGCGCCCTGGCTCCTCTGGCAGTCGTTGACACCACAGTCTGCATGGGTTCCAGTATCTCCTCCCTGCACGGCATGGAGAAGGCCAAAGGCCATGACTATATCAAGAACTGGGTCGCTGTCATCGGTGATTCCACCTTTATGCACACCGGCCTCAATTCTCTGGTCAACATGTACTACAACCAGTCCCACGGCACTGTCATTATTCTTGACAACCGCACGACCGGCATGACCGGCCACCAGGACCATCCCGGAACAGGCAAGACCCTGTCCGGCGAGACTGTCCCGGCCGTCCATTTCCCGACCCTGATTAAGGGCATCGGCATTCAGAACGTCAAGGTGGTCAATCCTTTCGACACCGAGGAACTCACAAAGGTCCTCAAGGAAGAGACACAGAAAGAAGAACTGTCCGTCATCATCGCCCAGGCGCCCTGCGCCCTGCTCAAGAGTGAAGTACATCCCTACAAAGTACAGCCTCTTCCGGAGAAATGTGTCCACTGCGGCGCCTGCCTGCAGCCCGGCTGCCCCGCTCTCACGAAGAATGAGGACGGCAGCATCCGCATTGACGCCACTATGTGCAACGGCTGCGGCCTGTGCATGAAGATGTGCCGTTTCGGTGCGCTTGAGCAGGTCAAAGCGTAAATCATTTGTGTGAAAAAGCGGCACTGCACACAGTGCATTTGAGACTGTGACAGCAGCCCGCGGACAGGAAAAATGCGGTTACTGTTGACGCCCTCATGATGGCGTTAACAGATAACACTATTTGCACCTGGTGGAAATGGAGAAGATTATGACAAAGAATATTATGATCGTCGGTGTCGGCGGGCAGGGAACCCTGCTCACCAGCCGCATCCTGGGCGGCGTCATGGAGAACGCCGGATATGAAGTAAAGGTGTCTGAGGTCCACGGCATGGCACAAAGAGGCGGCAGCGTCGTCACCTTCGTGCGCTACGGCAAGGATGTCGCGGAACCCATCGTCGAAGAGGGCCAGGCAGATGTCCTCATCGCTTTCGAGCGCCTGGAGGCTCTGCGCTATGCCAACTTCCTGAAAAAGGACGGCGTGCTGATCGTCAACGACTGGCGCATCGATCCCATCAGCGTCGTCATGGGGACAGCCAGCTATCCCGAAAATATCATCGAGAACCTCGAGAAGACCCATACGGTCTACAGGATCAACGCTATGGATGAGGCCCTGCGTCTCGGCAATTCCCGTGTCTTCAACAACATTGTTCTGGGCATGGCTGCAAAGCACATGGAATTTGCCCGTGAGGACTGGCTCAAGGTCATTGAGGCCAAGGTCCCGCCCAAGACGGTTGAGATCAACACAAAGGCATTCCTGGTCGGCTACGAGAAGTAATTTGAAAAAACATACAAAACAGTGGGACAGGTGCCGCAATGAAGCGGTGCCTGTCCCGTTGTTTTTTTTGATGGAATGTGAGATGATAAAGCAGACAGCCGCGGGCGTATTTTCCGCTTTAGTTCCTGACATCATTACATTGGAGGTAAGAATGGTTAATCTGAGGATTGATCTCCCTGAGGGATTCCTGGACGAAGAGGTGCGGAACGGCTATACCGTCACCAGCAAGGCAAAGAGGGCCTGGGCCGTACAGATAGATCTTCTCATTAAGCTTGATGAAGTATGCAAAAAGTACGGGCTCAGATATTTTGCTGACTCGGGAACGCTCCTGGGTGCGGCCCGTGACCATGGTTTTATTCCGTGGGATGACGATATAGATGTCACAATGCTCCGCGCAGATTATGAAAAACTCAAAGAGGTTGCGGACAAGGAGTTCGAATACCCCTATTTTTATCAGGACATGTATAGAGACGAAGGCCTGATCCGCCCCCATGCGCAGCTGCGCAACTGTGAGACGACCGGATACCTGCCCCAGGAGGAGGACCGTCCCTACAATAAGGGAATCTTTCTGGATATTTTTCCGCTGGATGTCCTGCCGGACAATGATCTGGAGTTCAAGATCCACATCGCCAAGGTTAAGACGCTCTGGAGAACCATCGAGTACGGCGGGTATACCAAGGACGCGCCTCATAAACTGAAGGGAAAGATATTCCGACTTCTGACCGGCGGGATCTATAAGTTTACGGATGTAAAGAAGATGTTTGCCAGGTATGAAAAGCTCTGCGCAAAATACAACGGTACCGACAACCACAGGATGAGTTATGTGGTCCATTCCCGCGGCAAGGAAAAAAATATGTTCCGCAAGGAATGGTGGGACGAGACAGTCATGCTGCCCTTTGAATTTATTGAGGTTCCGGCGCCGGCAGGCTATGACAGCAGGCTTCGTCAGGAATTCAAAGACTATATGACACCACGCAATGTGGCAGCCGGCCATCCGGGTGCGATTCTGGATCCGGACCTGCCCTACGACGAGTTTATCCGCAGAAGAAAAAAGAAGCGGGCAGCGGCCAGGGCAAAGAAGAAAAAAGAGGAGAGCAGACAGTGAAAGATGATTTTGTGATCGGCGTTCTCGGAGGAATGGGTACGTATGCCACGATCCAGCTTTTCAAACAGTATGCGGAAGTATTTCCGGCCGAAAAGGAATGGGACCGTCCGCGGATCGTCATAGATAACCGCTGTACCATGCCGAGCCGGGTACTTGCTTATCTGAAGCATATCAAAGAAGATGAACTGGTAGAGCAGATGAGCGATTCCATGCGCCACCTGATCGATACAGGCGCGACAAAGATCCTGCTTGCCTGCAATACCTCCCACCTCTTTCTGCCCAGGATTTATGAGAATGTGCCGGAGGCAGAGGAAAGAGTGGTTCATATTATCCGCGCCTGTGTAGACCGGATCAGGGCAGACGGCAGAAAGAGTGTCTATCTTCTTGGAACAGAGGGTACGATCGACTCTCACATCTATCAGGATGCCCTTGCGGCTGAGGGCATTGAGTGCCTGGTCCCCGGGCAGGAGGAGTATACAGATCTGCGCGAATGCATCGAGGCTGTCAAGCAGAACAAGTACACAGAAGAGGTGAAAAAACTGTTTCTGGGTCTTGTCAACAGATATGACGCCTGCATTCTGGGGTGTACAGAACTTCCCATCCTCTACGAAAGATATGCGGATGAGGTGACCTGCGGGCAGATTTATGATCCCCTCATGATCGCGCTTAAGATACTGAAGCAGACGTATGACTCATAAGAGTGGAGATTACTATGAAGGCATTAATACTGGCAGCCGGTTTTGGCAAGCGCCTCCGGCCCATCACAAATACAATCCCCAAGTCCATGGTTGAAGTGAACGGAACCCCGCTTCTGGTCAATGCACTGAACAACTTGACCGCACTGGGGATCACGGAGATCGGCATTGTTGTCGGACACATGGCGGAATATATCCGTTCGGCAATCGGCAGTGAATTTAACGGGGCAGTCATCAGCTATTTTGAAAATCCCCGCTATCTGGAGACCAATAACATTGTTTCCTTGTATAAAGCGGTCGACTTCTGTGATGATGACATGCTCATGCTGGAATGTGATATTTATTATCACAAGGAGATGCTGGAGAAGCTGATGAACGGCGAGGGGGAGTGCAGCATTCTGGTCAGCCCCTTTAACCCCGAGACCATGGACGGTTCTGTCATCCGGGTCGAGAAAGACAAAGCGCTGGAACTCATTCTGGGAAAATGGCAGGGGGACGACTTTGACTACTCTCAGACCCGCAAGACAGTCAACATGTACCGCTTTACAAAATCCTTCGCCGCGAAATATATGCCGCTGATCAAGTGGTATGTAGAGAACATGGGAGAGCAGAGTTACTATGAGAAGGTGCTGGGAAGTCTGCTCTACCTGCGCGAATGTGATGTCCGCATTGTGGAGGTTCCCGAGAGCATGTGGTGCGAGGTTGACGATGCAGAGGATCTGGCCAGGGCCAGGGCCCGGTTTGGAGAATAAGGAGCAGAAGTGCTCCCGGCAGCCCGCACAAAGGAACCGGAAAAAGAAATGGAAGATGAAAAAGCAGTAACAGCGTAAGAAAAGGCCCGGAAAAAGCCCGGAAAAGGACTTGGAAAAAGGCTGTTACTGTACAGACCCACCTGAAACGCGAGGAGTTTTTCGCGCGCTTTTCGCGAAAAACCCGAGTACAAGGGCGAAAATCTCATCGCGTAGCGATTTGGAATGGGATTTTCGCAAGTTACTGTCCACGCCCTTGATAGGGCGTGAACAGTAACAAAAGGCTGAAAAAACGTTGAAAAAGAAAAAAGTACCACTTGCGGCTGGGAATGATTTGTGTTATCATAGTCATCCGTGGGATTTATCCCGGAATCAATTTTCCTTGCTCCTGTGATGCGTAAAACCGGATCACTGTTTCTGCGGAGCGGACCTTCCGGATATTCAGGATACAGGTTCTTTCCCGGATACAGAGTTGCCGTTTTGCGGCGGAAGCGGGGGCCAGAGACCACAAGGAGGTAAACAGAATGGGTAAATACGAGTTAGCCGTTGTTGTGAATGCGCAGATCGATGATGAAGCGAGGACAGCGGTTGTCGACAGATGCAAAGAGCTGATCACCCGTTTCGGCGGTACAGTCGGCGAAGTCGATGACTGGGGCAAGAAGAAACTTGCTTATGAGATCCAGAAGATGAACGAAGGTTACTACTACTTCATCAACTTTGAAGCTGAAGGCTCCGCGATCGCCGAGATCGAGAGCTTCATGCGCATCATGGATAACGTCCTCAGATATCTGTGCGTAAAACAGGAAGCGGCCTGATTAACAGAAAGAAGAGGTCATCATGAATAAAGTCATACTTATGGGTCGCCTGACCAGGGATCCCGAAGTCAGATATACACAGGGAGAGAGTTCTCTCTGCATCGCGAATTTCTCGATTGCGGTCGACAGACGTTTTAACCGTAATAATCAGGATGGTCAGACTGCGGATTTCATTAACTGTGTGGCATTCGGAAAGCTTGCCGAGCATGTCGAGAAGTACTATCGTAAAGGACTCAAGACAGCCTTGACAGGACGTATTCAGACCCGCAACTATACAAACCGCGACGGACAGAAGGTCTATGTGACCGAAGTTGTTGTGGAGGAACTTGAGTTTGCGGAGAGCAAGAACGCAGCGGCCGGCGGAAACGGCGGTAATGCGTACGGCGGCGGCAGCTATGGCGGTTCCGGAAACGGAAATTACGGTGGCGGCAATTATGGCGGAAACAGCGGTAACTACGGCAATGCCGGCGGTTACAGCGCACCTGCCCAGAACACAGCGCCTGCATCTGACGCACTGGATGGATTTATGAATATCCCTGACGGCATCGACGAGGAGCTTCCTTTCAGCTGATCGAAAGATGTGCACCCATAGGGAGTATACAGGAGGATAGAAATGGCTTTTAACAGAGAGAATCGTTCGGATGCACCTTTCAGAAAGAGAGGCGGCTTCCATAGAAAGAGAAAAGTTTGCGTCTTCTGCGGCAAGGACAATGCCATTGATTACAAGGATGTCGCAAAGCTTCGCAAGTATGTTTCCGAGAGCGGAAAGATTCTTCCCAGAAGGATCACCGGCACATGCGCTACACACCAGAGAGCACTCACCAGTGCCATCAAGAGAGCGCGCCACCTCGCTCTGATGCCTTACACCGAGCGCTGATCAAACACAGATCAAAGCATTGCGCCGCACGGGGATTCATTCGTGCAGGTGAGGCTGTTACGGGACAGATGATAAGATCTGATCTGATGATCCCCTGCAGGCAGTTTGCCTGCAGGGGTGATTTCAATCATTGTTGAATCGAATAAGGGATTTTTGCCGGCGTGTCGGAATGGCAGACGAGGCAGACTCAAAATCTGCTGTCCGAGAGGGCGTGTGGGTTCGAGTCCCACCGCCGGCACTGTTTTTTTACAAGACCCGCATAAACACTGGAAAAGTGAAAAGCCAGTATTTATGCGGGTCTCAGACGTTTATCACAAATAAGGAAAGACAATGAAACTCTATTTTGCCCCTCTCGAAGGAATCACAGGCTTTGCCTACCGGAATGTGCACAGGCGGTTTTTCGGAAACGAGATAGATAAATATTTTTCTCCTTTTGCCGCACCCAATTACACCCATCATTTCAAGAACCGGGAGCGGGAGGATATTGATCCGGCAAACAATCCTGACGTACCTCTTGTCCCGCAGATCCTGACAAACAGGGCAGAGGATTTTCTGTGGGCCGCGGAAGAGATGTACAGGATGGGGTATCGGGAGATCAATCTGAATCTGGGCTGCCCCATGCCGACGGTCGTAAAAAAAGGAAGGGGATCGGGACAGCTTGGAGACCTGGATGCCCTGGACCGTTTTTTGGAAGAAGTCTGCCGGGGCCTGGAAAAGGGGCTCCGCTTTACCGTAAAGACGCGGATCGGACTGGAAAATGCCGACAGTGCCGCAAAGCTTCTGGAAATATACAACCGCTATCCGATTGCCGAGCTCACAGTCCATCCCCGGACACAGCGCAATCTGTACGGGGGCACGCCGGATCTGGAGACATTTTCCATGTTTCTGGAGAAGAGCGTTCATCCGGTCGTCTATAACGGGGATATTTTTTCTGTATCGGATTATGAAAGAATCTGTGCCCGTTTTCCCGGATGCAGTGCCTTCATGCTGGGAAGAGGGCTGATCGCCAACCCCGCTCTGGCCAGAGAATTGTGCTGCGGCGCCCCCCTTCAGAAAGAGGAGCTGCGGCAATTCCACGATGCCGTATACAAAGAGTTGAAAGAAACCCTTCCCGGTCAGGCTGTGCTGATCGGAAAGATGAAGGAGCTCTGGTTTTATATGGGAAGAAATTTTGCGGATGCGGATCGCTTTCTCAAGGAGATCCGGAAGGCAAAGAATGAGATCCAGTACCGGTCGGCCGTCCGTGTGCTGTTTGCCAACTGCCCATTTCCGGCTTCCGGCCACACAGAAGCAAATGTCAGGGAATAGGCTGCATCAAAGCAAATGTCGGGGAATAGGCTGCATCAAAGCAAATGTCGGGGAATAGGTCACACCGAAGCAAATGTCGTGGGAATAGGTCACACCGAAGCAAATGTCGTGGGAATTGACATCTGAATAAAGTTAGACTAAACTAATAGTGCTGCATGCTGTTTGCAGCACTATTTTTTACCTAACGGTTAGAGAATACTAATTGCCTCGGCCATGAATCTGCTTTATGACGGAAGACTGGCATTTGAAAAGGACGCAGATGAAAAACCCTGAAAAGCATTCTGAAATCACACAGGCTGTGGAAAATACAACAGGTGAACGGGAACTGACACAAAGAGCCGCCTTTGCATATGAGGAAGATCAGGAAGCGGGAACAGATGTGGTTTATACTGCCTCTCAGAAAGAAGTGGCAGATACCGTGCACGACATGATCGTGAGCAATCTGGACCAGCATATCACGATTGCGGAATTTGCCCGGAGCCTGCATGTTTCCCCGACACAGATCAAGGTCTCTTTCAGCAAGGTGTATGGCCTGCCAGTTTATACTTATGCCCGTATGCAGCGCATGACAGCTGCGTCAAAGCTCCTGGCAGAGACCGATCAGTCCATCCTGGAGATCGCCGGGAAATACGGCTATGAAAACGGGAGCAAGTTTGCCGGTGCATTCCGCAGTGTTATGGGGACCTCTCCGAGTGAATACCGCAGAAGGATCATCTGGGAGAAAGAAAATAATGCAGCTTCCGGTATGCACAATAGGGAGGATGCAGAGAAGAACTGAAAGACCGGTATGAAATAAGGATGAAAAGAGGTGAAGTGCACAGGCAGGATCAGACATTGTCCGTTTGGAGCCAAAAGAGTTTTGACTAACTTGATCATCGTGACTTTTTGGAGTCGATTGAGCGAAAACTAACTCACTATCATATTTACAGACGGCATGAAAATGCCGGATGCAACAAGGTTTCAGACCTGTCGAAAGGTCTGATCGACAGTTTTTAAAGAACGGAGGTAAATGATGGATTGGCATTGGAAATATTTCAGAGTACTTGGTGCAGGTGTTCTCCTTGGCTCTTACGGTATCCGTCTTCTGACCAGCAGAGATGCGAAAAAGGTATATACATGCGGCACTGCTGCTGTTCTGCGCATGAAGGATGAGGTCCTCAAGGACGTATCCCTGGTTCGCGAGAACTGCAATGATATTGTTGAAGACGCAAAAGAGATCAATGAGCAGCGTCAGGCAGAGATTGATGCACAGCAGATTGAGGATGCAAAGGCACTTATTGCCGCTGCAGAAGCAGAGGGAGCGGAAGCCTGATCGGGACGGAACATTATGAAATGCAGAATATTACACGAATCCGGAGGCCGGATGCGTGTGCGGATGATCCAGAGGAGAATGACTGTCGCGCAGGCAGACAAGCTGAGTTATTATCTGCAGGCCCAGGAAGGCGTCGATAAGGTGACTGTTTCCGAGCGCACCATGGACGTGACGATCCTTTATAAAGAAAAGGAGGGGGTCCGCCAGTCCGTGATCCGGGCATTGTCCGAGTTTGACTATGAGCGGACCGAAGTGGATGTGCCCGAACATACGGGCCGGGAGCTGAACCGGCAGTATGAAGATCGATTGTTTTTCATGGTGGTCAGGAGGGCGGTAAGGATGATGATCCTGCCCTTCCCGGTCAGACGCCTGCTCTGTATTGGTAAAGCGGTGCGGTATATAGGTGCCGGTCTGCAGTGTCTCAGACAGGGACGCGTGGAAGTGCCTGTACTGGATGCCACGACGATCGCGGTGTCTGTTCTGAGAGGGGACTATTCGACGGCAGATTCGATCATGTTTCTTCTGGATGCGGGCGGACTTCTGGAAGAGTGGACCCACAAAAAATCTGTCGACGATCTGGCACGCCGCATGTGCCTGAACGTAGATAAAGTATGGATGAAGACAAAGGACAAGGAGGAAGTCCTTGTTCCTGTCTCTGATGTACAGCCGGGTGACTACATTGTGGTCCACGCCGGCAATATTATTCCTCTGGACGGGCATGTGGCAGCCGGCGAGGGATCTGTAAACCAGGCATCCATGACCGGCGAATCTCTGCCGGTGGCCAAGAGCGAGGGCGCCTATGTGTACGGAGGGACAGTCCTGGAAGAAGGCGGACTGGAGATCCGTGTCGAAAAGGCAATGGGCAGCGGACGCTATGACAAGATCGTAAACATGATCGAGGAGTCCGAAAAGCTTAAATCCGCTACGGAGAGCCGCGCTTCCCATCTGGCAGATTCACTGGTGCCCTGGTCACTCGGAGGAACGGCACTTGCCTGGCTTCTGACCCGCAACGTGACAAGAGCCCTGTCATTTTTGATGGTTGATTTTTCCTGTGCGCTGAAGCTGGCGATGCCGATCTCTGTACTTGCCGCCATGAGAGAGTGCAGCGATCATCATATCAATGTGAAGGGCGGCAAGTTCCTGGAGGCAGTCGCGCAGGCGGATACGATCGTATTTGATAAGACCGGTACCCTGACCTGTGCTTCCCCGAGCGTGCGCCAGGTGATTACATTCGGCAAAGGCGATGAGAAAGAGATGCTCCGTCTGGCAGCCTGCCTGGAGGAACATTTCCCTCATTCCATCGCGAATGCGGTCGTATGTGAAGCGGAAAAAAGATCCCTGATCCATGAGGAGCGGCACACAAAGGTGGAGTATGTCGTTGCCCACGGCATCGCAAGTTCCATTGAAGGACAGCGCGCTCTGATCGGAAGCTACCATTTCATTTTTGAAGATGAAGGATGCAGGCTTCCGGAGGGAGAGGAGTGGAAGGAGAAGTTTGATGATCTGCCGGACGACTGCTCTCTTCTTTATCTGGCGATCGGCGAAGAACTCGCCGCCGTCATCTGTATCGAGGATCCCATCCGCGAGGAGGCATACAGAGTTGTCAGCGATCTCCACAAAGCCGGGTTTACGCGTGTCGTCATGATGACCGGCGACAGCAGAAAGACAGCCGCGGCTGTCGCGGGCCGGCTGGGGATGGACGAGTATTTTGCCGAGGTCCTTCCTGAAGATAAGGCGGCTTTTATACGCCGTGAGCATGAGGCGGGACGCAAGGTTGTGATGATCGGAGACGGCATAAACGATTCTCCTGCGCTTTCCGAGGCGGATGCCGGCGTGGCGATCGCGGCAGGCGCCGCAATTGCCAGGGAGATTGCCGATATCACGATTTCGGCAGATGATCTGCGGGAACTCGTTGTCCTCCGCAGACTCAGCAGTGCCCTCATGAAACGTATTGACGGAAACTACCGCCGGATCATGGCCTTTAACGGAGGTCTGATCGGTCTGGGACTCCTGGGCATGATGCCTCCGGCGCGCGCAGCGCTCCTGCACAATATTTCAACGATTTACTTCAGTGTCGACAGCATGAAGAATCTTCTGTAAAGACAGCTGAAAATGATGCGCTCTCTTTCGGGCGGCGGGTATTCTTTACCTGCCCGAAAGGGGGCGTTTTTTGTCCGATTGGAGTTGTAATACCTATAGTGGTTAGTTATAATTAACTCACACATGAGTTAGTTTTACATAACCTATTATATATGCTTCCGAGGCGCTGTTGGCGCTCGTATTTTTTCAATAACAGTTAGATAAATCTAACTCACAATAATGAATGGAGTAATGGTATGAGCGTGATAATTTTAGGCGGAAATGAATGTATGGAGCGCCAGTATAAGGACTTGTGCAAAGAGTATAAATGTCGTGCAAAAGTATTCATCAAGCCTTCGGGAAGCCTGAAAAACAAGCTGGGCAATCCGGATCTGATGATCTGCTTTACCGGTGCACTGTCGCACAAAGTTCTCAAATGTGCGCAGAACGAGATCAAGGGGCTTGATACAAAGGTTGAACATTCCAGAACTGCCTCCATGGCAGCGCTTCGGAGCATTCTGGAGAAACACACAATGGAGCAGAGTGCCTGAAGAGGCCTTGCAGGCAGGCGGAAGAAGAGGAGGGCGGCATACTTATGTCAGAAGAAATCTTCGTACAATTCGGATCCCCTACTCTGGCGGGAATCAAGACGGGTAATCTTTTTACCTGCCCCTATACAGACCGGCGGGAGACGATGCAGGAGATCCGTAAATTGAACAAAAAGCTGGCTCCAAAGGGGCTGCGCGTTCTGCCTCTTCGCTATTCTTCCGAAAGAGTACTGCTCTATCTTTACCGGCCTGCGCGTCTCGAAAAGGATCTCTCCAACAAAGAAGCGATGGAACTTCTGAAAAAAGCGGGATATCGACATGAGAACGCGAATCAGTGTGTGGTCGAACTGATCCACAGGCTCAACGATCTCAAAAGTGAGTTTCCCCACGAGATCGGCCTGTTTCTCAGCTACCCGCCGGAGGACGTACGGGGATTTATCGCACACGGCACCGACAGGGCGGACGGCTGCAAGCTGGTCGGAACATGGCGCGTCTACGGGGATGCCGAGAGCGCCAGGATCATTTTTGAAAAATATCGCAAATGTACGGAATCATATTGTAAACAGTGGTCTGACGGGGTGCCGCTTACGCGCCTCGCCGTGACTGTTTAGTATACGATCAACAGGTTTACCCCGCCTTTTATCCCCCCTGCAGGCAGATGAAAGGTACACCCGAAAAACAAAGCAAAAGAAAGGAAGAACGTCAAAATGAGCAAAGTAGCAGTAGTTTTCTGGAGCGGCACAGGCAACACCGAGGCAATGGCAAATGCGGTAGCGGCAGGCGCGGAAGAGAAGGGCGCGGAAGTTACTTCCATGGGACCTGCAGATTTTTCTGCAGCCGCAGCCGCAGGCTATGACGCAGTCGCCTTCGGATGCCCGGCAATGGGCGCCGAGCAGCTTGAAGAAGCCGAGTTCCAGCCCATGTGGGACGAGGTCAAGAGCGAGCTCTCCGGCAAGAAGGTTGCCCTGTTCGGTTCCTATGGATGGGGAGACGGCGAGTGGATGCGCCTTTGGGAAGATGAAGCCAGGGATGCCGGTGCCAACCTCGTGGCTGACGGTCTTATGATCAACGGAGCTCCCGATGATGACGGTGAGGCTGACTGCAAGAGCCTCGGTGCTGCACTTGCGTAATCCGGCATCTGCAGGATATTCAGGGATGTTTTAATGTTTACAAGGGGCGGGTCGTTTTCTGCATGCATAGCTGAGAACGACCCGCTCCGTTTTTTACGGGAAACGTACGTATTGATGAAAAAGATGAAAAGGTCTCCCGGCATATTGCCTCGGGGAATATATCCACTGCATATTTTTTTACGAATCAGGTGCACAGGATCAAAAAGTGCGCTATAATGGTTAAGCACTACTAACTTGGCAGACTGCGCACTTTGGAAAGGTCTGCTGTTTCTCTGGAGGATAGGCAATTGCTGCTGGAATTGAATGATATAAAGAAATCTTTCGGAAAAGGGGACAGCCGCGTAGAGGTTCTTCGGGGAATCAGCCTCAGCGTGGAGAAGGGCGAGTTCTGCGTCCTGCTGGGCCCCTCGGGATCCGGAAAATCCACGCTGCTCAATATTATCGGCGGCATCGATACGGCAGACAGCGGGGATCTGTATATTGGCGGGGCGCGGATGAATGCGATGAAAGAAAAACAGCTGACCCGCTATCGAAGAGAGCACCTGGGGTATATCTTCCAGATGTATAATCTGATCCCGAACCTGACAGTCCGCGAGAATATCGAAGTCGGCGCCTATCTGGGGAAAAATCCGCTGGATGTTGAGGAGATCCTGCATACACTGGGCCTGTACGAACACCGGGACAAGCTGCCCAACCAGCTTTCCGGCGGACAGCAGCAGAGGACCAGTATCGGGCGTGCCATTGTCAAGAACCCGGA